>Ga0315281_10005920_pt1 | contig 17449 bp, 16 predicted proteins | sample YL17G07_0_MG_FD_204540 | JGI IMG/M metagenome (GOLD analysis project Ga0315281, IMG submission 204540) | Sediment microbial communities from Yellowstone Lake, YNP, Wyoming, USA - YL17G07_0 | ecosystem: Environmental > Aquatic > Freshwater > Lake > Sediment | place: USA: Wyoming | collected...
ACCTGCGGAGCATCAACGAGGTCGCCGCGCGGGTGCCGCACATCTGCAGGCTGGCGCCCGCCGGCGAGCACCACATGGAAGACCTGTACCGGGCCGGCGGCGTGCAGGCCGTGATGAAGCAGCTCATCGAATCTGGCCTCATGGACGGCTCCGCCCTCAGCGTCGCCGGCGGCACTGTCGGCGAGGCCGTGGCCGGCGCCCGCGTCGTCGACGACGACGTGATCCGGCCCCTCGAGCGCGCCTACCACGCCACCGGCGGCCTCGCCGTGCTCTTCGGCAACCTCGCCCCCGACGGCGCCGTCGTCAAGGAGGGCGCCGTGGCCGACGAGATGCTGCGCCACAGCGGCCCCGCCCAGATCTTCGAGAGCGAGAAGGACGCCGTGGTGGCCATCGCCGACGGCCGCATCCGCACCGGCTCGGTGGTCGTGATCCGCGGCGAGGGCCCCAAGGGCGCCCCCGGCATGCCCGAGATGCTCAGCGCCACGTCGATGCTCGCCGGCCAGGGCCGCGACAAGGACGTGGCGCTCATCACCGACGGCCGCTTCAGCGGCGCCACGCGCGGCGCCGCCATCGGCCACGTGGCGCCCGAGGCCGCGGCCGGAGGCCTCATCGGCCTCGTGCACGAGGGCGACACCATCCGTATCGACATCCCCGCACGCAGCCTCACGCTCGACGTCGACGAGAAGGAGATCGCGCGGCGCCGGGCGGCGCAGCCGCCCATCACGCCGCGCGCCGGCGTATCCGGCTACCTCGCCCGCTACGTCAAACTCGTCTCCGGCGCGGAGAAGGGAGCTGTCCTCCAATGACACCGGACAAGAGAATGAAGGGGTCGGAAGCCCTCGTGGCCGCCCTCGAGCACGAGGGCTGCGAGGTCATGTTCGGCTATCCCGGCGGCGTCGCGATCCCGTTCTACGACGCCCTCTACGACGCCAAGAAGCTGCGCCACGTGCTGGTGCGCCACGAGCAGGGCGCGGCGCACGCCGCCGACGGCTACGCCAGGGCCACCGGCAGGGTGGGCGTCTGCACAGCGACCAGCGGCCCCGGCGCCACCAACCTCGTCACCGGCATCGCCACGGCCTACCTCGACTCGTCGCCGCTGGTGGCCATCACCTGGCAGGTGCGCAGCGACCTGATCGGCACCGACGCCTTCCAGGAGGCCGACATCACCGGTATCACGTTGCCGATCGTCAAGCACTCCTACCTGGTCAAGGACGCGGCCGAGCTGCCGCAAGTCGTCCACGAGGCCTTTCACATCGCCTCCACGGGGCGTCCCGGCCCGGTGGTCATCGACGTCCCCGTCGACATCGCCCTGGGCGAGCTCGCCTACCACGACGCCGACTCGATCGACCTGCCCGGCTACCGGCCCACGTTCAAGGGCCACATCAAGCAGATCCGTGCTGCCGCCAAGGCCATCAACGAGGCCCAGCGGCCGGTACTGTACCTCGGCGGGGGCGTGATCGCCTCCGGTGCCGCCCCCGAGATCCTGCGGCTGGCCGAGCTGCGCCGGCTGCCGGTGGCGACCACGCTCATGGGCCTCGGCGCCTTCCCCGAGACGCACGAGCTCTCTATGGGCATGCTCGGCATGCACGGCACGGTCACCGCCAACTACGCGGTGCACGAGTGCGACCTGCTCATCAACCTCGGGGCGCGCTTCGACGATCGCGTCACCGGCAAGCTCAAAGCCTTCGCGCCGCATGCCCGCGTCATCCACGCCGACGTGGACCCGGCCGAGATCGGCAAGAACGTGCCGCCGCTCATCCCCATCGTGGGCGACGCCAAACACGTCGCCGCCGGGCTGGTCAAGGAGCTCGAGGCCATGGAGTGGCCCGCCGAGCGCACCGCCGAGTGGCTGGCGCGCATCGCCGCCCGCAAGCACGAGTTCCCCCTGCACTACGAGGATCCCAAGGACGGCAAGCTGGCGCCGCAACTCGTGATCCAGGAGATCGACCGCCTCACCGCCCACGACGCCATCGTCTGCACCGACGTGGGCCAGCACCAGATGTGGGCGACGCAGTACTACACGTACAGGTATCCGCGGCAGTTCATCAGCTCCGGCGGCCTCGGCACGATGGGTTTTGGCCTGCCGGCGAGCATCGGCGCCAAGATCGGCAACCCCGACAAGACGGTGGTCGACATCAGCGGCGACGGCGGCTTCCAGATGACGATGCAGGAGCTCGCGACGGCCGTGAGCTACGACGTGCCCGTCGTGGTCTGCATCCTCAACAACGGCTATCTGGGCATGGTCCGCCAATGGCAGGATCTCTTCTGGAACAAGCGCTACTCGTTCACCTGCATCGAGGCGCAGCCCGACTTCAAGTTGCTGGCCGAGGCGTTCGGCGCCCTGGGCCTGCTGGTCACCGAGAAGGACGAGATCGAGCCGGCCCTGCGCGAAGCCATCGGCTGCGGCCGGCCGGCGGTGATCGACTTCCGGACCTCCGCCGAGGAGAACGTGTTCCCGATGGTGCCGGCCGGTCAGGAGATCACCGAGATGATCGGCGGCCAGAGCCGCAAGGGGAGGAAGTCATGAAGCACACCCTCTCAATACTCGTCGAGAACAAGCCCGGCGTGCTCACGCGGGTCGCCGGGCTCTTCGCGCGTCGCGGCTTCAACATCGAGAGCCTGGCGGTGGGGCTCAGCGAAGATCCGAGGCTGTCGCGCATCACCATCGTGATCGACGGCGACGAGCACCCGGTGGACCAGGTCACGAAGCAGCTGCACAAGCTCATCAACGTGCTCAAGATCCGCGACCTCGCGCCCGACAACGCCGTCTCCGCCGAGCTCCTGCTGGTGCGGGTCGCGGGTGACGGCGACAAACGCACCGAGGCGCTGCAGATCGCCGAGATCTTCAAGGCCAAGATCGTCGACGTGGATCGCCGCGCGCTCACCCTGCGCGTGGTGGGCACCAACGACAAGCTCGAAGCGCTCCTCGAGCTGCTGCAGCCGCTGGGCGTCCTCGAGGTGGTGCGCACGGGCACGATCGCGATGGCGCGCGGGAGGGGCTGACGCCCGCCCGCGCGCGCAACGGCGGAGCAGCGGCGCCCGCCCGGCGCTGCGAGAGCTCGGAACAGAGAACCGGGAATGAGGCACGATCAAACGGTTGCAGGTCTACGTGGACACATCGGTGTTCGGGGGATGTTTCGACCATGAGTTCGCGGAGTGGTCAAACGCCCTTATGGATGACTTCCGCGCGGATCGCTGTGGCCTCGTCGTCTCGGACGTGACCGCCGGGGAAGTCGCCGTGGCTCCGGAGCCCATCCGGGAGCTCTTCTCCGAGCTCCTTGAGACCGCTTGCATCCTGCATGTCACTCAGGAGGTCATGGAGCTGCTTGGCGCCTACGAGTCGCACAACATCCTCGGGCCGCGGTTCCGCAGCGACATGCTGCGCATCGCGGTCGCCACGGTGGCGGAGGTCGACGTGGTGGTAAGCTGGAATTTCAGACACATCGTGAGACTGGACAAGATCAGGCTCTTCAACGGCGTCAATCTGGAGCTCGGGTACAGGTCGTTGAGCATCTACTCCCCCCGTGAGGTGGCGGGCCATGGAACAGAAGACTGACATCCACGCCGTCGAGCTCGTCCGGCGGATTCGGGACAAGCAGGCGAAGCTGCTTCAAGGGAAGTCGGACCAGGAGATCATCGAGTTCTTCCGCAAGGCCGGGGAGGCTGCCAAGCGGCGCGCCCAGGCTAGAGCGCGGTAGACAGCGGCGAACGATCGACTGCTGGTGGCGCTGGCGCCGCCGAGCTCCTGCTGGTGCGGGTCGCGGGTGACGGCGACAAACGCACCGAGGCGCTGCAGATCGCCGAGATCTTCAAGGCCAAGATCGTCGACGTGGATCGCCGCGCGCTCACGCTGCGCGTGGTGGGCACCAACGACAAACTGGAAGCGCTCCTCGAGCTGCTGCAGCCGCTGGGCATCCTCGAAGTCGTGCGCACGGGCACGATCGCCATGGCGCGCGGGAGGGGCTGACGCCCGCCCGCCTCATCCGGCGCATCGTCCTGGCTCAGGCCTGAGTGATCGCCTCGAGTGCGTCGGCGAAATCGGCCAGTTGGGAGTGGACTGCGGCGAGCGTACCGGGCAGCGCCTCCATGAGCTCACCGATGCGGCGTGGGTCGAGCACGTGGGCGTACACGTTGCGGACGACGTGCCGGAAGCCGCGGAAGCGCTCGAGGTCCGCGGCCAGACTCCGCGAGACGACGGAGGGACGGACTCCCGGAAGCTCTGACGACATCTGCTGCAGGAGCTCCTGGTGCCAGTTTGCGCCGCACGGCAGGGACTCGTCGATGCGTTCCGCGACGACGACGAAGACGCGTTCGAGGCCTGCGTAGAAGCCATGGAGATTGAGCGCCGTGGCATCGACATGGTAGTCATCACAGGCGCCCGTGGCCTCGGCCCACACAGCGCGAGCCCTGCCGGCGACTTCTTCGAGCGCAACGATCTCCTGCCGGATGCGCAGCGCGACGGCGCGGTAGTCGCCGGCGCTCACAGCGGGACGCCCCCGATGAGGAGAGCGCTGCGGAGTCCGGCTGGGCACGTGTCCAGATCGACGAGGTCGAACTCGAAGTCGGGCGAGAGCGCAAGGAGGCGCCCGAGAGTGGCGTAGTGGTCGCTGGGCCGCAGCCCTCGGGCGGCCAGGTCGATGTCCGAGTGGGCGCCGAAATGGGTGCCTTCGGCGAGCGAGCCGAAGACGAGCACGAGGGTCGCACCGTAGTGGGCGCGAAGCAGGTCGGCGGCCTGCTGTGCCAGCTTCCAGGCGGCATCGCGCCGCTCGCGGAGACGCTGTGCGTCGTCGGCCGCCCGTCGCCGCATGGTGGCGGCGTAGGTGGCGAGCTGCTCGGCGGTCAGCGACGGAGACATGGTCTCAGTATACCGCCGCGGCGAGACGCCGGGCACGAGTGGTGCGGCGGCACGTCGTCTGAGTCGCGATCGTCGAGCGTGCCGGCAAGGTGAGTGGAGTACGCGTGCCGTCGGCGTTTTCGCGGACCGTGGCGGTCATCCAGCGATGGTCGGCTCGGCGGCGAAGGCATGGCCACGTGGTGGAGCCCTCAGTGCGCGCAACGCGGCCGCTGACGCGCACAGCGTTGGGCACCAGAGAGGTCATCCGCGAGATCAACGACTGGAACAGCGGACATGGAACAGTTGGTCGTGGCCATCGTTCTCGTCGGTCTGGCCGGCGCTGCTGCCGGCGGCTGCGCCTCGTCGGGCCAGGAAGCGGAGGTCGCTACCGGCGACGCGCTCCTGGCCAAAGCTTACGAGGATCGCGCCGCCGACCTGCCGGTCGAGGGCCAAGGCATGGTCGCGCGGATGCTCGCCGACGACGACGAGGGCAGCCGCCATCAGCGCTTCATCGTCCGCCTGGACTCTGGACAGAGCCTGCTGGGGGCGCACAACATCGACGTTGCCCCGCGGGTCGACGACCTGGGTGTCGGGGACAACGTCGCGTTCAAGGGTGTCTATGAGTGGAGTGAGCAGGGCGGCACCATCCACTGGACGCATCACGACCCCGATGGAGAGCACGCGGCGGGCTGGCTGCGCCACGGCGCAAAGATGTACCAGTAGGCGGGCTGCGGGCGGCGCGCACGTTGCCGCGCCCGGCGCGACGCAGTAAGGTTCTACATTCGCGGTGCATTCGCCCGGTGGGCGTACACACAAGGAGACGACGCATGTATTACGACAAGGACGCCGACCTTTCCCTGATCAAGGCTAAGACCGTGGCCATCATCGGTTTCGGCAGCCAAGGCCACGCGCACGCGCAGAACCTGCGCGACTCGGGCGTCACCGTGGTCGTCAGCGACGTGCCCGGCACGCCCAACGCGGCGCGCGCCGAGAAGGCCGGCTTCGAGGTGCTCAGCGCCGCCGAGGCCACCAGGCGCGCCGACGTCGTCATGATGCTGGTCCCCGACCAGACGCAGGCGATGGTGTACAAGAACGACGTGGCCCCCAACCTCAAGGACGGCGCCACGCTGATGTTCGCGCACGGCTTCAACATCCACTTTGGCCAGATCGTGCCGCCGAAGACCGTGGACGTGAGCATGGTGGCGCCCAAGGGCCCCGGCCACCTCGTGCGCCGCCAGTACGAAGAGGGCAAAGGCGTGCCCGTGCTCATCGCCGTGGAGCAGGACGCCAGCGGCCACGCGCAGGCCCAGGCGCTGGCCTACGCCAGCGGCATCGGCGGCCTGCGCGCCGGCGGCCTCGAAACGACCTTCGCCGAAGAGACCGAGACCGACCTCTTCGGCGAGCAGGCCGTGCTCTGCGGCGGCGCCACCGAGCTCGTCAGGGCCGGCTTCGACACCCTCGTCGAGGCGGGCTACCAGCCCGAGATCGCCTACTTCGAGTGCCTCCACGAGCTCAAGCTCATCGTCGACCTGATGTGGGAGAAGGGCATCGCCGGCATGCGCTACAGCATCAGCGACACCGCCGAGTACGGCGATCTGACGCGCGGCCCGCGCATCATCGACGAGAACGTGCGCGACACCATGCGCGAGCTGCTCGCCGAGATCCAGAGCGGCGAGTTCGCGCGCGAGTGGATCCTCGAGAACCAGGCCAATCGCCCCGTGTTCAACGCCCTGCAGCGCCAGGGCAAGGAGCATCTCATCGAGACCGTCGGCAAGGAGCTGCGCGGCATGATGAGCTGGATCGACGAGGGCGGGCTCGACATCGACGTGTGATCGACGTTTTTCCGAGGAGGGAGACGGGGGCGGGAAGCGCAGAAACGCTCCCCGCCCCCCGACGTTTCGATCCCCGGTTGTCAGTGGGCCATGAAAGCGGCGTGCTGGCGACGACGCCCAGGAGATCCAAACGGGCGCGGGTATAATGAGACCGTCCTCAGCTGCCGGCGCGTCGTTTCGGGCTCCACAATGACGAGCTTGTCTCGCGCCCGGCGGAACCCAGGAAGGGACATCATGGAGACCAAGCGATTCACCTACTACCAAGAGGGCGAGCTGTTTGTGGGCTGGCTGGAGGAGTACCCGGACTACCGCACTCAGGGCGAGACCATGGATGAGCTCAAGCAGAACCTCCAAGATGTCTACACTGAGCTCACTTCGGGCCAGATCCCTTGCGTGCACAAGGTCGGTGAGTTGAGCGTCGCGTGAAGCGCTCCGAGCTCATTCGGCGCTTGGGGTCGGCAGGGTGCGTGCTCATCCGGCACGGCGGCAACCACGATTGGTATCAGAATCCGTCGACCAAGGTCAGCCAACCGGTGCCTCGACACAGAGAGATCGCCGACACGCTGGCGAACCATATTCTCAAGATGCTGCAGTAGGGCGCGCTTCGCGCCCGTCGGAGAGTAGCGCTCGGTGGTGGACGGCGACCGGCGCTGTGGTCTAGCCTTGCGAGAGTCCTAGCGTCACTTTCCGGTGGGGGGCCGTGGAATGAGCGAGAAGAAGAGAGTCATCGTGCTCGAGGAACTCGCTCCCGAGGGCATCGAGCTTCTCCGCAGCGAAGGCCTGGAGGTCGACTTCGGCGTCGGCTGGGACAAGGATGAGCTTCTCCGCAGGATCCCGGGTTGCCACGGTCTGATCGTCGGCCCGGCGCACGGCGTCACGGCGGAGATCTTGCGGGCCGGCGGCGACCTCCAGGTGGTGGGTCGCACCGGGTTGAGCGTCGACAACGTCGATGTCGCGGAGGCCACGAGACGCGGCATCGTCGTGGCCAACACTCCGCGGAGTAACGCGATCTCCGCGGCAGAACAGGCGCTGGCGCTGGTGCTGGCGTGCGCGCGCGACCTGGCGGGTACGCACGCCGACCTTCGCGCCGGCCGATGGCAGCCGGACGTGTGGGCACGGTCGGGCGTCGAGGTGCGCGGCCGGACCCTCGGCATCGTCGGGCTTGGTCATGTCGCGCCGCTGCTCGCGGAGGACGCGCTTGCCCTGGGCATGAAGGTCCTGGACGACCCCCAGCGCATCTATGCCGAAGCCGACTTCATCCTGGTGGATCTGCCGAGCGGCGCGCAGGCGGAGGGGCTTGTCGGCGACGCTGAGTTCGCGCAGATGAAGGACGGCGTGCGGGTCGTGAGCCTGGCGAGGCCGGGAGTCGTCGACCATGCGGCGTGGGCGCGCGCCATCGAGAGCGGCAAAGTGGCGGCCTCGGCCGCCGCGGTGTACGCCGGCGACGCGCCGGCCGCCGATCCTCTGGCTGCGCATGACGGCGTCCTCCTCATGGCCCATCTCGAAGAGTCGACCGTGGACGCGCGGCTGCGCGCGGGGCTGATGATCGCCGAGCAGGTCGCCGCGGTGCTCCGCGGCGAGTTCGCGAGCAACGTCGTCAACGTGCCCGTCACGCTGGTCGACGATGCCGACGAGCTCATGCCGTATCTGGGTCTGTGCGCCCAGTTGGGGCGCTTGCTGGTGAGCCTTGCCGACGACCCCATCGAGGAGGTCGAGATCAGCTACGGCGGCAGCTTCGCCTACTTCGATACGAGGATCCTCACGCTCGGCGTTCTTGGCGGCGTGCTCGCCGACCAGGTGGCGGGGCCGGTCAACTACGTGAACGTGCAGTCCATCGCCGACGAACGCGGCTTGACCGCGCTCGAGACCAAGCAGTCGGACCTTCCGGATTTCCCGCGGCTCATCACCGTGTCGACGCGCGCCCCTCAGGGCCGGGTGTCGGTCTCGGGTACCTCGCTCGGTCCGGAGCACAAGTCACGGCTTGTCAGGGTCTTCGGTGAAGACATCGACATCGACCCGGCCCCGCACATGCTCTTCCTGCGCTACGTCGACGCACCGGGCGTGGGCGGCGCGGTCGGGACCATGCTCGGCGAGTGGGGCGTCAACATCCGCCACATGTCGGTCGGCCGCGGCGCGGCTCAGCGCGAGGCGGTCATGGCCCTCACCCTCGACGAGCCGCTCGGCGCGGATCAGCTCGATCAGCTTGTCGCGCGCTGTGGGCTGGCGTTCGGCAAGGGCGTCGAGCTGTAGGGGCCGCACGGGCGTCCAACAGTTGTGAGGGCCGCGGTCCATTGGCTAGGATGGCGACTTCGCACAGACACCCCAATGCTCCGCCGGCCGTACGTGCCGCGGCCTCGAACCGCCGAGAAAGGACCTGACGATGCAGAAGCGTTTTCTCATCACTCCCGGCCCCACGCCCGTGCCGCCGGAGGTGCTCTCGGCTCTCTCCCAGCCGGTCGTTCATCACCGCGCGCCGCGCTTCACCGAGATCCTCAAGCAGGTCGTCGCCGGCCTGAAGTGCATCTACCAGACGCAGAACGACATCATCGTCTTCGCGGCCAGCGGCACCGGAGCCATGGAGAGCGCCGTGGTCAACATCGTCAACCCCGGCGACCACGTGCTGGTGGGCTCCGTGGGCAACTTCGGCGAGCGCTGGAAGAAGCTCACCGCCACGTGGGGCGCCGAGGTGATCGCCCTCGACTACGAGTGGGGCACCAAGGTCGTGCCCGCCGACATCGAGAAGGCGCTGGCCGCCGACCCCGCGATCAAGGCCGTGTACGTGCAGTCCAGCGAGACGTCCACCGGCGTGGTCAACGACATCAGGGCCATCGGCGAGATCGTCGCCAAGACGCCGGCGATCCTCGTGGTCGACGCGATCAGCGGCCTCGGCGCCACCGACCTCAAGACCGACGAGTGGCACGTCGACCTCTGCGTAGCCGGCTCCCAGAAGGCGCTCATGGTGCCTCCCGGCCTCGCCTACGTGGCGGTCAGCGAGAAGGCGTGGGCGGTGGTCGAGCGGTGCGCGACGCCGCGCTTCTACTACGACTACGTCACGGCGCGCAAGAAGATGACCGGCGACTCCGCCCAGACGCCCTACACGCCGGCCGTGAACCTCATGGTCGCGCAGAACGCCGCCATCGATCTCATCAAGCAAGAGGGCCTCGAGAACGTGTTCGAGCGGCATCGCGTCCTGAGCCGCGCCGCCAAGGAGGGCGTCAAGGCGCTCGGGCTCGAGCTCTTCGGCCCCGACGACCCGGAGGCCAACTCCGTGACCGCCGTCAAGGTGCCCGAGGGCGTCGACGGCGGCAAGATCGGCAAGATCGCGCGCGACAAGTGGGGCGTGTGGCTGGCCGGCGGCCAGGGCCCGCTCAAGGGCAAGATCTTCCGCTTCGGCCACTGCGGCTACTTCGGTCACAGCGACATCATCGTCGGGCTCACCACGGTCGAGATGGTGCTGGCCGAGCTGGGCTACGACGTCAAGTTCGGCGCCTCCGCGGCCGCCGCCGAACAGGTGTTTATGCAGAGCACCGTGCAGCTCTGAGGGGGGTGACGGAGATGACCGACAAGAAGAAGGTCCTGGTCAAGGAGAAGCTCGCCGCCGAGAGCATCGCGTTCCTCGAGGAGCAGGGCTTCCAGGTCGACGTGGGGACGGACTGGGATGCCGGCGAGCTCCTGGCCCGCATCCCCGAGTACAACGGCCTCATCATCCGCTCCGCCACAAAGGTGACGGCGGACGTCATCCGGGCCGGCGCGAAGCTCCAGGTGGTGGGCCGCGCCGGCGTCGGCGTCGACAACATCGACGTCGCCGCGGCGACGAAGCGCGGCGTCATCGTCGTCAACGCGCCGCAGAGCAACGTGCTCTCCGCCGCCGAGCACACGGTGGCCCTCATCATGGCCTGCGCCCGCAACCTGCCGCAGGCACACGCCGACCTCAAGGACGGCCGCTGGGAGAAGGGCAAGTGGGGCAAGGGCGGCGTGGAGCTGCGCGGCAAGACGCTCGGCATCCTCGGCCTGGGGCGCATCGGCTTTCTCGTCGCCGAGGACGCTCGCGGCCTCGGCATGGACGTGCTCGCCTACGACCCGTTCGTACCGGCCGAGAGGTTCCACGAGCTCGGCCTCAAGCGCGCCGACAGCCCCGACAAGATCTACCGCGAAGCCGACTTCATCACCGTGCACCTGCCGCAGAACGCCGACACCCTGGGCTTCATCGGCGACGAGGAGTTCGCCAAGATGAAGGACGGCGTGCGCGTGGTCAACGTCGCCCGCGGCGGCATCATCGACGAGGACGCCTGGGCGCGCGCCATCGAGAGCGGCAAGGTCGCCGCGTCGGCGGTCGACGTCTACCCCAAGGAACCCACCACCGAGAGCCCGCTGTTCAAGTACGACAGCGTGGTCGCCACACCGCATCTCGGGGCCAGCACCGTGGAGGCCCAGCTGCGCGCCGGCATGATCATCGCCGAGCAGGTGGCGGCGGTGCTGAACGGTGAGTTCGCGAGCAACGCCGTGAACATCCCGCTGGCGCCCGGCGAGGACGCCGACGAGCTCGTGCCGTTCCTCGGGCTCTGCAAGCAGCTCGGCAAGCTCGTCGTGCAGCTCGCCGAGGGCCCGGTCGACGCCTTCGAGATCGGCTACGGCGGCGGCATCGCCCGCTACGACACGCGCATCCTCACGCTCGGCGTGCTGCAAGGCGTGCTCGCCGACAAGGTCGACGGGCCGGTCAACTTCGTCAACGTGCAGAGCATCGCCGAGGAACGCGGCATCTCCGCCAAGGAGACCAAGCAGCCGGCGGCCGTCGACTTCCTCAATCTCATCACGGTGACGACCCGCGACGCCCAGGGCGAGCTCTCGGTCTCCGGGACGACCCTGGGGCCGAAGCACCGGCCGCGCCTGGTCAAGGTGTACCGGCAGGACGTCGACATCGAGCCGGCGCCGCACATGGTCTTCCTGCGCTATTCGGACGTGCCAGGGATGATCGGCCGGATCGGCACCAAGGTCGGTGAGTTCGGCATCAACATCGGCCAGATGGGTGTGGGGCGCGACTTCAAGCAGCATGAAGCCATGATGGGCCTGACGCTCGACGAGCCCCTCACCGCCGAGCAGCTCGCCGAGCTCGTAGCGAGCTGCGAGCTGCTCGGCGGCAGGCGGGTGGAGCTCTGAGGTGGACCGCGGACCGGAGTGACTGATGGCCAAGCGCAAGAGAAGACCACGCATGATGCCGAAGCGTCCACCGGCCGCGGCCGCGGCCCGCGTCGCCCCTGGTCCGTCGGTCCCCCGGGCTCGCACCGACTTCATCTGGTGGGCCGCTGTGGTCACCGCGGCGGCGCTCATCGCCGTGTCGGCGGTCGTCTACGACCCAGGCACCTACGCACCGTTCTACGTGCGAGAGGGCATGCCTCTGCTGGCAAGCGCCCTCGTCTTGGCCGCGCTGGCCTTCTTGCAGGGCCGGCGGTCGGCGCAGGCCCTGCGTCTGGACACTCTCGATGCGCTCGCCGCCGGCTTCGCCGTTTGGCAGCTGGCCTCGGTCGTCGTCTCGCCGGCGCCTCTGGTCGCGATCTTCGGCGCATATAACACCGGCCATGGCGCTCTCTTCTGGTGCGCCGTGATGCTCACCTTCATCGCGCTTCGCAGGCTGCTTTCCAGCGAGCGCTCGCAGAAGGCTCTCGTGTGGATCCTGGCGGCGGCGCTGGTGTGCGCCGCCGCCATCGCCATCGCCCAGGCGTTCGGAGCTACGTCGCTCTGGGCCGTTTGGGGGGCGGTCGTGAGGCAAGACCGGGTGCCGGGCACCACCGGCAGCCCGCTGGGCCTCGGCGCCTTCGGGCTGGTCTCGATCTGGATGCTCGGCGGCCTCGACCTTTGGCGGCGATACGGGCCGACCTGGCTCGCCGCGATGGTGGGCTCGGCGGCCGGAGCCATCTGCGTCGCCATGAGCGTCTCGCGCGCCGCGGCCCTGGGGTTCGGCGCGGGCGTCATCGTGCTCGCCGTCGTCTGGTGGCTGGCACGACGGCGCAGCGACCTCATTGCGCTTGGATGCGTGCTCCTGATCGCGGTGCTCGCGTCCCTGGCCTACGGCGCCGGGCCCGGTGACTCATTGTTCTCGCGCCTCCAGGGCAAACCCGGTGGCGGTCTCAACTCGTCCGACGAGAAGCGATTGATGCTGTGGGGTGAGGCGGCCAAGGCGTTCGCCGCGCGCCCTCTGACCGGCGTCGGCTCGGGCGCCTTCATCGTGGCCGACCGGCTCTACAGACCGGCGGCGCGACGCATCGCGTTGCCCTGGGGGGTCGGCTCCGACGCTCACTCGCTCCCGCTGCTCATCGCCGCGGGGTCTGGCGCGCCGGGCCTGGTCCTCGGCGGGGCGCTGCTCGTGCTGGTGTGCGTGCGGCTGTGGCGGGGCGCCCGCGGCGGGCCTGGCGCCACGACCACGGAGATCGACCGCGCCGAGCCGCCTCCGGTCCGGAGCACGGCGGCCCGCGCGTCGAGCGAGGCCGCGCTCGTCTACCTGCTCGCGGTGGCCGCGTTCGCTGCGCTCAGCCCCCTCTACGCCTGCTTTGCCGTCGCCGCGGCCGTCTTTGCCGGCGCGGCCTGCGGTCCGCCACGGACCGCAGGTGGCCGCGTCTGGGAGCTCGGCGGCGCCCGCGGCGGTCGCGCTGCCGCCGTCGCCCGGGTCTGCGGCCTCATTGGCGCGTCTATCGCCCTGGCCGTCGTGCTCGTGCTGGGCGTGCAGTGGTGGCGCGCGGAGCACGCGCTCGTCCGCTCGGCTCAGACTGGCTCGGTCACCGACATGCAGCGCGCGGCAGACCTCTGGCCGTGGGAGCCGGTGTACCTGCTCCAGGCCGGCCGGGCGGTCGTCGGCGAGGCTCAGCGGCGCCAGGACGAGGCCGCTGTCGCCGGCGGTCGCGCGCTCCTGCAGCGTGGCGTCAGCCGCGACCGCACTGCGCCTGATGGCTACGCCGACCTGGCGCGCCTCGACATGAGCGCGGGGGCATCGGAGGCCGCCGTGGGCGAGCTGCGCAAGGCCCTCGCGTGGAATCCACAGCACCCGGCCCTTCAGGGCCTATGGGCATACGCCGCGTTGCAGGCACAGCGCGACCTTGGGGACGAGCGGCTTGCCACGCGCCTCATCGAGGGGCTGACGCAGCTGCCCGTCGACACGCCCGATGGCTGGTACTGGCTGGCGCAGGCATATGACGCGCGCGGCCAGACGGCTCTCGCTAAGGCCGCACGCGAACGCGCGCACGAGCTGAACCCCAAGCTCGACGCCGCCGCCTACAGGGCGCGCTTGAATGAGAGCGAGAGATGGGGCGCGCGAGCGGCGCCCGTCTCTGTCACAGAAGTCTATCCGCCGGCGTTGAGCACGACGTGCAGGCGGGCGGTCGGAGAGACCCCCGCCTCGTGGTCGGCGTGGGCCGGGAGCAGCGTGCGGAACAGGTAGGTGGCCGAGCGCAGCGGCAGTGGCCACGAGACGCGGTACCGGGAGCGGCCGTCCAGTGAGGCGCCCGCCAGCGTGCGCCAGGAGCCGCCGCTCAACCGCTGCACGAGCACCCGGCTGCCCGCGTGGGCCGGCTTGACGGCGCCTGAGAAGATCTCGACGTACCCGCTGCCCACCTTGCGGTCGGCGAGCGCGATCGATATCTCGGGCGCCACCGTCAGGTCGCGAAACGTCTCACTGACGATGGTCGCGCCCGCCGGGCCGCTGGCCGCGGCGGTCCAGGCGGCGGTAACCTTGGGCGCGATCGTCGTCTGGTAGAAACCCTTGTCGTCGGTGGTCGCCGTCGCCGCCGTCTTCGTGACGCCGCCGGCGGCGGTCCAGCGGACTTCGACGCGGCGGTCGGCGAGCGGGACGCCGGCGGCCGTGAGGTACCCGGCGACGCCGACTGTCTCTCCGTAGACGATCGCGGATGCCCGGGGACGCAGGGTCAGCGCGGCCCCGGCTTCGCCCAGGCGCCACAGCCGGGCGCCCGCGCCCTCGCCGAGGGCGTAGTCACCGCCGGCGCCGTCCGCCCCAAGGGCGCCGAGTCTTGACGGCGCGGGGCTCAGCGCGGGACTCGACCACGTGCCGAGATAGGTGATGAGCGCCACGCCGGCGGAGGCTACGCCGTCGCTGTAGGCGATGGCGAGGTCGCCGGCGCGATTCCACGAGACGTCGTCCACGCGGGGGTCGGCGAGGCCCAGGCGCAGCACGCTGCCGTCGGGGTCGCCGACGGGGACACCATCCCCGGCGATGTGCTGTACGCGCAGGCCGTCGCCGGACGCGCCCGCGAGGTAGCAGCCGCCCCACGCATCGCCAGCGAGCGTCGGCGCTCCGCTCGCGCTCGCGGCGGCAGGCCGCAGCCACAGGCGGTCGCCGCCGGCGGAGAAGCGTTGCAGCTTGACCTTGCCGCCCTCGCGCCAGGCCATCGTCGCGCCGGACCCGGCGACGATGCCCAAGGGCGTCTGCGGTGTGGCGGGAGGCGGGCCCAGCAGCGGGTTGTAGGGCGAGATAGGCTCGGGCCAGTCGGCGTCGTTGTTCAGCTCGGGGGTGAACCGCTGGACTGCCACGCCGTTGCGGCCCGGCTCGCTCAGAAGGACGAACAGATGGCCGAGATCATCGCTGCTCATTCCCGCGACGGTACCGTTCTCGACGGCGAGGCCGGGGTCGGGCCGCGCGGCTTCGCCGAGCGGGGAGACGTAGGCGAGCAGCGTGTCGCCGGAGGCGAGCGACGGCGTCGCCAGAAGCCGCACGTAGACGCCGCCGAAGCCGTCCGGCTCGAGCTGCACCAGCGCCGCCGTGGCGCCGGGCCCTCGCAGCGCCGCGACGGCCGCGTCGCTGCTGATCATCACGGGGCCGTAGACGCCGGTGCCGTTCGCGGCGAAGCGCCGCACCGACGTCACGCCTCCAGCCTTGCAAGCCACGGCCACGCCGGTCCCTCCGGCGCTCGTCACCAGCCAGTCGTTGAGGCCGGTGATACCGCCCACGAGGACGCTGGGCTCGGCGCCGAGCGGTTCGCCGGCGCGGTCGTAGCGCCGCGCGACGAGCGCGGCGCCCGTGCCGTCGGCGACCGCCCAGGCCACGGTGACGCCGGCGTCGCCGGCCACGAGCTGCGCCGCCCCAGCCACCGGCTGCGACCACAGAGGGCCGTAGGCGGCGAGCGCCGCGGGAGAGCTCGCCGCGAACAGCGCGAGCACGAGGACGGGCAGAAGGAGCCGGCGCGTGAACATGTGACACCCCCGGGTGGACGCAGACGGACTGCGGTCATCCTACCAGAGGGGTTCCCGGAGCAGGGCGGCACCCGTAGCGTCGGGAGGAGGAGCGTCGAGGGGCGTCGGATGGCGCAAAAGAACTGGGGCGGCGGGCTGCAAAGCCCGTCGCCCCAGCGCGTTCACGCTCCCAGGATCGCGTGCGTCTAGGCGGCGATCGTCTCGTGGGCGCAGAGGATGTTGCCCTCGCTGTCTTTGAACCAGGCGGCCTTGTCGGCGTCGCGTGCGGCGATGCTGTTCACGGTCTTCAGGCCGGGGAAGTCGTACTCCTCGAACTGGACCCCGCGCGAGCGGAGCTCGGAGACGGTCCCCTCCAGGTCGTCGACCTCGAACGTCACCGCGGTGTTCTCCGCGGTGGCGCGGCCACGCTGATACAGGAAGATCAGGCTGCCCTTGCCGGCGCGGACGAAGAGGCCCTCGGGCATGTCGTCGCGTGTCTCGGTCTCGAGGCCGAGCTTCTCTTCGTAGAACGAACGCGCCCGCTTCAGATCCTCCGCGGGGAGGGTCGTTGCGGCGGGCGCCGTGCTAAGTCGTGTCGTTACCTTGGTCATGAGAGTCACCTTTCTCCGTGACGTTACCGTTCAAGCGTTCCCGGCACAGTGGACTTGAAACAGGAGAGATGTTGTCCTGATTTGAGAAGCTTGCGCCCTCGCGCACGCCTGACGTACACTGTCCGGACGATGCATCGCCGCAGCACAAGCGAGTTGCCCCGGGAGGACCACATTGAGGTACGCGCCAGCGTACTCGACCTCCAGGGCCTCCTGCTCCTCCCCCCGCGGGGGGATGCGTAGACACCTGCCGGCCGTAACGGCCCCTTCCTGGATCACAACCGGATCCGTAGCACCGCTAGTGGCGACGACTTCTGCCTTGGGAGGTGTGGGTACCTCGTGACCGAGCACCGCTACATCAATATCTTCGATACTACGCTGCGCGACGGCGAACAGGCGCCGGGCGCTACCTTGAACCGGGCCGAGAAGCTCGAGATCGCCCGCCAGCTCGCCAAGCTGGGGGTCGACATCATCGAGGCCGGCTTCCCCATCGCTTCACCGGACGATTTTGAGGCGGTCAAGGCCATCGCCGGCGAGGTCGAGGGACCGCGCATCGCCGGCCTCGCGCGGGCCATGGAGAAAGACATCCTGACCGCGTGGGAGGCGGTGAAGGTGGCGGAGAAGCCGCGCATCCACACGTTCATCAGCACCAGCCCGGTGCACATGAAGTACCAGATCAAGAAGACGCCGGAGGAGGTGCTCGAGGGCACGCGCGCCATGGTGAGCCTGGCGCGCGACCTCACGAGCACCCACGCCGGCGCCGACGTCGAGTTCAGCGCCATGGACGCCAGCCGCTCCGAGCCGCAGTTCCTGGCGCAGGTACTCAGCGTCGCCGTCGCGTGCGGCGCCACCACCATCAACGTGCCCGACACCGTGGGTTACGCCCTGCCGCTCGAGTTCGGCGACCTCATCCGTGAGCTCTACCGGCTGTGCCCGTCGCTGCACGACGTGACCGTGAGCGTGCACTGCCACAACGACCTCGGTCTGGCCACGGCCAACTC
>Ga0315281_10005921_pt1 | contig 17446 bp, 16 predicted proteins | sample YL17G07_0_MG_FD_204540 | JGI IMG/M metagenome (GOLD analysis project Ga0315281, IMG submission 204540) | Sediment microbial communities from Yellowstone Lake, YNP, Wyoming, USA - YL17G07_0 | ecosystem: Environmental > Aquatic > Freshwater > Lake > Sediment | place: USA: Wyoming | collected...
CGACTACGACCCCTACGCCGCAGCGAACTGAGGGAGGGCAAAGCGTGGCTAAAAAGACCCTGAAAAAGAGCGGTAAAAAGCAGGTGGCGAAAAAGCCGCCGGCATCGCTTGAAAGACAGGAGCCGAGGGGACCGGGGGAAGCTGCCGAACCAGGCGCCGCGTCGATAGCTAGGGCGGCGCTGAGGTAACTATGGGCTGGCAGCAACGACTAAATCAGAAGCGCCGGGAGTTGGGCGCGCCGGAGTTTCAGATTGTCATTTCAGTTCTGCCGAACGGCCAGGTCCAGGTCACCGGTCCGCTCCAGAAAAAAGAAATCTGCATGAAAATGCTGGAGCTGGCGGCGGAAACGATCGTTGCCTATGAGGCCGAAACCAGGCTGATCGTTTCCGGCTCCGAGCCGGTTATCGTCGCGCCAAGCGGCGCGAACGGGATCGACATTCTAAAAAAGTAGGGTCAAGGAGAACACTATGTGTTTTGGAGGCAGCCCGCCGAGTCCGCCCAAGATTCCGCAGCAAGAGCAAAAGGTACAGCAGGCCGCGCTTGATGCTCGCGACGAGGAGCGGAGGCGGCTGAGAGCGCAAGCGGGGTATCAGTCAACGGCGCTCACGGGCGGAGCCGGGCTTACGGCGCCGGCGAACACGGGGCAGAAGACGCTCTTAGGGCAATAACGCGATGGACCTCGACACCTCATCCCGCAGATACTACGACGCGCGCTACGGCGAGTTGAAGGCCGAGCGGCAGTCGTTCATCCCGCACTGGCGGGACCTCTCCGACCACATCCTCACCCGCCAATCCCGATTCCTCGCCACTGACCGCAACCGGGGCGATAGGCGCAACAACAAGATCATCGACAATACGGCCACGCTGGCGCTCCGAACACTGGCAAGCGGAATGTTGACCGGTCTCGCCTCTCCGTCGCGTCCCTGGCTAGCGCTCAGGACCCCGGACCCGGACCTGAACGAGTACCAGCCAGTCAAGCTCTGGCTGGATCTCACCCGCAACCGGATGCTCGAGGTTTTTCTCCGCTCCAATCTCTACACGACGCTTCCGCTCTCGTTTGCCGATCTCGGCTGTTACGGGACCTCCGCATTCGCCGCGCTCCCTGACTACGAGAGTTTGCTCCGGTTCTACCATTTTCCGATCGGCTCGTACTCTATCGCCAACTCCGACCGCGGCACCGTGGACACCTGCTATCGGGAATTTATGATGACCGTCCGGCAATTGTTGATGATGTTTAGAGAGGGCGCGGTCTCAAAGGCGGTCAACAATCTCGCAAACGCAAAGAGCCTCGAATCCTGGGTGAACGTCACGCACGCCGTAGAGCCGAACCCCGATTTTAACCCCCAGCGCGCGCAGTGGTCGAACTACAAGGCGTTTCGGAGCGTCTACTACGAGCCGGGATCGAACGAAGAGAAAATGCTGCGAGTCGCCGGATTCGACCGAATGCCCGTGCTCGCGTCGCGCTGGAAGATCACGGGAGAGGACGTTTACGGCAACTCCCCCGGCATGGAGATTCTAGGCGATGTGCGGGCGCTCCAACTCCAGCAAAAGCGCAAGCAGCAGTTGATAGATAAGGGCGTCAACCCGGCGATGTCCGGGCCGTCGTCGATGCGAGAGGGCAGGTCGTCGGTCCTGCCCGGCGATGTGACGTGGTACGACCAGCCAAGCGGCGGCCAGAAGTTCGAGCCGGTCTACAGGCCGGAGCCGGCTTACTACCAGTGGCTCCTCCAAGACATCGCGGAAACCCAAGGACGTATCAAGCGCGGGCTGTTCGAGGATCTCTTCCTGCTCCTGGCCAACGACACGCGGTCGAACGTCACGGCGCGTGAGGTGGCGGAGCGGCACGAGGAAAAGCTTTTGCTTCTCGGTCCCGTCGTGGAACAACAGAACGATGATCTCTTTGACCCGCTGGTCGATATCGCTTTTGACGCGATGCTGAACGCGCGGATTCTGCCTAAGCCGCCCCCGGAGTTGCAAGGGCAGAGTATCAACGTCGAATACATCTCGATCATGGCGCAAGCAATGAAGCTCGTGGGCCTCCCGTCGATCGAGCGGACGATCGGCTTTATCGCGCAGCTCGGCCAAGCCAAGCCGGAAGCGTTCGACTGGATCAACGTGCGCGAGACGATCGCCGCATATCGTTCCATGAGCGGAGCGCCGCCGAAGATCATCAACGATGCGAAGGTCGTCGAGGCAATCGCCGCAGGGCGCGCGCAACAACAGAAAATGATGCAGTTGGCGGCAGCCGCGAAGCCGGCGGCGGATGCAGCGGGAGCGGTGAAGGACCTGGCCGACGCCAATACGAGCGGCAATAACGCGTTGACTCAGATCGCGGCGCGTCTCCAGGGCAGACCTCCGCCAGCGGGACAAGCGAAGGCCGCGTAAAGGGGAAGTAGATGAAGCGAAAGAGACCGAAAAAACCGAGGTACTGAAGTGGAGAAAGTTCGTTGATCAGCCTTACGAAGGGCACGTATGAGAAAGCTATCAGAAAAGGTTCGTTCTAAGTGCGAGAAGGTGGATCTTGATCCCGAGTGTCTAAAGATCGACGAGTATCGCGCCGGTAATATAGTTCAGATTTATTGTAGCTACCAACATTTGGGTCGTCAGTTGGCCGTTGGTTTTGAGCTTGACAGGCTTCACGTTGAGAACTACCGAGGAGACTTAATCGAGTTACGTATCTTAATGGCATTGGAAGAAATGAAATCGTTCATCGACAACGTGAAAGCCGGATCACAGGCAATGCCATGAGTGAACAACCCGCACCCTATAACGCGGCCAACGAAGCGCACGTCAAGGGCCGCAAGCGCCGGGAAGATCGTGAGCGCCTCAAACGCGAAGAGGCAGAGCGGTTCGTGATGGGAGATGAACGCGGCCGGCTGTTCGTCTGGTGGGTTTTGAGTGAGTGCGGCATGTTCCGGGAGTGTTTTACGGGAAATTCCAACACCTTTCATTTATTGGGCAAGCGATCCATCGGACTGCAACTGACTACTGAGTTGGAAAAAAACACGCCAGATGAATTTTTGCAAATGTGGAACGAACATCTTAATGAAAAAAAACGCAACGAGAAAGAAGACGAGGCAATGAGGACAAAGCCGACGGCGGCTGGAAACGAAGAAGCAAAAACAGAGAGCGGAGAAACATGAGTCAAATTTCACAGGAGGTTTCTAATGGCTGAGAAAGTAGTAACCGACGCTGCTAAAACCAACACTGATGCAGTGGCGGGCGAAGGAGAGAAGGGGAAGGAAGGCGCGGCGGCAGCGGCGAAGGAGCCGACCGCGGAAGAGAAGGCCGCAACTGAAAAAGCAGCGGCAGACAAGGCGGTAGCCGACAAAGCCGCCGCAGATCAGAAAGACGGCAAGAAGGCCGACGACAAGCAGGCCGATAACAAGGATGCGAAGTCGACCGAAGTGCCGGAAAAGTACGATCTGAAGCTCCCGGAAGGGACCATCGTTGACGAGCCGATGATGGCGGAGTTCACGACCTGGGCCAAGGAAAACAAATTCACCAACGAGCAGGCACAGAAAGCGGCCGAGCTTCACATGAAAGCAATAGGCGCATTCGCGGCCAGGCAAGCGGGTGAGTTTGCGGACCAACAAAGGACGTGGCTCGAAGAGTTGAAAGCGGACAAGGAGATCGGCGGGGCGAAAGTCGATACAACCCTGGCCGTGGCCCGAAAGATTTTGGGGAGCGACGACGGCTCTATCCCGCCTCTTCCCATTCCCGGGCTAGACGCCAAAAAGTTGCGCGCGGAGATGAACCGCACCGGGCTTGGAAACTTTCCGGAGATGGTGAAGCTGTTTCATTTCTTCGGCCAGTTCGTCGGCGACGATCATAAGTGGGTCCCGACGCACAAGCCCGCCAGCGGGGAGCCTAAATCCGACGCCGCGGTCCTGTATCCGAACGACAAGCAATGAACCTTGAGGCGCTCAAGAGGATTCACCGCTATCTGAAAGGAGTGCTGAAGCTCGTCGAAGACGCGATTCGTGACCTAGAAAAACAAACTGGCTAGGCGCAACTCCCATCACCGCCGGCCAGATACTTCCAACCAGGCCACCCCGCTTAGCGCGGGCCTCCCTGAGTCGATCAAGGAGACCCGCACATGGCGACACAAGCGACCAATACCTACACGCTGCTCGACTGGGCCAAGCAATTGGACCCCGACGGGCAGCCCGCGAGAATTATCAACCTCCTCTCTCAGAGAAACGAGATCCTCCAGGACCTGGTTACGCTGGAAGGAAATCTCCCAACCGGGCATCAGTCCACGCAGTTGACCGGGCTACCGGCCACGGCCTGGAGGCTGATGAACCAGGGCGTTCCTGAGGGCAAGGATCAGACGGTGCAGGTGACGGACACCTGTGGAATGCTGGAGGCCTGGAGCAAAGTCGATGTGGACGTGGCGATGCTGAACGGCAACACTGCCGCGTTCCGTCTCAACCGCGCCAAGACGTTCCTGGACTCCATGAACCAAAACATGGTCTCCACGCTCTTCTACGGCAACACGGCGCTCAATCCCGAGCGGTTCCTGGGTCTCGCGCCGCGTTACAGCCTCCTCTCGGCCGGCAACGGGGACAACATCATCGATGCCGGCGGAACCGGATCGGACAACATGTCGGTCTGGCTCGTGACTTGGGACGAGATGTGTTGCCACGGGATTTTCCCGAAGGGCAGTCAGGTAGGTTTGATCCATGAGGATCTTGGTCTGGAGACCGTGCTGGACGCGAGCAGCAACCCGTATCGCGCCTACCGGGACCGCTACCAGTGGAAGATCGGCCTCGCGCTCCCTGACTGGCGCTACGTGGTCAGGATCGCCAACATCGACGTTTCGCTGCTGATCGCCGAGACCGCGCCGAATGACAACCTCGTCAGGCTGATGATCCGGGCGCAGGGCAAGGTCCCTTCGGCCACCTACGGGAAGCGGGCGTTTTACCTGAACAGCGTCGGGTACACCATGCTCAAGATCCAAGCGCTGGCGAAATCCAACGCGGCGCTCACGATCGAAAAAGCGGCTAACCAGTTCGAGATGTCGTTTTTCGGCGTCCCGATCAGGCGGGTCGACGCGTTGCTCACCACGGAAGCGCGCGTGGTGTAGGCGGAGGGGGTTGAAGTAGGGCCTTAACAATCAACGGCTCAGAAACAAGGAGAATCAATATGTTTTACGATTTCCATAACACGTTCGATGTAGCCGCGGCGATCACGGTTACTCGGAACTCGACCAATGTGATCGACCTGCTGCGGGCGAATCAAGACATCGGCGCCGGAGTGCCGCTCCAGATCATGGTGAGCGTGACCACGACGTTCACGGCGGCCGGTGCGGCGACGCTCCAGATTGCGCTCGTTACCGACGATAACGCGGCGCTGACCTCCCCCGCGACGCTTCAGGACCAGGTGGCGGTCATCGCCGTCGCTACGCTCGTGGCGGGGTTTGAGGTGCCGTTCTTCATCCATCCGAGCGGGATCATGGAGCGGTATCTGGGGATCGTCTACACGGTCGCCACGGGTCCCATGACGGCGGGGGCGATTCAAGCCGGAGTCCTGAAAACGATCCAACGCTGGCGGGCGTATCCGAAGAACTACGTGACCGCGTAGGCGTTCAGTCAATACCAACTGCTCACCGCGTCTTTAACCGGGCGCGGTGGGCCTTAACCTAACCGGGAGGACCTATGCCGAGAATGATTGCCGATCAACGATCCTACGTGAATGACCGCCTCTACGAGAAAGGTGAGCAGTTTGACTACGACGGCCCGGAAGGGCGCGGGTTTCACATTGTCGGCGGCGAGCCGCTCCCGAAGCTCGACCTCGACAAGGCTCTCAATGATCAGGGGAAAAAGGGCCGGGGCGAGAGCGCAAAGGCAAAGAAGTAGTAGGACGTTATGCCGAGCGCTAGAACGCAGATTGCCAACCAGGGCCTGGCTTTTATCGGCGTGTCGCAGCAGATCGTCGATCTCGATCTCCCGAGCGAGCGGAGCAACGAGGCGATTCAATGCCGGCTCTTTTTCGACTCGGCGGTTGAGTTTGCGCTCCGGGACGCCGATTGGAACTCAGCCCGCCGGTACGTGGCTTTGGCCCTGGAGGCGTCGGCGGTGCTTACCGGACTCTCCTGGACGTACAAATACGTCTACCCCGCCGACTGTGCGGCGTTGAGGGCTATTCTCCCCCCTGGTCTCCGCCAGCCGAGAGCTGACCAGCGCGTGGACTACGAGGTTGCAAATGAAAATATCGGCGGCGGGGACAAGCTCGTCATCTACACCGACCAGCCGCAGGCCGTCGCGCGATACACCAAGTTTCTCACCAACCCGAATCTTTTCGATTCCCAACTCGCGCTAGCGATCTCGTACCTGCTGGGGAGCATGGTGGCCATGCCGCTGGCCGTAAAACCAGCGATCGCCGAGCAGGCGCGAAACGGTTATGCGGCGATGATTTCCCGTGCGGGAGCGGCCAATCTGAGAGAGCGGCAAGACGGGGTAGAACCGGAGAGTCAGCTAATAGCTTACAGGAATGGTTGACTGATGGTCTATATTTTTTTTCTTGCGGGGATGGCGTTGATTGTTTGCTTGCTCTTTCGGCGTCGCCCACCGGCAGTTACCCGGCTCATAGTGGCCATCGTTGCGAATTCGATCAATCGTGTGTTTCGGTGTCGGCTTTTTGCCCATATCCAAAAAGAAGTTCTCGAAGGAATTGAGCCAGCGGTCACAGATCGTTATTCCCCTCCCGCCATAGTCTTTAAATTGCTTAAATCTTGGATTCAAACAGCGATCCTTCATGTGCCTCCACGAACTGAACTCGGAGCTATAACACATTCCATGCTTGCGCTGCGGAATACTACGGCTGCCGCAAGTTCCGCAGCTCGTCGTATTGCCACGCCGAATGCTGTGGAGGCTTGTAACGAATTGTTTTCCGCAGTGACAGCGCACCCGGTAGCAATATTCTCCACGTTTTACCGGGGCAGCATCCAGAGAAAGCAGCAGCAAGCCATTGGTCGTTTCGCCGGAATGATCTTCATGTTTCGGGCCACGCTTCAGACATCCACAGCTTTTAGTACGCCCGCTCGTCAAATGCGAAAACCTTGTCGTGAAGGCTGCGCCACAGCGGCAAAGGACTTCATAGGACTGCGTTTTTTCAACGTAAGACATTACCCGCAGCCCGTTGATTATTTTGCCGGAATGGTTGGGGTGTTTTCGCATGTGAAGATAGTAGCGTTGTCGGTAAGGATTTTCAACCAATGCCGAGCGTAGGACAATTCTCGCTCGCTGGCGGCGAAGTGACTCCCTCGATCTTTGGCCGGATCGATCTCGCGCGCTATCAGAATTCTCTTAAAACCTGCCGCAACTTCATTACGCGCACCTCGGGCGGCGCCGTCAACCGGCCGGGAACGAAGTTCATCGCGGAGGTGAAAGACAGCACGAAGAAGGCCCGCGGCATCCCGTTTGAGTTCAACACGACGCAGACCTACGGCCTCATTTTTGGCGATCAAAACATGCGCGTCGTGAAAGACGGCGGGGTTGTGCTTGAGTCCTCAAAGGCCATCACCGCCACCACGAACGCAACGCCGGTCGTAGTTACGTCCAACGCGCACGGCAACGGCAACGGCAACCAGGTGTTTATAGCTGGGACCGGGATCGCCGCGCTCGATAACCGCTACTGGACGGTCGCGGGCGCTGCGGCCAACACGTTCCAGCTCTCCGGCTCGACGGCGCCGGGCTCCACGTCCGCTACCGGAACGGTGGCACGGGTGTTCGAGCTCGCCACGCCGTATCTCGAAGCGGACCTCCCGCTGCTCGACGGGCACGCCCACTCAGTCGATGTGAAAACGATCTGCCACCAGAGCTACCAGCCGCGCCAGCTCTCCCGCACCGCGCACGACGCCTGGTCGCTCGGCCTCTTCGATTTCAAAGAAGGACCGTTCCAGGAAATCAACACGGCGAACGGAAAAGGAGTTACCTCGCTGGCCGAGACGGGCACGGGCGTAACCGTTACGGCTTCCCACGCGATCTTTGCGAGTGCGAACGTCGGGCAGCTTTTCTATATCGAGCAAAAAGATTTCGGGAAGCCCTGGGAGCCGGGCAAGGGTGTTGCGCTAGGTGACATTAGGGTCGCAGACGGTCGTTATTATAAGTCCCGAACAGCGGGAACGCCAGCCACAGGCACTCTACGCCCGAGCCACGATGTAGTCGGCGACACAGAGAGCGACGGGACTGTTACGTGGGAGTTCATGCACAACGGATTCGGCATAGCTTTAATCACTGCTTTTACAGATTCCAAAAATGTCGTCACTACTATTTTAAACCAGATTCCCACCGACGCGACGACGACCGCGCCGGAAACCATAACCGGAGCTGCCAACAACGGCGCGGGGCTTATTCGCATCACCGACGTCGGCCACCCCTTCACGGACGATCAATCGATCATGCTCTACGGGGTTGGCGGGACAGTGGAAGCCAACGGCGTGTGGAAAATCAATAAGATTGACGCAAACCACTTCGATTTGCCGAGTTCGGCATTCGTCAACGCCTACACCAGCGGGGGAAAGGCAACATCGAAGGGCACCTACAAATACGCCTTCGGCGCATGGGGTGGCGATCAGAGTTGGCCGGCGGCGTCCACGTACCACCAGCAACGACAGTTCTTCGCCGCCACCCCGCAAGCGCCGACCAAGACCTGGGGGAGCGAGACAAACGCCTACAGCTATTTCGGAAAATCCGTGCCGCTTAAAGCCGACGACGCGGTGTCGTTCCGTATCGCCGGCGCGCAGGTGAACGCCATCCGCCACATGCGATCACTCAGACGCCTGGTGCTCTTCACTCAGGGAAGCGAGCACGTGATCTCGGGCGGGGATAACGATGTGATCGCTCCCAACGCGATCTCCGCCGATCCGCACGGCTACAACGGATGTTCAACGGTGAGGCCGTTGCTCGTCGGCGACATGATGCTGTTTCTCCAGGACAAGGGCCGGATCGTCCGCGATATCGGCTTTCAGTTGGCAACCGACAGTTACACCGGGAGCGATCTCACGGTCCTGGCCACGCATCTTTTTAAACAATACAAAATCACCGCCTGGGCGTACCAGAAAACGCCGTTTATCTGCATCTGGGCCAGACGTGAGGACGGGATTTTTCTCGGTCTCACCTACATGCGGGAGCAGCAGATTCTCGGCTGGCACCGCCACGACTCGGCCGGGGATGAGTGCGAAGACATATGGACGGGTTCGGAGGGGGAAGAGGACGCGGTCTATTTTATTTTTCGCCGCACGATCAGCGGGGTAAAAAAACGCTACATCGAACGGCTCGCCTCGCGTGCCTACACCGACCCGAAAGACGCCTTCTTTGTGGATTCGGGCCTGACCTACGACGGGCGGAACTTGGGCGCAACGACGATGACGCTCTCGGGTGGAACGACGTGGAATTATCAGACCGAGACGTTCACGCTGACGGCTAGCGCCAGCCAGTTTGCCGCCTCTCAGGTAGGCGTCGATGAGATCCACATGACGGCCGCGGACGGCACGATCTTAAGGCTCGCCATCATCGGCTTTACGAGCGCGACCGTGGTGACGGTCCGGGCCGATCACAACGTGCCGGCCGATCTGCGAAGCGTCGCTCTCGCCGCTTGGGGGCGCGCCAAGAAGGTATTTACCGGCGCGGACCACCTGGAAGGCCGCACGATAAGCGTCCTGGCCGACGCGCAAGTTGTCGCCAACGGGACCGATCTGCCGCTCATCACTGTGAGCGCCGGGGGGTTCAGCATTCCAAACCATGCCGTGGTGGTTCACATGGGACTTCCGATCACGGCCGACCTCGAAACGCTGAACCTCTCTGTTTCCAGCCCCGAGACGATACTCGACAAGCAAAAGATTGTCTCGGCGGTAAAACTCATGGTCGAAGAGTCTCGCTCGATCTGGGCCGGCCCGGATGCCGACCATCTCACGGAGTGCAAGCAGCGCCGCGAGGAAGCCTACGATGAGCCGGTCGATCCGTTGACTGGGCTTGCTCCGATTCGGGTCGCGTCGACCTGGAGCACGGGCGGGCGCGTCTTCGTGAGACAGAAAGACCCGCTGCCGATATCGGTTTTGGCGGTTATCCCCGAGGTTGACGTGGGGGGTGCCGGATGAGGTACGCAGTCATCGACGCCGCCCCGGAGCACATCCCGGCGATCGCCGCAGGCTGTCGCCAAGCTGACATAGACGAGGTTTGGAATGCCGCCGCCCTTACTGTAACCGACGCCTTGCGGATCAGCCTGAAAACCGCCGCCCTGGCCCGCACGTGGCTGATTGACGGGGTTCCGGCGGCTATTGGGGGCGTGAGCAAGGTCGGGGTGGGTCAGGGCGTCATTTGGCTGATTACAACGGATTTGCTCGATCACCACCAGCGGGCCTTTCTAGCCGAGTCGCGCCGGGAGTTGGAGCAGGTGCGGGAGGGATACGATCTGCTCTATAACTTCGTGGACGCACGCAACACGCGGGCTATTCGGTGGCTTCAATGGTTGAATTTTGAAATGGGGCCGGAAATTCCTTATGGCGTGTTCAGAAAGCCGTTCCGGTATTTTGAACGGAGGGCGGCCTAGATGTGCGTTGACCCCGCGAGTTTGACGGCTATAGGCGCATATTTGTTTGGTTCGGCGGCGACCGCTGCATCGACCAGCTCCGTGGTGCTGCCGCTCTCTGGCCTTACAGCGGCAGTTACAACACCGGCTGTGGCAGCAGTACCAGGACTGCTCACTAGCGTAGCGGGGCTGACGCAAGTTGCTGGCGTAGGCGGCACTCTCCTGACTGCCGCTGGCGCCATCCAGCAGGGCCAGGCGAGCAAAGCCTCAGCCGACTATAACGCCGAGGTTGCCAGAAGGCAGGCTCTTGATGCGACACGGCGCGGCTCTATCGCGGAAGGCGAGCAGCGAACCAAGACGCGGCAACTGGCCGGACAGCAGCACGCGGCCATGGGCGCATCGGAGATCGTCGCCGATGAGGGATCTTTCGGGGATATCCTGGCGCAATCGGCCCAGTTCGGCGAGCGCGATGCGCAGAGGATACGAGTCAATGCGCAAAGGGAAGCGTTTGGTCTGAGGAGTGAGGCGGATCTCAGCGAGTTCCAGGGACAGCAGGCCGAGACCGCCGGGCTATTCAAAGGCGGCACGTCGCTTCTGACGGGAGCTTTTAACCTCTTCACACGCAAGCCCTGGTACGACAGCCTTGTGGACAAGAGCGTCGCGTAAGGCGTCACTATGCCCACCATTCCGATATACGACCGCCAGCAAGTTCAGGTAGCGCCGTTCCAGGCTCCGCGTGCTCCGCTCAGCGCGCCGGATTATCTGGCTGGGGCCGGGGCGGGATTCCTGGACCTGTCCACAACTCTAGACAAGATTCAGGCCGGGGCGGATATCGCAGAAGAAGCAAGGCTCAGGCGCGAGGGCGGGGCTAACATGACGGCGGCAATCAAGGATGCCGTGATAAAATACTCCGACCCGACGGAATTTAGTCAAGCGGCACCGGAAGTCCTGAAAACCGCTTACGAGAACTCGCTAGCCGCTGCTTCCAATGATCGCGTCAGAAATAGACTCAGCGGCAACCTGAGCGGCGAGCTCATCAACCGGCAGACCGACATCAGAGTTAACACGCACTTAAAAAACATCGACAAAGCCGAAGGTAATTGGATCACCTTTAAAACGAAATCGATCAAGGACTACAATGCGACCGACGATCCGGTTGAAAAAAGCCGGATCAGCACGGAGCTGCAAAAAACATTGGCCGGTCTTACTACCGCAAATCTCATTACGTACAACGCCGCGAAAAAGGAGATTGCCATCCTTGCCGAGCAGATGTCAGAGATCAACGTCAAGCACGACTTCAAAAACGATCCCATAGGGACGATCGAGAAGATGGATAAGGGTGACTACTCCAAGAATCTACAACCGGAAAAATTAGATCAACTTAAAGATCACTTCGCCACTTCCTACCGCGTTGCCCAGGCCGACATCAAGCAAAAGGTCGCCGAGGAGCAGGACAACAACTTCGCCGATGCGATGGTGAGGGCGCGAAAGGGCCAGTTGAGCGCGGCTGAGGTCGATAGAATGGCGACGCTCGATCCGGCAACCGGGAAACGGGCCATAGACGCGCAGCAAGCGGTTCATTTGAGTAACCAGGTAAGCGCTACGGCAGCTTCCGGCGGCGTTCTTTACTCTGATCCGAAAACTCTCTCAGACATGCAATACCGTCTCCACGACGGGAAGTTGGGGGCCGATGAGGTCAGGCGGGTACAGCAACGGGGCAAACTTACCGTTGGCGATGCCAACGGACTCTACAACGGCATTGAGGGACGAATCCGGCGTGACCGGGCGGACGCGCGTGAAGCGCGCCTGGACGATATCGCTTTCGACCCGGCGTACAAGCGGGCCGAAGCCTACATTACGAAGGCGCTTCCGAATACCGATCGGCTCGATCTCAATCACAGTTTCAGAATCATGGTCGGTCAGACTTTTGTCGATTTCGATCAAGCAGCGCGGGCCGTAGATGAAAATGGGAAGCCAAAGTACGGGCCGAAGGACTTGCAGGGCATCGCGGAGAACATCGTTGACGGCACGCTTATCAAGATGGACCTTGCGAAAATTTCGGCAGAAGCAAAACTTAAACCGGGGATCAAAACCCCGGAGGACGTTGCGGCGGCAGTGCGAAACGGAAACATCACACCGGATGAAGCCAAGGAACAAATGCGGCTTCTGCAAATGATGGGCGTCGTTCCGAGGCCAGCGGCGGCACCGGCACCGCGCGGAGTGGCACCTGGCGCGACGGTAACGCCGAGTCGGAGTCAATCGGCGCAGGAGCGGGCACGCGGCATGGGAGGGCCGGGAGTTCAATGAGCGATCTAAATTCCTACATGGAGCAACTGAAGCGCCAGCAGCGTGAATCTCAGGACGCGCAAGTTAATCAGATGCTCGGCAGCGTCGGTCTTGATTCTACCGGCGCGGCAATACCCGATTGGAAGCCAGCGGAGAAGGCGGCGCCGCCACCGCCGGTAACCAGCAATCCTTTCATCCGCAGCGTTGAGGATCTTTATCTTGGCTACCGAGAAAGCGCGGCGGGCGCTTACAATCTGGCGGCGAATGCCTTCGGCTTGATCGACAAGGCGGCCGAGAAGCTATCGAACTGGACGGGACTCCCGAAAGGCGGAGCAGCCGCCGGAATGATCGAGCCGTTTCTACGGCAGGCCGCTCAGAGCGTAAAACCGACGGAGGCGGATTTTGCCGGGCGGGACCAATTCGCGGACTATCTCTATCGCGCAATCGGCGCGGTGCCCGCTACAGTCGCAACCTACATAGCGGGCGGACACGTCACCGGCAGCGGGATCGCTGGCATGGCCTTGATCGACGCGGTGAGGGAGTCCGATAAGGGCGCATGGGAAGCAATCAAGGCGGGCTTGCAGGGCGCTCTCATGGGCACGGCCCTCAAAGTCATAGAGCCGTTTTCAAGGCCGGTGCGGGCGGCAGCGGGCGCTTTAGGTTTCGGCGGGATAGCGGCCCTTCAACCGGGAGCTACGCCCGCGGAAGTGGTAGCTCAAGCAGCCGTGGGCGGTACTATGGCGGCACTTGCGCCAACAAAAACCCAGGAAACGAAGCCGGGATTAGGTGAACAGATTCCTCCGGTAGAGCCAACAGCCCCCGTCGCCGAAACTCAACAAGGACTGCCCGCGCCGGAGGCAAGGCTGGCGCTACCCCCGCCGGCCGACTTCGTCGGCGCTAAGCCTCCGGCAGAAGGAGCAATCCGCCAACCTGGGGCGGAGCCGCTAAAAGCTCTCGAATCCCCCGAAATGATCGCCGCAAGGGCGGAGCTTCAAACCGCTCAAGCGAACGCCGATACCTACGTTCGTCAACGCGGGCTCGGCCAGATCCTCGACGATGTTGTGAAGAACACGACCAGCGAACCCGTGCGACGGGCGGTTGATTTAGTACGCCAGCGCGTCGATGAAGAGGCTCGATTCGGCACCGTTGTTGAGCAACTGAAGAACCCGGAGACAAGGACGGCCCTTGGTCTGCCAAGTCCGGCGTCACTCAGCGCCGATGCGATGTTGAATGCAGAGATTAAAAACGCAGAATTCAGGCAGACCGAAAGAGGGGCAAAATTACTGAAAGCGCAGCTCGGCCTCAACGAAGAACTTTCCCGACTTCAAAACGAGGAAACGACGGCCAAGATTGAGACGACCGCGCAGGAGCTGGGCGTCACGCCGCAGGCGGTGATTCACTCGGCTAAAGTGGTCGAAGCGGTGAAGCAGGTTGAACCCGAATTTGCAAAGATCGTTGAAGCAGAGGCCGGAAAGGGGCGGCGAGAAACAACGGGCGGTACTCCATACGAAATCGTCAACCTCCCAATTGAGGGTTTAAAACTCTCCAAAGAGGTGCCGAATTTCAAAAAGGGCGCAGACAAAACAACCGGCCTCGTAAAAGGCCAACAGCTTCAAGGTGAGTTTGACCGTCAAGGTCTCGGTCCGATCATCGTTTGGGAAAGAACGAACGGAAGTCTTGAAGTTATCACTGGAAGGCATAGACTTGATCTTGCCAGGCGTCAGGGCGAGAAGACGATTCCGGCGCAGGTTGTCCGGGAGGTGGATGGGTTCGATGCTCGCCAGGCCAGGATCATAGATGCCGAGCAGAACATAAAGGACGAGAAAGGAACGGTTGAGGACTATGCCAGGTACTTTAGAGAAGCAAACATTACCGCCGAAGCCGCCAAAAACCGAGGACTCTTATCCAGAGCTTCGCAACTTGACTCCTGGGTTTTGGGAAAAGATGCCGCAAGTGAAACCTTCGATAGTTTTACCGCCGGAAACGTCACCTTCGATCAAGCCGTAGCGATTGCCCGGGCCGCCCCTAAAGACGCCGACTTGCAGCGCGTAGGTCTTCTCTACGCGCTAAAAAATCCCAAAGCCGAACGATCCGAGATAGCCAACTTCGTTAAGGTCATTGCCGATTCGGGGAAACCCCCGCCGCAGGCATACGACCAGATGACGATGTTTGGCGACGATGCCGCCGTCAAGCAGGCGATGGCGATGTCGAAAAAAGCTGCTGGCATTTTAGCGGAGTTGAAGCGCGAACGTGCCGATCTCGGCCTTGCAAAGAAACCGCAAGCGAGAATTGACCGCGCGAAAGCTCAGGGAATAAATATCAACGACCCCGTTGTCGTGTTGAAGCGTATCACGCAGTTAGACGGCGAAATTGATGCTTGGGAAACTTGGGCAGCGAGACCGGAGCTGGTGGCGCAGCTGAGAGGAACGCCCAGCGCTCCGATGTTCGAACAAACGTCCGCCGGCGCTCAAGGCGTAATCCCCGGCGCAGAAGGTCGGACCATTCCGGGTAGTGCCCTTAAAGCAAAGGTCGGCCAGACCGAGGCACCGACCGCTCTTGAGCGGACGGCTACTGGCGAGACGCAATTAGATTTAGGCGGGCGCGTTTCCGAGACTCCCGGTACCGCACCGAGTATCGAACCTTCAGGGCAGTCGGCGACGACGTCCACGGCCTACAGGTCCGTAGAAGACGCGCGAGTACTTGAAACCGCGAAGCGCTACGGCGTTTCATATCTCTCCAACTATGAATTGCTCACGCTGTTCGCTGCCGATCCGACCGCGAAGCCGGAAATCTTGCAGGTTTTGCGCGCTAGAGTAGAGCAACCCTATTCAGAAGGCGGAGGCAGAACGCCGCTGGCAGATCGCATCTTCCACGCCCTTGGCGAATCCGGCTTCTCCACCTTCGATATCAATTTTGCCCTCGCCCGCACGCTCTCCGGGGCGATCTACGGATTCAGCCAGGGCGACACGATGGAAGAGCGCCTTAAAAACGCGCTTTTCTACGGCGGTCTCGCGGCTCTCGCCAATCCCAAAATGATAAAGACGATCATTCAGACCGCGCGCCGGATAGACCCCGCCGGCATAAAGAAAATCGAAACGCGCGATCAGGGAATGACCGCGACCGTGAATCAATCCTTCGATCCGAAGCAGGCCGACCCGAAGGGCATGGCTGAATTTCTCCGCATGACCAACGAGGGGATAGACACTCAGGGTCGCGTTCAGGGGATCAACTACGATCACATCAATACACCGATGGACGTGAAATACACCATCGGAAAAATGGCGAAGGTTTATCAGGCGGAGCTGGACAAGGCGCGAAAGATCGACCCAGCGACCGGGAAGGGCGTATCGCACGAGGAAACGATAGCGGCGGCGGAAAACCTCAAGGGCACGAAGGCGGGAGCGCCGGAGCGGATTCTTGAATGGCCTGACGGCCAGCCGATGACCGATCCGGAACTGCTTCTTGCCCGCATGATAAGGAATGATCTCGGCGCGGGCCTCAAGGAAAACACGGCTAGATTTTTAAATGACTTGTCGCAACAAAATCTCGTCGCCTTCATCGACAACTTCAACCGCTATCGGATGGTGCAAAGCGTTTACGGAGGACAGGCAACGGGACGCGGACGCGGGCTTGAAGCTCTCAAGATCGACGTGGGCAATAGTGGCGAGGCCGAATTTCACCGGATGCTCGGCAACGTGGTTGAGTCCATCGATCCCACCGGCTGGACTCCCGAGCGGCTTGCTGCCGCGATCGCGCAGGTTCCCGATCTGGAATCGCTCAACAGGGCGGTAGATATCGCCGCGCGTCCGGGAATGCACGACATGTTGCTTGAGGCGTTTTACGGCGTGTCGATGCTGTCCAATCCTAAGACGTGGACAGTGAATATGGCCGGCTCGCCGATGGCTTTTGCTTGGCAGGTGGCGAAGCGGACAATCGCCGGAGGATTGACCGCGGTTTCCGGCCGGAGCGGAGATCCGGCGTATGTTCAGCCGGTAGAGCCGTTAATGATGCTCCAGGCGATCAAGGATAGCTACCACGACGCCTTCACCGTGGCGCAAAAAGCCTTTGTTACCGGCGAGCGGCAATATCCTCACGGTCAGGGCGGGAAGCAATCCTTCGCGCGTCCGAACGCGATCACCTATGAGAACCTGAAGGGTGTTTATCCAAAAGCCTTCGGCGCGGCGGAGTCTGCCCTGGAGAATTTGGGAATCGACGCGCAGAAATTAAAATACGGAATCGATCTGCTCGGCAGCGTCGCGCGGTTGTCTACCCGTCTGATGCTTGCACCGGATGAATTCAATGAACTCATCGGGACGCGAATGGAACTCTATGCGCGCACGGCGCGAAGCGTGGCGGCGGAAGGACTCCCGTTGTCAGACCAGGTCGCGCTGGCGCGCCAAAGAATTATCAACATGAGCGAGTTTTCCTCGGCGGACCGCGAGGCGGGAAAGCAATTTGCTCTCTATAACACGTTCAATCAGGAGCCGGGGGCAATTACCAGGCGGATAGTCGGGGCCATAGAGTCGCTTAATAAATCGCCGGACATCGACCCGATCTGGTACTTGGCGACCAAGGCCGTTGTGCCGTTCGTAACCATTCCCGCCAACCTCGGCAGATGGGCGGCAAG
>Ga0315281_10005922_pt1 | contig 17445 bp, 16 predicted proteins | sample YL17G07_0_MG_FD_204540 | JGI IMG/M metagenome (GOLD analysis project Ga0315281, IMG submission 204540) | Sediment microbial communities from Yellowstone Lake, YNP, Wyoming, USA - YL17G07_0 | ecosystem: Environmental > Aquatic > Freshwater > Lake > Sediment | place: USA: Wyoming | collected...
GCCTCTTTCACCAGCTCTTTCTGCAGTTTTAGCCTGTCCAGCACGAATGCCTGGGCAGTCTTTTTCTCGATTTTGAACTCATGCTTGTCTGAAAAGAACTCTGCTCCCTTGACCTCGTTCAGCACGCAGTCATCATAGTCTATATCCAAAGTAGCGAGGCCAGTTTTAGATAAGAGGGAAGAACATGGTTTCTCGGTGATAGCCTTGTTCCTCTCCCAAATCTCCTGTTTACCCAGTATCCTGCCCAGATAGCACCCGACTATGCCCGCACCTATAATCATGCATAAATTTATATAGTCTATCTATTAAATCCTATAAGTGATTTTTGTGAAAGCCGTGATAGCCTCATCGTTAATCTTCTTCGGAGCAATCAGCCGAGTCTTGATGGCTGGTCTTCCAAACATAGAGCCAGTCATGCTGGTCACTCTGGCCTCGGGCGTAAAGTACGGCTGGAGATACGGGCTTTTCACCGGGCTTCTGACGATGGCGCTTTCTGATCTGATTATCTATGGAACGATACCCTATTTTGCGCTTGGCCTGCCTTTGGGCTTTATCGCTCTGACAAGCCTGATGACCAATACGGTCTATGGCCTGGTCGGTCTGCTATCCGGATTTTTCAAGAAACATACTAAAAGGATAGAGCTGGCAGGAGCTGCATTAGTTCTGACTCTGGTTTACGACTTGATAACCAATATAGGAACGGCCTTCATCGCTAACATAACTATAGCACAGGCGCTGTTGCAGGGGATTCCGTTCATGCTTTTACATGTTATAGGGAATGTTCTGATTGTAGGAATATGTGCTCCATACCTGCTTAGAGCGATGGCCTTTGCTGAGAACAAAGCGCGCGCTACCGAGCCCAAACCCGCTAGTTGGAGGATTTAAAATGAGGAAGAGTCTAGCGCTAGTCTTGCTATTCTTAGTGCTGGCTGGCTGTATAGGCCAACCTAAGCTCGGCGAAAACCAGATTCCCGTGAAGCTCATAATCAACTATTCTGACCATGTCCAGACCTTCGATGTGGCTGTCCCGGAAAACACATCTGCCTTCGACCTGCTGAAACAGTATGCGTTGCTGGATTACACCACCTCTGCCCTCGGGGCGTTCATCAACAGCATAAATAATGTTTCAAACGCCGGTGACAAATACTGGATGTTCTATATCAACGGAAAACAGGCTGAAGTCGGGGTTTCAAGCTATTTCATAAATGACAGCATGGTAATCGAGATGAGATACGAGAAACCGAGCTGGTAGTATGAAAAAGAGCGCGTTTATAGTTTTGCTGATATTGCTTTCAATAGCCTATTTGTCAATCCTGAAATTCCAGGGATTTGAGATAGGGGCATTCTCACGAGCCAATCTGTTCTATGTTTGCCTGTCTCTCCTGGTATTGTTTCTTATCCTACTCGTAAGGTCTTTCAAGTACTGGATTCTGCTGAAAGCGGTCAATATCGATATAGGAAAGGAGGTTTTTCCCACAACTGTGCTGGGCTTCTACTCAAACTTTGTTTCGCCGATAAGAGTCAGTGAACTTGTAAGGTCCTTTGTGGTAAAGAAAAAGACCAACAAACCGTTCTTCATGATTATGTCCCCAACAGTGATTGATTCACTTATCGATATAACTGCAATGATCAGCATTATAGTCTTTTTCTCACTTTTTGTGGCAATAACAGTGGATTATATACCAAAATTGTTCCTAATAGGCGTTTTCCTGGTTTTCATATTCGCAACATTCTTGCTGATTATGACTAAAAAAGGCGAGGGCATACTGCTGAGCGTAATTAAAAGAATCTCATCGCGCTTCCTGAAGAAGGCCGACACCACATCGACAGAATTCATCGGAAAATCAAGAGAGATAATACGCAATTGGAAACTGATAATTTTTGTATTTGTTTTAGGGCTGCTGATATGGCTACTCGAAGGCTTGAAGCTCTATTTCATAGTAATGGCTAGCGGTCTTTTGATAGGCTTACCTCTAGCAGTGCTCATAATATCGATAGCCTACTTGATAGGCGGCTCGCTTGTGAACCCCTCCGGGATAACTCAAGAAGCAGTGCTCCTCCTATTGCTGCTCCAACTGCCATTTGAAAAAAGCAGTTTAATGCTCGCAGGCTCTCTCGATGTATTGATAACAATAGGCACGGTACTCGTTTTAGGAACGCTCTTCCTGCTCAGATTCGGAGTCAGAACATTAAAATTAAGTCAAATCTGAATGGGGAGTTTAAGTCGCCATTTCAGGAACATTTTTAGAACAACCTTACCATGCAGTTTCACGTCGCGCATTAGCCTGCTCATAGACGCGGAGTGTGCAGCTTCTCTCTTCTCTTTCCAGACCACAGGGAACTCCTTGAAGCTGTAACCGCTTTTTATGGCATGGATAAGTACTGCGGCGTCCCATGCCCAACTGTTTTCTTTTATCTTGCTCATCTCTTTATCGATGAATTTTTTCGAGAAGGCCTTGAAACCGCACTGGGAGTCGTAAAGTTCGACACCGAGTAAAATCCGTATCATTAGGTTGTATGCCTTGGAGGCGAATTCCCTGAGCGGCGGTCTATCGAGTTCTGCGCCTGGCACATACCTGGAACCAGTAACAACGTCATACTTCCTCGAGTATTTCACAAGGTCGTCGAGAAAGTCTATCTTGGTTGCCATGTCTACATCCATAAATCCAACTCTGTCTCCCCTAGCGGCCTTTGCAGCTAGCGTGACTGCCTTTCCCCTCCCTAATTTCTTGTCATGATGAAGATGTTTTATTTTCTTGTCTTTCTTGACAATTCTTGCAGCTACCCTGTCAGTACCATCGGTGGAGCCATCCTCGGCTATGATTATTTCGTAAGATTCGCCGATATTGTCAAGCCTTTTTTTGGCCTCTTTCACGCATTTCTCGAGCCTATTCGCTTCGTTGTATGCTGGCAGAATCAAAGAAAACATTCATTCACCCATAGCAAGTTTAGCACATTCTTTACCTATCCTCACCGATTCATCCGAGCTTCTCTCAGGGTAACTATTGAACACCCCGCCGATAAAAAGATTTTCGAACCCAGTGCGTATCGGAGGCATTTTTATTGCAGTTCCAGTCTCGAAAACCAATCCGCTCTCCTTATCCCTAAACACCCACCACTTTGAGATATCCTTCCTGTCTAATTGGAATAGTCTTTTTACATCACTTAGATATGATTCGAACACTTCTACATCGCTTCGTTTCCAAATAGCAGAATTTTCCTCAGGGTAGCTTGCGAGATAGACGAGGTGTTCATCATAATCTTCAACCGGCATAAAATTAGTGTGTTCTATTACCGCCCCAAATCTCAGCTCGGGTTTTATTATGTTTGTCCAGTAGTAAGGATGTAGCTGTTTTTTCAGCGCAAGCAGGACGCATACCGAGCCCTGGTATTTCACGTTGGACGATTTGAATCCAGCAACTATCCTTTCAAGTTTATTCGGGTTTATCGTACTTATGATGCTATCTACCTTGACCGTTTCTGACCCGATTTTTAAAGACTTAATCTTTCTACCATCAATACCTGCATGGGATACCGTTTTCGAGAGCCTTATCTCCCCGCCTTTGTCCTTAATTTTCTTCACCATCTTCTGTATCATCTGTTCAAATCCGCCACGCAGATAACCTAACCTTTCGCCACTGATGCCCCGCTGGTTCCTCAGTTTCATCCTTTCTATGAACCAGGAAGCTGAGATGTTCCTATACCCTCTGTACTTACTAAGGACCAGAGGTTTGAAGAATTTTTCGTAAACTTTTCTATTGGAATTATTGATTATCCATTTTTCTGCAGTAATGTTATCGAACTGAGTCGGGTCCGTTATACCTGTCATCTTTAGCACTATCTTTGCCAAGCCGAACTTATCACTGAGGCTCAACGGACGATAGAACAGCAGGTCGAAAGGCGAACTGAGCCGATATAGTTTCTCATCGTAGAAACCATTGCTAGCTCTCCTCCACTCCAGTTTGTTGCCGAGGCCAAGCTCCTCCAACAGCCGTATCATGTTGACATAATTTCTGAAGATGTGGTGATAGTACTTTTCAATATAATAGTCATCTCTTTTTATCGAGGCAAACAATCCACCCGGTTGATTCTCTTTCTCAATGACTATTGCCTCCTCTCCTTTCTTAGTTAGCTCGTATGCAGCAGTAAGACCGGTCAGGCCGCCACCCAAGACTATGTTCATAATTCTCACCCAGTATACCTCTTTATGAATGTTTCAAGCACCCTCTCAGTCTTGGTTTCCTGCCTGCCCCTGAGCACGTTCATCATAGACCTGAACGTATTGCCGGGATGATAGACGGCCCGAGCGATGTGAAACTTGACATACGCCTTTCTCCTGTACTTCTGTAGCTGCTCGTTCGATATGTGTTCAGACCAGGAGACTGCTTTGTTCAAGTCGCCCATAACTGTAAGATCCTCATATTTATAATTCAGTTTCTTATCGGCCTTGAGCTTATCATAGAGTTCTGATCCGGGCAGGGGAATGAAAAGGCTGAAAGCGACCTCATCAAGCCCCTCTTTAGCCAGTCTAGTGGAATAATCGACAGTCTTTTCCACGTCTTCTATCCTCTCCCCGGGTAGGCCCATGATAAAGTAGGCCGCACACTTCAGGCCTATCTTGTTCGCAATCCTAACCACCCTTGTCACATCCTCAAGCTTTTGGTGCTTCCTTATAACGTTGTTCAATATCCTTTCAGAGCCGCTTTCGGGGGCAACCGTAATGTGTCTACAGCCGGATTCCTTCATCTTGACCAGCATCTCCTCATCAGTCACACTGGCTCTGATGCCATTGGGCGTCTGCCAGGTTATGTCTAGCTTGCGCTTTTTTATCTCATCACACAGGTCTAGAGTCCTCTTTTTGTTTATCGTCAGGTTCTCGTCTTCAAAGTGGAATTCTTTTATATCGAAGTCCTCGATGCACTCCTCTATCTCATCGACCACGTTTTCAGCACTTCTCAATCTATATTTTCGTAGCCATAGTCTGGGCGTGCAGAAAGTGCATTCATATGGGCAGCCCCTGGATGTTATCATTGGAGTCCATTTATCCTGAACCGGGCCGTGCGCCTCTTTAGTAGAAAAATAGTTCTTCATCGGCAGCAAATCCCTCCTGGGGAAAGGTATCTCATCAAGGTTCTCAATGAGCTTGGTTTTCGGGTTGACCTTCACAGAATGTCCCTCTTTCCAGGCAAATCCGTCCAGTTCGCCCTCCTTCTTCTTCCCCTCGAGCACGGAGAATAAGTCTATCAGGGTGTCCTCACCTTCGCTGATTATGACATAATCTATCTCCTTGTGCTCCAGTGTCTCACGAGGAGTAGCCGAAGGATGGGCCCCGCCAAGAACTATAGGGATATCCATCTTATCTTTGATGGTTCTGGCAAGGTCCAGCACTATCGGGAAAGCGAATGTGAAAAGGTTGGATATTCCTATAATGTCTGTTTTTTTTGGAATCTCCTTGACTATCTCGTGGAAGTTTAGCCCCCTTAGGCTGAACCCACTCTTGTATTCGGTGATCTCCTCTGGGGCCTCTCCGAGCGCGTCTATAAGCTTGACGTTATGTCCAGCCTCAATAGCTACCGCTGCAAGATAAGCTATCCCAAGGGGCGGAGTCACCCCTGCAGCAACCATAGACTTCGAGAAAGCCTGTGGTGGATTTATCATAGTCATATGCATACCGATCGCCTGTCATATTATTATATAGTCAGCTTTATAAAAACTAATTAAGTGAGTGGATGGCTAACAGAATAAATCAATTAATAACTGGTTTAATACTCTTTGTCGCTATCTTCTATATAATCGGATTAGAGAAACTGCCGATAGGATATGACGAAGGTGGCTTTGCAACAGGGGCCAAGATTATTCTGAACGGCGGGCAGATTTACAAAGATTTCTTCGAATACAGAACGCCAGGCATATACTATCTGACCTCGGCCTTTTTCGCAATGTTCGGAGACTCGCTCTTTCTCCTCAGAATATTTATTGTTTTAATTACTCTATTTTCTGTTTTTGTTTTCTATAAGATTGTCAAAAAAATGGACGGGAAAAGGACCGCTCTTCTGACGAGTTTACTGATACTTACCGCCAAACCCTTCTTGGACACTAACGTCATGGTGCTTACTGAAGGAATAACCATGGCCTTTACTATTTTTGCTCTGTATTTTCTGCTGTACAAAAAGCCAAAATCCAGAGACTACTTCCTAGCCGGCATTCTGCTAGGAATTTCTTTCCTCTTCAAGCAGACCGCACTTGTTGCAATACTGGCAATAATCTTGTTTTTGTTGTACAAACGAAGGGTAAAAGAGACGCTCTACCTGGCTATTCCGTCTGCCGCGATCATGCTATTGTTCTTTGCGGTGTTCTCATATGTTGACATTTTCTACTACCTGTTCACCTTTGGCAGCCAGATTTTGACCATGGAAGCATTCACTAAAATCCGCGTATGGTTTTGGTTCCTCTTCCCGGTAATATGGCTGGGCTACGCCTACCTGATCAGAGAAACGATCCACAAAAGGATAACACTTATGTCCATAATTGCGATATTCATAATCCTTTGCCTCCTACCGCTCAGGGAGATTTGGGGGCATTCTTTTACACAAGTGCTTTTCTTCATGGCCTATTTCGCGTCAAAGGCAGGATTAGAGCTATTTAGGATGAAAAATAGGATAGTAACTATGGTAGTATTGTTGTTGATACTGGCATCTTTGGTGATATTTGTGCAATCCTCGGTTACTGCTAAAGTTTCATGTTATTTCAACAATAGCCAGTGTAGCGATCTCAGAAATGCGCAATATGCTACTGTTGACTACCTCAAAGGGAAGGATGGTTCTATTTTTGCGGATACTCCTCTCTTTTACTACATGCTTGATAAGAAAATGCCTTATTATACATTTGGCATTGTAGGGGCCCCAGTGAGCGTTTTCGGACTATCTGACCTAGTTCCGACATTGGAGCAAAACAGAACAGACTATTTGATTTTTGCGAAATCTATTTACACTGAGAAAGTCACCTCTTATAATATAATCGAGTACGTCCAAGAGAAATACGACTTGGTGTTTGAAAAAGACCCCTATATGGTTTTCAAGAGAAGATGAGCATGAACAAGAAGATTTTCTCATGAATTAAATACGCTAAGGTTTTTAACAGCAAGCATTTCTAAATATAGTTCAAACACTGGAAATTAGACATGCAAAACCAACATTCTAATAACGCGAGTTGAATTTTGATGCGGATAAGAAAAAGACACATAATATCGTTCGCGATAAGTATAACCCTGCTTGTCCTGCTTTTTTATAAGGCCAACTTCTCGGAAGTCATATCGACGATTTCGGAAGCGGATGTAAATTATGTATTGTTCGCAATAATCTGCGCTTTCACTGTCCTTGGCCTTAGGCTACTGCGATGGCAAATCCTTCTAAGCTCATATAAGCTGAAGATGAGACGGTTTGATGTTGTCTCCTCCTATCTAGCATCGCAGTTTCTCGCAAACCTCACCCCTGCGCGGGTTGGAGATGTTTCGAGGCCTTATTTCCTTAAGAAGCGGTATAGGACTTCTTTTTTCCGCATATTGCCCGCAGTCGTGGTTGAGAGATTCATAGACGCAGTCGTGCTCTTGATCATTTCCTTAGCCTTTTTCGCATTCTTCTCTTTCCGCGTTTCCCAGACCTTCCAGGCAATGCTGCTCTTGTTTTCTCTGCTGCTTTTGATGATTCTGATCGTTATACTGAAGGAGAATTTTGCTTTAAGGATTTCAAACCATCTCCTGAAAATTTTTGGCTTTGTAAAATTCGTTAATAAGCTGAAACCAGAGATTAAACGAAAAGTTGGCAACTTCTATAGGGGCCTCTCCACCATACACCTGACAAAGTCTTTCCAAGTGCTGATAATAACCTTTTTCTGTTACGTCTTTGAAGGGGCAATCCTTTACTTCGCTGCACTTGCCCTGCTTGGATCGCCAATCTCTTTCCCATTCGCAGTCGGATTCGTCTCTTTAGCGATAATCGGCGGAGCCATCAGCACGCTCCCCGGAGGACTGGGGTCACTGGAAGCGATTCTCTTTGCTTTACTGGTGTTAATAGGGTTTTCCGATTCAATCGCATTTTCAATAACTATTTTATATAGGTTCGTTTCTTTTGTAATAATAGTTTCTTTCTGTTCGCTGTTTTTCTTCAGGGAGGCAAGATGACAACATGGACTTGAGCGTAGTGATACCGACCTACAATGAGAAAGAGAACATAGAAGAGATGGTCAGCAGGGTCGATAAGGAGTGCAAAAGGAATGGGATATCTGCGGAGATCATAGTTGTTGATGACAATAGCCCAGACGGGACATGGAAAATAGTTCAGAGGATGATGAAGAAAAAAAAGAACCTAAGACTTATTCTGAGGAAAAAAAGGGAGGGACTCGGTGTAGCTCTGTTCCAGGGCTATCAGAACAGCAAGGGAAAAGTCATATGCAGCATAGACGCAGACCTTTCGATAGACCCTAGCTATATTCCTAAAGTTTACAAAAAAATACAGGACGGCTATGATTTGATAACCGGCTCCAGATTTATGAAGGCTGAGGATTCGAAAGTTGTCGGAAAACCCAAATTCAAGGTCTGGACCAGCAAAGGGGCCGCCTTACTGGCCTCCATACTGTTCAGGATGAATTTACACGATTATACTCTAAATTTTAGGACGTTCAAGAGAAAAGTTGTCCCCAAGACGTTTGAATCCAAGGGAAACGTCTTTCTGGCGGAGTTCCTCTATACCGCGAAAAAGAGGGGTTTCAAGGTGGGCGAGTACCCCATAACTTTTGCCGAAAGAACCAGGGGGAGGTCAAAAATGAGGCGCACGAGAGAGATTTTCTTGTTTTTAATTGCGCTGATAAAGCTCAGGCTGAAGACATTCTAATCTCTTTTAAGAACAAAGAGCGGAGCAAAGGACGCAATCAGACCAACTACAGTAAAGATCCAGAAATACGGATAATATGCAGGTTCCTTGAACTCAAGCAATAGGCTTTTTTCTCCATTGACCTCCGGAACGTTAAGCGTGATGAAACCATTTTCGTCCGAGTCGAGCTTCACTGAGGAGTCATTGACCGTCCAATAGGGATACCAAGTCTCGCTTAAGCGCAATTTAACGTTTTTCACTGTTTCATTGCTAGCCAGGCTTATCTTGATTTTTTCCGCGCTTATTTTCTCATAAGATGATTTAACGCTCGTTTCTATGTACCTCGCATCGCTGAACTCAAAAAGAGAAAAACTACCAAAATCTTCTAATTTTTTGAATGCCTGGTCTTTTTCAAAAACGTCGTAAACCCCCTCCGTCTTGTCTACGATTAAATATCTGACGTCCATCAGCCTGTAGACTTCCTTGTAGCTCGGGTTGACCAGTTCACACGGCTTTTCAAAAACAACCGACTTTCTCGAGAAAACATCATCGAACGAGAACATTCTATCCAGCACATTGCGTTTCCCCGTGCATTCAAAGATAGATTTGTTGTCCATGATGAAATCGAAGTGCTTTTTCGGCAGGGAGAAATCATAAGCTCCCTCGTCTACCTCAATCCCTCTATTCGGGGCAGTGAATATGATCTGTGTGTTAATCTCGGGTTCGAATGATAATCTCCCCGTATCCTTTTGTATATAATCAAACGCCTGGTTGTACTTTAGATAACCGTCATTGGTCTGGACTGGCGTTAAGACGAAGTACGATATGAGCAGCACCCCGAACAACGCGAGCAACCATTTGAATCGTCCGAAATTGATGTTTTTGGCGATGAGTACTGAAAAGGGCAGAGACATAAAGATTACGAACCTGCTCAACGGCATTATCGAATTGCTGAGCCCGAGTAATAGGTACATCACGGTCGTGACTATCGATGCAGACATGAAGAAATATGAATCAGCGTTTTTCTTCTTCATAAAAGCGATAAAGCCGGTTATTATTAGCAGGGTGGCGAGACCGGCTATAATGGTGGAAAGGCCGTTTATATAGAAAGAGAAGAGCCGATAAATCGCTGTAATAGGAAGTATGGTGAGCCAATCATCCTGGGGCCAGCCGAAATTTGAGTTCGCATTTTCTATTATGAATGGAAGTGTCCAGACCGAGGAGATGAGAAAGCCGCATACCAATATTATTGCCGAGTTTTTTATCTTGGCCTTACTCGCTTTAAAGTAGTAAGAAGAGACGAGATACATGAAAGCGAAAAGCATGAACATCGCGGCTATGATGTTATGCATCAGGAGGACGATACCAAGGAGCACGGAAGAGAATGCCGCATACTTCAAATTGGACGTTTTGATGGTCCTGATAAAGTACTTGAAGAATAGGAAACCGAACGGGAGTGCGACCATGCTCGGGAATGTCCCCATATCAAAGAGGTAGCTGAAGTTCATCGTGAATGAAAATATGATTGTGGAGACCAGCACCTCTTTCTTCGGTAAGGCGAATTCCTTTACAAGCAGGTAAAACGTTATTGGTGCAAGCAGGAAAAATACAAGGAAAGCGAGCTTTAGTGAAACAACGCCGTCAAACGGCAAGAAAGACGATAGCAAATGGGCCAGGGTAGGATAGAATCTCCCGAAAGGCTCCCCCCCAAACCAGAATCTGTCCCAAACTGGCGAACCATAAGCCTTTATCATGTTGATTATGTGCACATGGGCAGGCGCATCTCCCCCCCCCATTATCTTTTCATCAAATGGATAAGGCGATATCAACAATCTGCCTAAAATACATCCCAAGATCACAATTAATAAAAGTCTGTTCTTCTTTGCGATTTTCAAAAAATCCATTATTACACCTGGTTTTAAATATCAAAAGTAACATTAGTATTAACCACCCGTCTTTATATATTTTTCTAATAAATATGCACAGTTGATTTTATGGCAAAAATGGTCTTTCTACAGAACATATGGCACGAGTACTTAGGCGTTATGCAGCTTTCTGCAGTGCTTAAAGCGAACGGCCACCAATGCGATGTTCTGATGGGCAACAAGAACGACATCCTAAACGAGCTGAAAAGAGCCAAGCCGGACTTGATAGGCTTCTCGGCGATGGTGATACAGCAGGACTGGGTCGTTGAGATGGCCCGCGCCGTAAAGAGGGCCGGAATAAAAGCTCCGATTATAGTCGGCGGACCGCATCCCACTTTCTATCCGGATTTCATAAAGGAGAAGCCGATAGACATGATTTGTATAGGTGAGGGGGAGTATGCTTTATTGGACCTGATGAACGCGATAGCCAAAGGGAAAGACATAAAGCATATCAAGAACATCTGGGTGAAAAAGAACGGCAGGATCTACAAGAACGAACTTAGGCCGCTAATACAGGACCTCGATGAGCTGCCGTTCCCGGACAGAAAGCTCTACAAGAAGTACGATTTCTTCAGGAAGCAGGAATCGGACGATTTCATGATAAGCAGAGGATGCCCGTTCCGCTGCAGTTTCTGCTTCAATCACAAATGGTGCCAGATATATGCGAAGGGAGGCAGCACGATAAGGTTCAGGTCGGTGGAGAACTGCATACGCGAGATAAAAGAACTGAACAAGAAGAGGAAAGTCAAGATGGTCATGTTCATAGACAGCACTTTCAATATCAGGAAGGACTGGCTGATGAAGTTCCTCAAGAGATACAAGAAAGAGGTCAAGATACCATTCAGCTGCAACATAAGAGCGGATCTGCTTGACGAGCCGCTGACCAAAGCCCTGAAAGACACTGGTTGCTGTGATTCAATCAGGTTTGCGATAGAGGTAGGGGACGAAAAGCTCAGGAACACCGTGCTCAGGAAAAATTTGACCGACAAGCAGATTCTCACCGCCGCAAAGCTATTGAAGAAATACAAACTACCCATAATAACTTTCAACATGTTCGGCCTGCCTGACGAGACTCTTGAGCAGGCCTGGAAGACCATCTACATGAACAGGAAAGTCAGGCCGGAAGTAGTCAGCTGTTATGTCTTCCTGCCGTTCCCGGGCCTCGAGATAACGGATTATGCGATAAAGAAGGGCTATGTCAGGCGGGAAGACCTGAAGAAGCTCGGAGTCAGCCCATACAAGATACACAGGAGCATCATAAACCAGAAAGATATAGGGCCAGTCACCAATCTCCACAAGTTCTCGATAGTCCTGGTAAAATACCCGCAGTTCGAGCCGATAACAAGGCAGCTGATAAAACTACCGCCGAACATCTTTTTCGACTATTTCTACAACATCACACAGGTCGTTGGCTGGATGAGATGGATGAGAGCCAGCCCGTTAAGGATGATAGTCGAGATACTAAAGAACTACAAAGAAGTAAGCTAATCCGCCTCTATTGTTTTAAATAGTCCCCTGCCTAATACTTTTTAGTTGAGTGATATGGCTAAAGGATTGTCTGCGCAGGTGTTGGTGAAGCAGAACCTGTTCGGAGTGATACAGAATTTAGTTGGATTCTGCTCCAACTTTGTGCTGGCCGTTTTACTGCCAATCGTCATGGGAGCCTTCTTGTTCGGCCAGTTCTCGCTAGTGTCTGGTTTCGCCTATCTGCTTGCCGGCCTTTTCGACACAGGCTTTAACAGCACAACTATACGCTTCATATCGGAGTATTCAACAACAAAACAGTACTCTAAGCTCAAGTCAGTCTTCTTCCATCTCTTGAAGTGCAAGCTGGTTCTAGCCCTGGTTTTTGCCATCCTGCTAATCGTTTTCTCCTCTGAGATAGCGAAAGCCTATTCCTTGGTGGGCGATGAACCAGCGATAATCTTGGCAGCTATCTTGATATTTTTCTACGCCTTAGTGACCTTCCTGAGCGCCGTCTTCATCGGCCTGAACAAGAACCAGTATTCACTTATAGGCAATAGCATAAACAGCATTTTCCTGATAATACTCCCGATAACATTTTTCTCCTTCAAAGCTGGTTTGCTATGGGTGGTCTTGGGCGTGCTGCTTTCCTTCATATTCGCAACCGCTTACCTGGCTCTCCAACTCACCTCGAAATTCAAAAAACTCTTCACTAAAAAGGCAGAAGAGATAGATAAGAAGGAGGTAAATGGCAATATCCTGAACTTCACAGCGATTTCGATGTCAAACCTGCTGCTATTCTGGGGCATAATCCTCATACTCGGGCTTTTCGTGACAGCTGACGATGTGGCATTTTTCAAGATAGCCCTGAGCTGGTTCGCCGCTGTTGGCATACTGATACCCATATCAACGCAGATTCTGTTCTCCTCGGTGATCAGCTTCAAAGCCAACAACGATGTCAAGATGCTCAAAAGGTATATGGACCTGGTCCTGAGATACAGCACCATGGTTATAATCCCGATGATGGTCGGAATCTTCTTTTTTGGCGAGAGTCTGATCCATCTCGTATATGGCGCCGAATTTATGCCCGCAGGATTTGTTTTACAGATAATCATCTTTGCATTGTTCTTCCAATTCATCTCAAACCTCTTCTCGAGCATCCTAATCGCTTACGGCAGGATAAAACACCTAACTAAAGTCTACATCTTGAACACGATCTTTGGCATATTGGTCTCTTTCCTGCTAATCAACTATCTAAACCTGCCTGGAGCGGGGATCGCGTTTTTGCTGGTCAATATCATGATTTCCGCCTCTTTAATAGTGGCTGCTTCCAAATTCTTCGCATACACGCTGAGAGAGTCTGTGGCCAGGCCGTTGGCTTCATCGGCTCTAATGGCTGCCATGCTTCTTTACCTCAAGCCTTACGCGACCACTATCGAGAGCGCGCTATCGCTGGTTTTGGCCGCAGCAGTCTTTTATTTTGCGGTGCTGTATCTAATGAAAGGGATAACCAAAGAGGATTTGAAGATAATAAGGTACGTGAGAGGATGAAACTCACCATAGTCATACCAGTGTTCAACGAGGAAGCAAGACTTGGAGAGTGCATAAAGTACATGGAGAGCCAGACGGTCAAGCCAGAGGTCATATTCGTCGATGGTGGTTCTAAAGACGGGACAGTCAACGTTGTCCGCAAGGCCATGAAGAGGAACAAGAACTTCCGCCTGCTCTTCGAGAAAGGACCTTATAGGAGCGTAGCGAACGCCTCTAATACTGGTTGGAAAGCGGCGAAAGGAGAAGTGATGATAATAACTGGAGCAGATACACTGATAGAGCCGGACTTCACAAAAAAAGTATTGCGCGAGTTTGAGAGACACCCAGAAGTCAATGTCATACAATTTATCTCAAAGCCGATGCCGCCTGAGAAGTTCAACAACGCCATTGAGAAAGCGATGTTCCACAAGGATGAAAGGGGTAGCGGAAGATTGCTCATTTTCAGGAGCAGGATTTCAAAGACGGCAGGCATGTACGACCCGAAGCTTGGGTTTGGCGATGATAAAAACTTCTGGAAGAAACTGTTGTCGAAAGAGAAAGTGCTTGATGTAAAGACTGAGGTCAAATTCTCAAAATCGGCCACGATAGGGTTAAAGGGAATAGCTCAGAGATATCTTTGGTATGGCAGGACGATACCTCTCTATCTCAGCAAGAACAAGGACAACCGAACTCTCTTCAGGACTATACTCTCGTGCAGTTTCGTCGTGCTTGCGTTCACGTGGTGGATTCATATCTATCTCGCCGGCCTATTTCTTCTCCTGTTATTCCTACCGTTAGCGAGAGGATTCGGCTTCGGCGTAAACCTCTGGAGGAGATTCGGAGTTAAGTCGCCCATGTTTGTCCTGCCGTTCACTGAGGTGCTGGGCTTCTTCTTCGTAGGGCTTGGCGTTTTCAAAAGACTATTAGGAGATAAGGCGATAGGTAGATAACATGGAAGAAAATAAGGAGCTCGTGGTGATTGCTGTCGTATTACTGCTATTCTTGGGAGCAATAGGCATTTATGGGTGGGAGGCAGGCGAGCAGTACAAGGACTGCATCCAGAAATGCTTAAAGCAGCTTAACCTGACTTTCGTAAAATCAGACTATTTCGCTGATGCCTGCTATTGCGTGTACATATGGAACGACACAAAAATAAAGGTCTAGTCCCTGCCCCTGGTTTTCACGAAAAAGCTCTCAACCAGACCGGCGAGAAAACCGAACCCCATCAGCACATCTAGCACCGGTATGAACAGGCCGTACTTCTTTTTCTTGGCAAGCGCGCTGACCATGTGATAGATAGTCAGGAAAAGGAACGGCAAAGAGAGAAGAAATATAGGATAGCTGAACAGGCCGAATGGGATTAGGACATAGCCCGCCCTAAGTAACGTCCTGTACTCGCGTAGCTTCTTGGTCTTACACAGATAGAACGGTATTGTTCTTCCATACCATATCTGCTGCGATAAAAGCTCGCTGAGATTGTGTGTGACATGGAGATGTATCGTGCTCTTGACCTGGACCATTCTCAGATTATGGTGTGCGGCCAGATAGTTCTCTACCTGTTTCATGTATACTCTGTCTTCCGCATAGCCCAGCGCCGGGTCCCACTTGCCGAGCGCTCTCCTGTGCTTCGCGAGCATGAAGACCGGCAGCGGAGTCACGTTAGACTCAGTAGCGCTGATGTGGGCTGCCCTGACACGGGATAGGAATGAATCATCGCATATGTCTATTGTGTATTTAGTGCCGAAGAACCTGTTTTTGTCCTTTAAGTAAGCGTCGACCGTGCTCTTTACAAAGTTCGGCTCCACTTCATTATCCGAGTCCATTATGCCGATTATCTCACCGACGCTTTCCTCAACGCCGATGTTCCTCGCGTTGGCTGGCGACCTGTACGCGCCGTGCTCTTCAATGACTCTAGCGCCGTATTTCTTAGCTATCCGGACAGTCTCATCCGTCGAGTGGCCGTCTACGACTATGACCTCGAAGTTCTTGTAGGTCTGCCTCTTGAAGGTATTGAGCAGCCTCCTCAGAGCAGTCTCCTCATTTCTGACAGGTATGACTATCGACACCAGCGGTCTATCCGCGGATTTCCTCATAGACCCCACCGAATCTATTCAAAAAAGGCTCCCAAGTATATTTCTGTTCCGCCCTCTTTCTGCCCTCTTTTCCCATTTTCTTGACAAGAGTCGGATCTTCTATCAGCTGCATCATGCGTTTCGCCATTTCATCAACCGAATCAACAAGAAATCCCGTCTTGTTATTCACTATTATCTCTTTAGGCCCACCTTCGTTTACAGCTATCACTGCTTTCGAAGCGGACATGTACTCAGTAGGCACTATCCCGAAATCCTCTATCTGCGGGCTGTATAGACAAGCATAGGCGTTGGCGAACAGGTCGTACATCTGTTTGTCCGTTGGGTTCTCGATTATCTCGCCCGCATTTCTCAGCTCGCATTTCAGCCGCGCTATGTACCTTCTGTCGGCCGGGAAGCCACTTATCTTCAGCGAGAACTCCGGATACTTCTTTCTGACTAACTTGATGGCGTTTATCGCATATTCGAACCTCTTGCGCGGGTGCAGTGACGAATGGTAAAGAAAATATGGCTCGTACTTCTTACAATAGAACTTCTCAACATCACATCTCGGGTTCAGGACCTCCGCCTTCTTGCGATAGTCCTGCCAAAGCTTTTGTTTGATAAATTCGGAGTTGCAAAATACAAACTCGATTTTGTCGATTATTCTCTTCTCGAGCAGCCTCATGCCAGGCAGTACTGGATAGCGCATCATTTCCTCCTTGACGTATGGTGGAAAATGGCAGTACCATATCACTGGTGTATTTCTTATTCTTATCCATTGCGCAGGATGGCCTTGAGCATTGATTACATCTGTCTTCAACTTGAGTTTCCCGAAGGCATATCTATACCCAAAAAAAGATGGCCTGAACGATTTTATGACGTGAACATCGAGATTTTGATATTCCTTCCATAGCCTGTCTTTGTCATACTCGCAGACATAAATAGGGCAGTCAAACTTTTCCGCTATCTTTACTACAATCCTCTCTCCACCGCCTTTCGAGACCAGATAGGGATGGCATACTATCATTTCCTTCACCTTTTCACGCCTATGACGCAGACCTCTTTGATGCCTATCTTGAACAGATTGAAGAACCAGACGAGTCCGTAATATGCTTTATACAATCCGAGCGAAGTAAAGACTTTCTGGCAGATGGGGACGAAAGCGACCTTGACATAGCCTTTCTTGATGCTGAAACCGTGGGTCCTAAGCATGTTCTCCACCGCCGTCTTATGATATGGTCTGACATGCGTCTGGTCCGCCCAGAAGTTCGAGAACATCGAGTAAGCCTGGGATGGGTCCGGCGTCACTATGACCACCTCTCCGCTCTTCCTTAGTACTCTGTTCACCTCGGCCAGAATCTCATCAGGGTTCTTCAGGTGTTCCAGCACCGCATTCATAAGGACAACGTCGAACGTTCTGTCCTTATACGGCAGTTTCTTGCTGTCATATAGTCTGACATCGAACTCTTTCTTCAGCTTTTTGACCGAGTTCTCGTCAATATCGACGCCCTTGATGTTCTTGAAACCCATCTTCTTCGCGACTCTGAGTTCATCGCCCCAGCCGAAGCCTATCGCCAGGAAATCTCC
>Ga0315281_10005923_pt1 | contig 17443 bp, 14 predicted proteins | sample YL17G07_0_MG_FD_204540 | JGI IMG/M metagenome (GOLD analysis project Ga0315281, IMG submission 204540) | Sediment microbial communities from Yellowstone Lake, YNP, Wyoming, USA - YL17G07_0 | ecosystem: Environmental > Aquatic > Freshwater > Lake > Sediment | place: USA: Wyoming | collected...
CGAAGACCTGTTTAAAGAAAACGTAACAAGAATCCAATTGATAATCACCTTTGTAGCGCTCCTTGAACTCATAAGGCTTGGCCTTACGAGGGTCTATCAGGAAAGCCAGTTCGGAAGCATTTTTGTAATAAACCCCGAGAAACAGCCTGCAGCAGAAGCCGCCATAGAAAATCCGGTATAGCCCGGATTATTCACAATTTTTCTGATTGAACTGAGGATAAAGTATTTTCGCTTTCTCCTCGGCGAATCCGCCTGAGGCGGACATTCCCGGTCTTTCCTACCTTTTAAGCATGAACAAATGACGTTGACAGAAATATTGTATTATTGATAAATTAAGCTAAAGCTAATTATATAGCTGTGGCACTATTTATGCTTAATATTATAAGGATATGCAACGTAAACAATTATTCATAATATGTTCGCTTTGCCTTTTCTTTATTGCCATATTATCGGATACAAGTATGGCAATAGTCGGCGGAGACTGCGACGCATGCCATAATATCTTTCCCGGCATGATGGAAAAGACCCATACGGGGAAGGCCTTCCAGTATGTCCTGAAAAACGAGTTTTGCGTGAACTGTCATTCCAATACAACAAGTGATACAATAAAGATCCTTGGCGGCAACAGAGTACCGGTAGTACACAGTACTGTGCCGCCCATAAACCCTCTGGCAGGTGGAAATTTCTTCTATGTGGCAAAGGATTTCGGAGACAGAAAAGGACATAATGTTGACGGAATCACATCCATGGATATGAAGTTCAGGAACCTGCCGCCGGGATACAGCAGAAAGTCTGACCCTTCATACATAGGGTATGACCCGCAGAAAAACCTGATGTGCGCAGGTTCAAACGGATGTCATGGCGACAGGAATATAGAAGACCCGTTTGCATCTATTATGGGGACTCATCATGCGCTTGACAAACCACTGGACGGAAGCACTATTGCAAGGAGTTACCGCTTTCTTGGAAATACCTCTGCCACGAAGGGTGTAACCGGTATTGAAGACAGTGGCTGGAACCGGAAGGGTTCTGCGGCAAATCATAACGAATATTCAAAGAGCATTGACCTTATCTGTACAGGATGTCACGGTGATTATCACAATACGGAAAAGAAGACAGGCGCATGGTTCAGACATCCGGTTGGCGTACCTGTGCCTTCCAGAGGAGACTATTTAAATTACACAAGCTACAATACTGATGCGCCTGTTGCACGCGAAACATTGCCGGCAGCATCCGGCTCTGATATAAACCATGACAGGGATTCTGTGATGTGTCTTTCATGCCATGTGGCCCATGCGAGTCCTTATGAGTCCATGCTCCGCTGGGACTATGATAAGGTCTCTACGGAAGGCAGGGGCGGATGCAATATATGCCATTCCGGAAAATGAAAAGATATTTTATAAACTTTTTTTTGTTTTTTTGTTTTTTTGCAATTTATTGTCTTTTGCCAACGGATGTTAATGCAAAGGCGAAAGGCAGATGCAAGGACTGTCACTCGATGCATTACAGCAAGGAAGGCTCCGAGGTTACATATGCATCCCGGCAGGGGCCTTTCCCTTCAATGACAATAGGTGGTTGCCTTGGATGTCATGGACAGAATCCCTCAGGTGCACAGAATATAATCGTTCAGGGCAGGATGAGGATACCACAGATAATCCATGCCATGGGAAACGGTGACCTTGCAGGGGGGAATTATTATTACGTTGCAGACGGTTACAACCCTGATTATTCAAAAGGGCACAATGTAAGGGGTATATCCCTTCAGGAACCCCCTCCCATGAATATACCCCCGGGTTTTCTTGAAAGTGTAACCATCCCGGGTGGCAGCGGCCCGTCATCATGGCCCTCATTCAGACAACTTGCATGTGCAGGGACTTATGGGTGCCACGGCAACAGGACAATCGAAGACGAGTTCGGGGCCATGCATGGTGCGCACCATGAAGACGACAGCGCTATTGATGGTTCAACCGTAGGCAAAAGCTATCGCTTCCTTTTTGGAATTGCAGGAAAGGAACACAAAGACTGGGAATATCTTGCGGCAGCGGACAACCACAACGGATATAAGGGAGACCAAACCCACGCCTCAATGAGCACGATAAGCTATTTATGCGGTGAATGTCACGGGAAATTTCATCCACATCCGAATCTGGGCGGCAGCAGTGAGGTTGGACACGCATATAATTCCCTCTGGCGCAGGCACCCCTCGGACATATCCTTCGCCGGGGTTCACGGCGGCTATATAGGTTCTGAGTATCAGGGGTATGTGCAGTACAATCTTGAATCACCTGTTGCATATCAGAATCCTGCCGGCAACGAAACTGCAGTGGATGTGGACAGTATTATCATGTGCCTTTCATGTCACAGGGCCCATGCAAGCCCCTATCCTGACATACTCAGGTGGGACTATTCAAAGGCTGAAGCCGGTGGAGGGGATACCGGAAAGGGCTGCCTTGTCTGTCATACTAAAAAATCACAATAACCCTTTATTTCCATCATTCTCAATTCTGTCTCATTTTCATTCTCATTCTCAAAAATGAGAATCCTGAGAAAAATTAAAAATAAAGCATAAGATATAATTAGCTTGACAAATACCATGCCAAAAATTATATATTTAATCATAAGCTATATTATTAAGCGTAAATTAAGGGTATTTTTAGGCGCATTAATATGGTACGACAATTGCTAATGATATATTATATAAGGGCAAAATACAGGCTTTTGATAAATGTTATCAGGGTCTAATTATTTAAGCTAATGAATATTAGCAGGTGATATAAGATATTTAGATTCCAAAGCTGGCAGGCTTTTGGCTAATTAATAAAAGAAAGGAGGTGAAAAAAATGAAAAAGAAATTATCCATATGTTTAATTGTACTTCTCTCTCTCGTTCTGGTATACGGGTTTGCTGATGCTAAAGTAACCGGCAGATGCGACAAATGCCACACAATGCACAACAGCCAGAACAACGCACCTATGGCAAAGGCTAATGGGGGTGGTGACTCTACAACTCCATTCGGACATCTTACAAGGGCATCCTGTGTTGGCTGCCATAACGGTTTAGTTACAGGATCAGGGGCACCGAATATTTTCGGGACACCGGGCACTGATATGACAGCCGGCGGAACCTTTAAGACAACTGTTGTTGATACAGCAGCCGGCGACTATCACAAGGTACATAATGTCAGGGATATTGGATGGACACGTGAAGAATCTGAACTTTTAAATGCGACCCCGGGTGCCGAAAGCGGTGGATATACTGAGCCCGCAGGCGCTACACAGCTAACCTGCGCAGGTACACTTGGCTGTCACGGCGACCATACTCTGGCAGGCAGTGATGCCGGGATTAGAGGATTCCACCACGGATGGAAAGCAGGTTATCGCTATCTGCAGTTTTACGATGGCTCGACTTCAACCGCTATTCAGGGCAAAGGCTCAAGCAACTGGGAATTAGGCGGCGCAACAGCAGGCAATCACAATGTCTACTTTGCGATGGCCGGCACCGGTGGAACTACGAATGACTCTATTAATGCCCTCTGCTCTTTATGCCACGGAGATTTTCACGGCACGGATGATGTTAAAAGCGGCAGCAACTGGATCAGACACCCGACTGAGAATCTTCTCTCTGATGCATCAGGCTGGACCATGGCGAGTGTTACCGTTGATTATGAGAACAACCCCTTCAGTTTTAACGGCGCTGAGTATGCTGCTGCTACGACCGGCACTGCTTACACAACAACAGGCGCAAGAGTTGCGTGTATCTCGTGCCACAGGGCTCATGGAACACCTAACAATGATATCCTGAGATGGGACTATGCAACCATGGTAGCAGGCGGTGCAGGGACAACCGGTTGTCTGGGATGTCACCACCTCCAGAGGTAAGAAAGAGACAGGAAAATTGGAAATGGGTCAGTTAACTAACTGGCCCATTTTTATAAAAAGCAATCAAGAGTTTAATTATGCGAAGCATTATATCAAAAATAATTAAAGGGATCTTAATTGGACTTATCCTCCAGGTTGTCTTTTCCGGATATGCATTATGTAATGATGCAAAACTTCCCATCGGCTATCTCGACCGTATTACTACAGACGAGGAGGATATGAGGATACGCTATCCTTCCTTTGTCTTTTCTGAACCTGTCAAGAATGAGATATATGTAATAGACAGCATGGGCAGGATAATTATCTATACTTCAGACCTTTTCCCAATAATAACCCTTGATAAGAGAAATGACATAGACGCCCCTCAGGGGCTTGCCGTAGATCCTGCCGGTTATGTCTATGTCGTTCAGGGTCAGAGCAGGGAGCATCCGAGATGCAGGATATCGGTCTATAATCCATGCCTGATATGGCAGCGTGATATCTATGTGGAGGGGTTCAAAGACTGCGACAAGTTCATGCCTTACCGGATAGCATCGGACAGGCATGGAAGGTTATATATTGCCGGAATAAGTTATCCGGGTGTAATTGTAACTGACAATACAGGCAAATATATCGAGACCATCTCCCCGGAGGAAAACGGGAAGATGGCGAAGATAATACATGTAGCATTGGATAATGAAGGCAGGATATATCTTGTCAGCGAAGAAGAGAGCCGGATATATGTGTATGATGAAGACAGGAAATTCCTTTTTAAATTCGGCGAAAAAGGCGGGGGCTCCGGAAAGCTCAGCAGGCCGGTGTCTCTGGCTGTTGACAACCGAAACGGCATGATATACATAGACGATTATATGCGGCATACCATTTCAGTATATGATAAAACCGGAAAATATCTTTACGAGTTCGGAGGACTCGGATGGGGTGAAGGCTGGTTCCAGCATCCAAGGGACATAGCCGTTGACTCATCAGGCAGGGTGCTTGTAGCAGATACCTTCAATGACAGGATAGAGGTATTTCAACCTAAAGAAGAGCAAAGGGCAAATAGCAAATAGGCATCTTAAATAAATAGAGTCTGTGTATAAAGTCAGGTTTTGTCATCCTCCGGCTTGACCGGGGGATCCAGAAGGCATTGAAAACACTGGATTCCCGCCTTCGCGAGAATGACAAATTTTTATCGGAATCGCAGTTTATACACAGACACTAAATAGAGTCTGTGTATAAAGTCATGGTTTGTCATCCTCCGGCTTGACCGGGGGATCCATAACCCATTAAAAAGACTGGATTCCCCGATCGAGTCGGAGAATGACGGACTGCTTGAATCGCAGTTTATACACAGGCACTAAATAATCTTGTCGGAATTAGAGGAATTATGTCGAATGATGAGCGGTTTTATGAAAAATCTCAGAACTTAGCTAATAGCTTTAGGCTTTTAGCTGGAGGTTCTAAACTCTACGCTCTATGCTCTAAGCTATCAGCTAATAGCTTTTTGCTCTATACTCTATGTTCTATGCTTGTTTTCGGGGTGGGTTGCGCATCTATGAAGGACTATGTTACTTCATCCGCTATCTCCGAAGGTCAGATAAGCGTCTATCTGAAAGGTGCTGAAAAGGTCTCCACTGACATTGCTTTTGAACTTCAATCAGTTCATATAATTGCTGAAGACGGAACTTTTAGGGAGATTTCCTTATTGCCTTTAAAAATCAACTCAATTTCTCTGTCAGACAAACAAATAATTATCTGCGACAAAACAATACCTGAAGGAAGATACAGGAAACTTCAATTTACTGTAAAAGATGCCGTATTAAAAAGGGAAGGGAGGACAGCAACTCTTGCCGTCCCTTCACGCGGCATATCAGCGGATATAGATATAACTATCAGGAGGAATCAGAACGTCCCTGTATTTCTAACATGGAATGCAGATGCCTCGATTAACGATGGGTTTGAGTTTAGCCCTTCACTATCAGTTAAGGTGCAGACGCCTGAACTGAGCAGCCTGCTCATATATGTAACAAACGAGGACTCGGACAATGTCTCTGTTATTAACAGACAGAGCGGTGATATTGTTGCAAACATTATGGTGGGCAAAAAACCCAGAGGCATTGCTGTCAGTCAGAGAAAAGAAAAGCCAAAGGTGTATGTTGCAAACTCGGCATCTAACAGTATCTCCGTTATTGATCCGACGGTTAATAAGGTTGAGGCTGAGATACCCTTGCGCTTTGGCAATACACCCGAAAGCATTGCAGTTGCAAAGCCGGCGCCGGACAGGGAACTGCTCTTTATTGCGAACTACGGTTCCGATAATGTCTCTGTTGTTGACGGTTCAACTTATCAGGAGATTGACAAGATAAATGCAGGAAATGGCCCTGTTTATATTGCTACGGACCCTCCTTCAGATACTTTACTTCAGTCCAGATTCCTGAGTTTCGAGGATTATAATGCTCTGAGAAATTATCGGGAGAGATATTTCAATGTATATGTGGCTAACAAGAATTCAAGGGATATATCTTTGATAAGGATGGATGCGCAAAGACTAAGAGCGGATAAGGTTATCTCGTTAGGTGTTCAATGGGGTCCGATTACGCTTGCAGTTGATTATCAAAGGGGCAAGGTCTATGCAGGTAATTATAATTATGAAAATCTATCTGTCATAGATATTGTGCTTGTAGCAAAGGGTTTTGAGAGTGGAGTGGTCAGCGAGATAACAAATACCGGGGCAAAGGTGACCGGAATTATACCAGACCCTGATCTTGACCGTATATATCTCCTTAAGGAATATCCATCAGAGATTACTGTCATCAGACCCTTCTCAGAGGCATTTGGCACGGTAAAAACAACAATGGCGCCAATAGTCAGAAATATCCCGGTGGGGGATTCCCCGAAATCATTTGTTATGGATCCCGAGGGAAGAAAGATATATACAGTAAACAGGGGAGACGATTCCGTATCGGTGATTGACAAGACAACGGCAACAGAGGAAAGGGTCATACCTGTTGGGAAAAGACCTTATGGAATAGCGATGTTTCCATATTAGCAAGCTCGCTTGCTAATATGGCAGATTAAAGATTGCAAATTTAAAATTTTAAAGTGGAAGAAAAATCACGTCAGATATCAGAAAGGTTATTAGATTATGGTTTTCAAATCAATAATAACAGCTAAAAGCAAGCAGAGGTGAATGACAATTTACAATCTTCAATTTTCAATCTTCAATCTTCAATTTGGGTTGCAATGGCTTATCATAGTAGTAATACTTGCAATATTTAACACATCCGCCTTTGCCGAAGGACCTTCTGCATGGTTTAATCTTAATTATACGAATACAACACAATACGAAGACGGCACAAAGATAAAGTCTTTAGAGAGCTTTCTGCAGAATTATTACTTCCGCCTTGAAAAACCGGTTACGCCTTTAATATCCTACCAGCTATATCTGAGGTCAACCCTGAGTGATTCACATACCAGGGATGAAAACAAGTATACGAGCAGCAGTTATCTGAGGGCTGTCGAGCCTGCACTTGATATCTTTCTTCAAAATCCATTCTACAGGTTTGACCTTGGGACGAGGCGTCTTGAACAGTGGTCTTCAGCAAGACTTTCAAACGAAGGCAGAAGGACAACGGAATTTTACTATTCAAGGTTTAACCTTCAGCCAAAGAATTTTCCCGCCCTGTCATTGCAGGCGGATTATCAGAAAGACTATGACTATATCTCCCCGAATGTTATTGACAGCACAAATACCAGATACTCGGGAAGCACATGGTATGATTTGAGCTTTAAGGCAACTAAACTGGGATATAATCTGACATATACAAGGGATGAAATAAGGACCCCTGTTTCGACGACTACCAAGACAATCAATAACAGCTTTAACGCAACATATAATTTTAATTTTAATCCCTCATTTTTCAAAAACGGCCTGAGTATTATGGCTGGTTTTCAGGGAAACTATGTCAGGAATAAAAATGAGACATTTGCCCCAACCGGAACAGAGATAGATCAGAAGCGATATGCACAGGAAGGATTATATGCTGCAGGCACTGATTTGCAGCCTTCAGCAGATACCCTTAATCCTGCGGCAGGGCTGATAGACGGAAATTATGTCAACCCTGCAGCTGTATCTTCAGGGACGATAAATATAGGACAAAACGGAAGCAAAAACCGGAATGTAGGAATCCATCTTATTTCGATCGCAGATGCCGTAAACAAACTTATTATTTATGTAAATAAGGATGTTAGGTCGGATACAAATCTGAAAGGCACTGTGGCGGATATAGCGGATATAGAGGTATATCGCAGCGATTCCAATATGATGGGTTCGTGGACAAAGGTGGATATAAAGCCTGTTGAGGCAGACATAACCCGAAACCAGCTAAACGATATCTTTTTTTATAAGATTACATTCTTAAATCCGCAAAAGGCTCTCTATTTTAAGGTTGTGACCCTTAATACCGCCTCTATCAGTGATGTGCTGATTACTGAAATAGAAGCTTTCGGCACGGACATAGTGCCTGTAACCGGGAAATTATCCGAGACTATCACTTATGTCTCGCATGGCATAAATCTTGGCGCTGTTATCAAACCCGTTAGGACCATAACTTTATCCCTCAGCTATTTCCTAAACAGGAATGATCAGGAACCGGAATCGGTGCCTAATGCAATGGCAGGGGCATTTGAAAACCTGTTTAGCAAACCAAAGGCCGAGGTGGACAAAAAACTGAGGATAAATGTTACGAGGTCTTACGGTGGATACATTGCATGGCAGACCTTCAGGGCGTTGTCCACAACTATGCGGTATCAAAGAAATGAAAGTTTCGATAACAAGAAAGAATCTGACATCATGTCCGATACATATGGATTGAGTTTTGGTTCTTCTCCATTGCCTACCCTCGACACAAATTTATCTTTTATCAGAACCATCAGTTACAGTTTCAGCAAGAAACAATCTTTGAACAACTTGTGTCTCCTGACAATAGGTTCAAGGCTTCACAGGGATGTGAATATGATAACTGATATAGGATATACACAGACAAAATCATATACCTTAACAGAGCAGCAATCCCCGGGGACTGCGTCTTCTGAAGATACAACTTCAAATGTAAAATATATCAGGGGCACACTTGATGCCCGTCTGACTGCGAAACTTTCAGCTAATCTGTCTTATGGTATCAGCCGCACTACAGGAACTACGTCTTCAGATTCAAGAGACGGCAGCTTCATACTCACCTATCGCCCGGGAAGATTTTTCAACATATCAGGAACGTTTAAGATAACCGATGCAGACAGGGATACAAGTTCATCGGAAGGGGTTATGGTAGACTGGCTTTTCCTGCCGGCTATAAGAATAAATGCGTCTTATCAGCACAGTCTTACAGAGCCTGAATCGAGAAGACTGCACACAATAAACAGCTATCTTCTCTGGTATATCACAAGATTCATCGAGCTTCAGGTTAATTACACATATACATATGACAGGGGAGATGTAAAGAAAGAAACCTGTAATTTAGGCGGAAATCTTACATGCAGGTTCTGGTAATGGCATATATATTGCAAAATATTATTATGAAGCATATAAAGGGGAAATGGTTATGCATAAAAAACTTCTAATCGTATTTCAGTGCTTATTTAGCCTGATTTTGACGATTGTCCTTATACAGGGGTGCAGCCCCAAACATTATGTCAGGGGAAAGACGGATATCAAAGGCATTAAAAAGATAGCCGTACTCCCTTTCGAGAACTTCACAGCAGATGAGGCTGCAGGCGAAAAAATCAGGAGGATTGTCATTGCCGACCTGCTGTCCAGGGGTGTAGAGACGGTTGAACCCGGAGAAGTAACGAGGGTTCTAAGGGACTTCAAGATTAAATCTTTGAATGTGTTGAAGCTTTCAGAGATAAAGGATATAGGAAAAACTCTGGGAACAGATGCGGTGATGTCAGGCGCTGTAGAATATTACGGGATGTCCAAAGGAGTTTCTGTAAATTATCCGGAAGTGACAGTGAATCTGAGGCTTATTGAGACAGCTTCAGGCGCCGTGCTCTGGTCTGTAAGGAATACATCAGGTGGACCTGATTTCTGGACAAGGCACTTCGGCTCTGAGGGCATTACATTGAGTGAGACAGCAGGTGATGTGGTAAGAGAGGCAATTAGAACACTGTTTTAAAAATGGCAATAGCCATAACCGAAATACGGAAAACGCGGGACGGAAACTAAATGATAGTAAATGCGAGGTATTAAATTATGAAATTATTAATGAAGTTATTTACATTAATCTCCATTTTTTTCTTAATCTTTTGTTTGGGTTGTGCAGGAAAAGGTAATCCGGATTTTTATTTAAACCATGATATAGATTTCAGCTATATAAAACGCGTTGCAGTCTTGCCGCTCGATAACCTTACAAACGACAAGTTTGCAGCAGATTCAGTGAGGCATGTAGTTATCAGTGAACTCCTTACAACCGGACTCGTTGATGTCTCCTGCCCCGGTGACGCTCTTGCAGCGCTCGAAGGACTAAAGATTAAACAGGTTCAGTCACTGAATGCCGAGCAGATAAAGTCGATAGGCAAGACGCTGAATGTTCAGGCTGTTATCATCGGTGCTGTTAATAAGTATGGGGAGGTAAGAGAGGGCAACGTCTCTGCCCCTGAAGTGACCATTACACTAATGATGGCGGATACGGGTTCGGGCAGCATTATCTGGTCTGTTACAAGGACACGGGGCGGGGCCGGTTTTATGGTAAGACATTTCGGCGCTAAATCTGAAACACTCAGCGAGACAGTTCTCCATGTAGTAAATGAAGCGGTGCGTACGCTTTATAAATACTGAGACACCATGGAGAAAGATATACTAAGGAGTTCATTAGAAAAACCACACACCCTCACCCTTGCCCTCTCCCCTCAAGGGAGAGGGGGGACTTAAGAATCGCCCCTCCCTTGAGGGGAGGGGATAAAGGGGAGGGTGTTTAAATGTGGCTTTACTTATGAACGTATTAGTAAATAATAGATAAAGAAGGATGTGGAAAGTTAATATCTTGAGAGGAAGCATGAGGATAAACAGGGTTATCGGGTCAGGCTGCTTGATTTTGTTTTTAATAGTTGTGTCTTTGATATTTCTTACGTCTGTACGGATATGCAAGGCTGAAGGCAGGATAAGGATTGCCGTATTCCCTTTTGAGAATTTCAGCGGGGAGAAGGAGGCAGTTCAAATAGCTATACCGCTTTTAAAAGACAGACTTCGTTCAATGGGATATGAAATAATTGAGGATGATAGCATGAACAATTTCATGCTGAAGGAGCGCCTCAGGAATACCGGTTGCGTATGCCATGATATAGCAATAAAGATGGGTAGGGAATTAAATGCACAGGCTATCCTGACCGGTACTGTGAATATGTTTGCAGGAGGTGATAACCCGAGGGTGGGTTTTACAGCAAGACTTATAAATACCTCGGACGGCTCTGTAATCTGGGCAAATCATGCTGCTGCAACAGGCGAGGACTTCACCGGTATCCTCGGCATCGGGAGGGTCCAGACAGTTGAGAGGCTGACGGAAAAGGTTCTGGACAGAGTTCTGAGGTCTTTTTCCGTATCATTGCCGGGAAAAGAGACGGAAGCTGTTTACAGGATTGCAGTAATGCCGTTTCAGAACATGAGCAAGGTAAAGGATTCAGGCAACATAGCTGCATATATGTTTATTACCGAGCTTTTCAAAAACAGGAGATATTCACCGGTTGAATATGGAGAGGTAAGGCGATTGATAGTTGATTTAAGGGTGCGCGAAAAGGGAGAGATGGACCTGAAAAATATAGCAGCGATAGCACAAAAGGCCGGTATTGACGGTATCCTCGTAGGTTCTGTTGATACATATCGCGATGGGTCAGGCACTGATATAGCTCCTGAAGCGGAGATATCAGCGCGGCTGATTGATGCCAGAAAAGGGAGGATAATCTGGTGCAACAGTTATCAGGTAAGGGGTGATGACGATATTTTTATGCTCGACTGGGGAAGGATAAGGTCTGTTGAAAATGCTGCTTATAAAGTAGTTACAAAACTTGTAAAGGATATGGGTAATGCAAAATGGAAATAAAGAGTGAAGAACAAATAGCGAAGAGCAAAATGCAAAATGTGAGGAGCGAAGAGCAAATAGCAAAGGGGTTGAGATTTTATGCTTCGCAATCTACGATACATACCTTATGCTTTTTGCTCTTGGTTATTTGCTCTTGGTTAGGCGGTTGTGCATCTGTTGGACAAAAAGACACTGTACTGGCTTTGGTAGATGGTGACCCTGTTACAGAAGGAGATATGATATATGCGCTGACCATATCTCACCGCCGGGAAGACCTGTCCTCTGCAGGCTCCTTCAACCTTTCACAATATGTTAATAAGATGATTGACGACCGCATTATTGTCCACGATGCCCGCAGCGCAGGAATGGATAAGCTGCCGGAGGTAATATCTGCATTGGATGCCTTTATCCTGAGAGAATCTGTTATGAAACTGCGTGAGGAAGAGGTGCTGAGCAAGATAAAGGTTACAGAGGAAGAGGTGAGGGAAAGTTATAAAATTTTAAGCAAGGGAGAGTCTCCGGAGAATGAATTTGATAAGGTAAAAGGGGCATTGAAAAACAGACTGAGCAAACAGAAGGAGAAGGAAAAAGGGGATGAGTGTCTGGGGAAGCTCAGAGAAAAAGCAAGGATTTTTATTGATAAGGAGTTAATATCACAGGATAATCCACCGGAAGATAAAACAGGGTCAGTAAGCGGCAGCGCAGACAACCGTACTGTTGCAGATGCAAACGGTGAGATATTGACGATGTCAGCCTTTAAAACCATGAAAAAGCAGAGACTGGGCCGTTCAGGTGAAGATATAGTCAATGACTGGATTGACCGCAAATTAATAGATCAGGAGGCATTAAACAGGCATTATGAGAAGCTGCCTGAAGTAGGGGAGAAGCTTAAAAGATATGAAGACCAGTTGCTGAAGAATGTCTTCGTAAGGAATCTTGTAGTACCTCATGTAGAAATCAATGATGAGATATTGAAGGAATATCATTCAAGTCATACTAAGGACTTTATGAAACCCGGGAATTACAGGGTGCAGAGTATTACCGTAAAAACAGAGGAAGAGGCAAGGGAAATAAAAGCGAGTCTGATGAACGGCGCCGATTTTTCATGGCTTGCCAAAAGAAAATCCATTGACAACGCCTCCCAAAAAGGAGGGGATACGGGTTGGATCACTCTGAAAGAACTTCCAGCCCGGTTGCATGATAGCATAGACACTATGAACCCCGGTGATCTGACGGATGTGATAAGGATTAACGATTCCGCGTTTGCGATTTTCAGATTACAGGAGGTTACGGGGGCAATGGTTGAAGACTTTGAAAATGTGAGGGATGCGGTTTATAAGGCATGTTTCAATGAAAAGGCAAAGGATATTCTGAACCAGTATATCAACCGTTTGAAAAATGATGCAAATATTACTTTATATGATGACAGAATACAGGCCTTGGAAGCAAAACTGCAAAAACAGACAAGGGATTAGGGTCTTGACATAAAGCACATGCTAATTGATAATGTATTAAACTCTGTATCAGCTTTCTTCCGGTCTGAACAGAGAGAAAAGGAATGGTGATATGCATATCAGGACGGCAGTGAAGATATTCTTGATACTGATGATATTCTTTACCTATACCTGTACCACTACTGAGCAGGCAAGGAGAAAGGGTTTTGAGCCGAAGCCTTGTCTTGAATGCCACAAGAAGACCTTGCCCGAGTACCAAAAGAAATACATTCATCAGCCTATGGCTAAAAAGGACTGTGAGGCATGTCATAACAGACACGGCAAGATTGCCGTGCTGAGCCTGAAGGAGAGAGAACAGAGCAAATTATGTACAAAATGCCATACAGAGTTTGCGGCCCGAATTGCCGGAAATACGTCTGTCCATACGGCACTCAAACAGGGGAAATGCACCGCATGCCACAATCCGCATGCATCCGACAATAAATTTCTTCAAAAGAAGACAGGAAGTGAAGAGTGTTTTACATGTCACAAGAAAGACTCCTTTGTACGTGCAATGCAGCATAAACCCTTGACTGATGGATGCCTTGTCTGTCATAACCCACATGGTTCTGAATTTGGGCGGAACCTTATAAAAAAGGAAATTGATTTATGCAGCTCATGCCATAATTTTAATGCAGAAGCATTTAAGAATGCCCACAAAGGCTACCCTGTCCAAAAAGGTAAATGCACAAGTTGCCATACGCCCCATAGTTCGTCTGCTAGCAAGCTGCTGAAGACTTCCGTTCACCCTCCTGTTAAACAGGGATTGTGTTCATCCTGTCATAGGGCGGCATCCGACCCTGACCCTCTGGGTGTTTCTTCAAAGGACAAACGACTTTGCTACAACTGTCATAAGAAGGAAGAAAAAGCATTCGGTGCGGCATACCGGCACCGTCCTGTTGATGAAGGGAAATGCCTTAATTGTCACAATCCACACGCATCGGATTATCCTAAAATGACTCTAATGGATATGAATGACATCTGTTTCAGTTGTCACAAAAAATAGGCGGATTTACTGAAGGCTACGGCGCAGCACAAGCCTGTAAAGGAAAAAGGCTGCACAGCATGTCATAATCCTCATGCCTCCCCGAATCAGTATTATCTTACATCTCCTGAAAAGACTATTTGTTTTAAGTGTCATGCAAAGACGGAAAAGGAGATGAAAGAAGGCAATGTACATATACCTTTCTCAAAGGCAGAGTGTCAGAAATGTCATGACCCGCATGGTACAAATACACAGGGTCTGCTGAAGGTGGCTCTGAGTGATTTGTGCTATTCATGCCATAAAAAACAGGAGAAAGAGTTTTTTAAAACATATATACACACACCTGTCAGCAACAAAAAATGCACATCGTGTCATAAACCTCATGCCTCCTCGAATAAAAAACTTCTGGAGGTTTCAACTGAACAGCTTTGTGTGAAGTGTCATGGCGGTATGTTTGCAGATATGAAGGAAATAGCAATGCACAAACCTTTTACTGACAAGTCCTGTATGACCTGTCATGACCCGCACGCAAGTGATTATCCGGGTAATGCCCTTAAAACAATGCCTGCCCTGTGTTACGGATGCCATAAGGGTATGGAAGGAGAAATTAAAGCTGCAAGTGAAATACATCTCCCTGTTGATGAAGGGAAATGCACTTCCTGCCATAGTCCCCATTCTGCAAAGACGGAAAGACTGCTTCTGAATAAGCCAAGAGAACTATGCCTTTCATGCCATGAAAGGATTGTTACTACAAACATAAGAAAAGGACACATAAGTATGGAAAAAGGAGATTGTCTGAGCTGCCATAAATCTCATTATTCAAACCTGAAGGCGCTGCTTAATGAGAAAGAGCCGGATATATGTACCAAATGCCATGCTGTTGATAATGACACTGCCGTTAAGTATCATATCAAGCCTTTAAGTAAGATAAAACATTGTCTGTCATGTCATGAGCCGCATGTTACCGAGAAGCCCGGTTTGCTTAGAGATATAAAACATGCCCCGTTTGCAAAGGGAGACTGCAGGAGTTGCCATGAATAAGAAAAAAATGTGTTCAATAAACCCGATAGTAATAGGTATAAACCTGCTGATAGCAGTATTATGGGCTGGGTTTGCATATGGACAGACCGAAAAAGGGGAACTGAAGGCAAATGTGCCTGCCCTTTGTTATCAGTGTCATCTCAAGATGAAGGACAGGTTGTCAGACGCCTGTGTACATTTTCCTTTTAAGGAGGGAAAGTGCGATGCATGTCATAATTCACATGCCGGCAACAGGAAGGGTCTGTTAAAAGATAATATTAACAATTTATGTTTGAGTTGCCATGAAAAGATAAAGAGCTCCCTTAAAAACAGGTTTGTTCACTATGCGTTGCAAAAGGGTTTATGTACGGACTGTCATTATGCCCATAGCGGTGGAATTCAGCGCCTCCTTGTAAAACAGGAGAAAGACCTGTGCTGGATGTGTCATGAGTCCCTGCAGGGGCAACTAAAGAAAACAGTTATACATAAGCCTTTTAAAGATGGCGAGTGTTCCTCATGTCATAATCCTCATGCCTCTTCAGCATTAAATCAACTGATTGACTCACCGGATAAGATATGTGTGAAGTGCCATCCTGTGAAATGCTCTGTTGGAGGTGTTTCTATAAAGAATTCTACTGAAAAGATGAAATGCACTGCGTGTCACAGCGGTCATGCTTCTGATGTAAAAGGACTTCTTGGTCCTTATGGCCATAAAGTATTTATTGAAGAAAAATGCGACCAGTGTCATAAGCCCTTTACCCCCGGTACAAAAATAACCGCAAAAATGCCTGTTAGAGATTTATGCCTTGGTTGCCATAAAAAGGATAATCTCGTACTGAAAACCAATGATAAACACATGATAAGGGAAAAAGGTGATTGTATAATGTGTCATAGCCAGCACGCCTCCCAGCAGAAAACCCTTACTGCCAAAGAAACAGAGGTGTGTTCAACATGCCATGAAAATACGGAAAAGAAGACTCTTCTTATGGAAAAGGCTTTAAAGACTATAAGGTGTGTCCCTTTAAAAGACAGGAAATGCTTCCAGTGTCATATACCTCCACACTCAGAAAACAGGCTATATCTCAAGTCTGACGAGATCGTATCCTGTGCAAGATGTCATGAGGGACAGCATAAGGTAGCACATCCTTTGGGCAAAGACACAAAGGACCCCCGTGACGGCAAACAACTAACCTGCATAACGTGTCATGGCATGCACTCGTCCAAGGCTGAATTCATGCTCTATTTTGACCGGAAAAGACAACTCTGTATTCAGTGCCATAAGAAATGAAATGTTTACCCGGTTAAAACAGTTGACACGGTTTACACAGTTGAAACAGTTTGCTCGGTTTACCGTGTTAAAGAATACAACGGACCCGTTAAACCCGGCAAGCAGTGTAAACTTGGTAAGCAGAGCAAACCCGGTAAATAGTGTAAACTTTTTTATTTTCGCGCTTTTTGCGACGCTATTTTTTGCTTCATCAGGGGAGGCAGAGGTTACAGGGCCTTGCTACAACTGCCATACTATGCATAACAGCCAGGGAGGCAGTGCAGTGGCTAAGGACGACAGCGGGAGTCTCACCGACACCCCGCATGGAAGCCTCCTTATGTATAGCTGCGTGGGGTGCCATTCCAAAACAAATGCCGCTACATGGAAAGACGGCATCACAAAAGCACCGATCGTATTAAATACCAGCGAACCAACATATGGAGCCAAGGGGTTAGCTGCAGGAAATTTCTATTACGTGAGCGGAATGGTCGACAACACCGGACATAATGTCTTATCTAATACCGACGGAGCTCTTGTAAATACTCCGCCCGGTGGATCTGCATTAACGGTACAGTTAAGATGTGCCGGAACCTGGGGTTGCCATGGTCATAACGGAAGACAGACCGGAGATACAGCGGTGAATGACCAGACAGGTGCAATGAAAGGCGCTCATCATGGTGATGATACCCCTCCATTAGCTGGAAGTTTAACAGATGTTTCAAAAAACTATAGATTTTTATTGGGAATTA
>Ga0315281_10005925_pt1 | contig 17441 bp, 15 predicted proteins | sample YL17G07_0_MG_FD_204540 | JGI IMG/M metagenome (GOLD analysis project Ga0315281, IMG submission 204540) | Sediment microbial communities from Yellowstone Lake, YNP, Wyoming, USA - YL17G07_0 | ecosystem: Environmental > Aquatic > Freshwater > Lake > Sediment | place: USA: Wyoming | collected...
CCACATGACGGCACGGTCGGCGCCGTCAGGCGTGAGCGCCTCCTTCTGCATGAGCTTGATCGCGTCGGCGATGGGCTGAAGGACACCGAACTTGCCGACCCGGTTCGGGCCGTAGCGCGACTGCATGCGCCCGATAATCTTCCGTTCGCCGAGCACGCCCACGAAGAGCTGCGAGGGGAGGACGAAGATGAGGAAAGCAGCCACGAAGCCGAGCAGTGCCGCCAGCACATAAACGACGCCGTGCGGCAGCACCCGGTCCGCGTTTTCGAGGATGACGCGGGAGAGGTTCGAGAGGTCGCGGATGTCGTACCAGTTGTTGGTGACGAGGGCGGTCATCGGTCGACCTCGCCCACCACGATGTCGATCGAACCGAGCACGACGATGGCGTCAGCGACCGTGCCCCCGACGGTCATCTCGCGCAGGGCGCTGAGGTTGATGAACGATGGCGCCCGGATGTGGAAGCGGTAGGGCGAAGGGCCTTCGTCGCTGACGACAAAGTACCCGAGCTCTCCGCGGGGCCCTTCGACGCGCGCATAGGCTTCGCCCTTTGGTGGGCGCAGCGCGAGCGGCACCTGCGTGCTGTGCGGGCCGCCCGGGAGCCCGTCGAGCGCCTGGCGGATGATCTTGACGCTCTGGCGCATCTCCTCGAGGCGGACGATGAAGCGGTCGAAGCTGTCACCCTGGTAGCCGATGGGGATGTCGAAGTCGTACTTCTCGTAGCCGGAGTAGGGGTCGGCCTTGCGGATATCCCAGGCGATGCCGCTGCCGCGGAGCATGGGGCCGACGAGGCTGCAATTGGCCGCGCGCTCGTGGCTGAGCACGCCGACTCCGCGCGTGCGGGTGAGGAAGATCTCGTTGCCCACGAGGAGCTCCTCCATCTCGTCGATGAAGGGCGGGAAGCTGGCGAGGAGCTTGCGGGCGGCGGGCTCGAACTCCTTGCGGAGGTCGAAGGCGACCCCGCCGATGCGCATGTAGTTGCAGGTGAGGCGCGCACCGGAGGTCATCTCGAAGAGGTCGAGGACCTTCTCGCGTTCGCGGAAGCACCACATGACGGGGGTCTGCCAGGCGCCTGTGTCGTTGGTGAAGGCGCCGACGGCCATGCAGTGGCTCGCGAGGCGCTGGAACTCGGCCATGATCACGCGGATAGCCTGACCGCGCTCGGGAACTTCGACACCGGCGAGCTTCTCGACCGCCAGGCAGTAGCCGAGGTTGTTCGACATGCTGGCCAGGTAGTCGGTGCGGTCGGTGAAGGGGATGTTCTGGGTGTAGGTGCGCTCTTCGGCGAGCTTCTCCATCGAGCGGTGGAGGTAGCCCATGACCATCTCGGCGTCGAGGATGCGCTCGCCGTCGACCGTCACCTTCACGCGGAAGACGCCATGGGTCGAGGGGTGCTGAGGGCCAATGTTGAGAATGAAGGGCTCGCTCTTGATGGCGCTCGTCATTGCACGGCCCTCCGCGGAGGTTCCTGGCGGGGGGCGACGCCTGCGAACTCGCTGAGGCCGGGCTGCAGCCCGCCGGGCATGGAGAGAAAGTCCTTGCGCAGGGGGAAGCCGGGATAGCCGTCCCAGAGGAAGATGCGATAGAGCCTCGGGTGGCCTTCGAAGGTGATGCCGAGCAGGTCATACGCTTCGCATTCCTGCATCCAGGCGCCGAACCACACGGGCGTGACGCTGGGGACGACCGGGGCGTCGTGGTCGTAGGTCTCGGCCTTGATGCAGGCGAGCTGGTTCTTGTCGAAGGATTGCGCGTGGTAGACGACCTCGAAATGGTCCCAGTAGTCCACGCCGCAGAGGTTGGTCAGGTGGAGCAGGTCTGTCGCAGGGTCGGTGCGAAGGGCTTCCATCGTCTCGCGGAGCGTTTCGAGCCTCAGAAAGCAGGCGCCGGCTTCGGCGCGCGCGACAGAGCCGGGGACGAGGCGTTCGGCGTGGGAAGCGATCTCGTCGCCAAGCATGGTGCGTGTCATAAGCGCCACTCCAGGGCGCGCTTCCGCCAGGCGTAGACGACGCCGAGGACGAGGATGCCGACGAATCCGAGACCTTCGAGGTACCCGCTCACGCCCACCTTGTCGAAGACCGTCGCCCAGGGGAAGAGAAACACGATTTCCACGTCGAAGAGGACGAAGAGGAGGGCGATGTAATAGAAGCGGAAGTTGAACTGGACGAGGCTCGGACCTTCGGTGCGGAGGCCGCACTCGTACGTGTCGGTGCGGACGGGGTCAGAGGGGACATCGGGTCGGACGCGGACGAACTTCAGCGCCCAAGAGGTCACAACGGCCCCGAGAGGAAAGACCAGCGCGATGATGACCAGGACGCCGACGTGGCCGTATTCGTGGAACACTCGCGAGCCGCTTGTGAAATTCGTCCCGAAAGACTGGCGGAACTATAGCACGGGGTGTCCGGCGGAACAAAAGCAGCGGGAGGCGGGAGCGGGGCCGGGAAGAGGAGGGCCGAGCCGCCCACGGAAGATGTGCACTTGCGCCCCCAGGTGACTCTTCCGTAAGCGGCTCGGCGGCGACCGGGCGGATTCGTCCGGCCGCGGGCCCAGTATCGTTCGCGCCCCGCGCCGTATCGCCCTCGAATCGCAACCGGCCCGTAAAATGCCCGTAAACCGGGAGGGACGCACGTGACCGAGCCTGTCGTCGGGTTGATTGGCTGCGGCCACATCGGCCGGTTCCACTCACGAAACATCCGGGGGGTGCTGCGCAGCGAACTCGTCCCAGGGTCCTACGTGGCAGTGTGCGACCGGGACGTCGAGCGGGCCCAATCGTTCGCGGGGATCACGGGCGCGACGCTGGTGACCGGAGACGCGGAGGAACTGCTCTCGCGGCCCGGGCTAACGGCCGTGTACGTCTGCGCGGAGACGGCGGAGCACCCGCGGCTCGTGGCCGAGGCTGCCCGGCGTGGGCTGGCGGTGTTCTGCGAGAAGCCGCTGGCGAAGACACTGGCTGACGTCGAGGCGATGGTGGACGCGGTGACGCGGGCGGGGGTAACGAACCAGGTCGGGCTGGTGCTCCGCTATTCGCCGGTGTTTACGGTGCTCAAGGAACTCATGAGCGACGTGGAGCTGGGTCCGTTCCTGACCGCCCACCTGCGCGACGACCAGTTCTTCCCCATCCGCGGGCACTACGGGAGCTCGTGGCGCGGGGACTTCGACCGCGCGGGCGGGGGGACGCTGATCGAGCACTCGATCCACGACGTCGACCTGTTCCGCTGGTTGTTCGGCGAGATACAAGCGGTGCGATGCCACACGCGAGAGACGAGCGGGCACGCCGGGGTCGAAGACGTGGCGCTGGCGACCTTTCAGCACGAGGGCGGGGCGCAGACTTCTCTCAGCTCGATCTGGCACAGCGTCGACGGGCGGCCCTCGACGCGGCGGTTGGAGGTGTTCTTCGAAGGCGGGTGGTTCGCGACGGACCACGACTTCATCGGCCCCATCCGCTACCAGCTCCGGACCGGCCCAGAGGTGGAGATGGGGGCGGAGGAAGTGTTCGAGCGGTACTGCCGGGTGGCCGCGTTGAGCGAGCCGGAGCAGGAACTCGCCCGGCGCGGGATGCTGGAGGACTTCGCGTTCCTGCGCGCGGTGCAAACGGGGACGCCGGCGTTCCCGGACTTCAAGGTTGCGCTGCGGGCGCACCAGGTGGTGTCCGCGTGCTACGAGAGCGCGCGCGAAGGGCGAGAGGTGACGCTGGGCCTCTAGAGATATAGCTGACCGCTATATGAAGCGGGGCTGAGATATTTACGCACGATGGTGCCTCCGGTACGATGGCTCGACCTATACGCCGGAGCAACGGGCATGACGACATCGACCCTCGCGGACCTCTACGCCATCGGCGAAGCGCCGCCGCTAGGTCACGTGCCTGCGCGCATGCACGCGCAGGTCATCCGCCAGTCGCGCTTCGGCGACCCGCGGCACGCGTTTCAGGGCGAGGTCGTGCCCACGCCGTCGTTCGGAGCGGATGACGTCCTTATTTATGTCATGGCTGCGGGCGTCAACTACAACAACGTGTGGGCGGCGCTGGGACGGCCGGTGGACGTGATCGGCGCACGCCAGAAGGGCGGCGAGGCCGAGGACTTCCACATCGGCGGGTCGGACGCGTCCGGCGTGGTCTACGCGATCGGCGAGAACGTGACCAACGTCAAAGTTGGCGACGAAGTGGTGGTGCACTGCGGGTCGTGGGACATCAACGCACCCGAGGTCGTCTCGGGCGAGGACCCGATGTTCAGCCCCTCGTTCAAAATCTGGGGGTACGAGACGAACTGGGGCTCGTTCGCACAGTTCACGAAGGTGCAGGCGCACCAGTGCATGCCCAAGCCGAAGCACCTGACGTGGGAGGCCGCGGCCGCCTACATGCTCGTCGGCGCCACGGCCTACCGCATGTTGCACGGCTGGCCGCCACACACCGTGCGTGAAGGCGACGCGGTCCTCGTCTGGGGTGGCGCCGGAGGGCTGGGATCGATGGCGATCCAGATCGCGGCGTTGGCCGGGGCAAAGCCGGTCGCGGTGGTTTCGAACCCCGCAAAGTACGAGTTTTGCCGGCGCTTGGGGGCCGTGGGCTGCGTGAACCGGAAGGTATTCGATCACTGGGGCCGACTCGCGAGCACCGACGACGCCGAGGCCATGAAGGCCTTCACGGCGGGGGCGCGGGACTTCGGCAAGGCCATCTGGGACGTCCTCGGCGAGCGCAAGAGCCCGCGGATCGTGTTCGAGCACCCGGGACAGGACACTATCCCGACCTCAGTGTTCGTCTGCGACAACGGCGGGATGGTCGTGATCTGCGCCGGCACGACGGGCTACAACGCGGACGTGGACCTGCGCTACCTCTGGATGCGGCAGAAGCGGTTGCAGGGCTCGCACTTCGCCAACGACGAACAGGCCTACGCGTTCAACGAGCTGGTGCTCGCGGGAAGGATCGACCCGTGCCTGTCGCTGGTGTTCCCGTTCGACGGGACGGGCGAATGCCACCAATTGATGTATGAGAACCGCCACCCGGACGGGAACATGGCGATCCTCGTGGGGGCGCGGGAGACTGGGACCGGCGCCGGGTAGACCTGGCGACCAGCCGGGTGGAGGTCGAGAGTGAAGTACGGATTCGTCCTCCCCTACGGCGACGCGCGGACGACGGCTGACCTCGCCGCTCGTGCGGAGCGCGCGGGCTGGGATGGCTTCTTCGTGTGGGAGGCAACGTGGGGGGTCGACGCCTGGGTGAGCCTCGCCGCGGCGGCGATGACGACCTCGACCATCCGGCTCGGGACGATGCTCACGCCTCCCTCGCGGATGCGGCCGTGGAAGCTGGCCAGCGAGACGGCGACGCTCGACAACCTGTCGGGAGGCCGGGTCATCCTCACCGTGGGGCTGGGCGCGACCGACACCGGATTCGCGCAGTTCGGCGAGCAAACGGACCGGAAGGTGCGGGCCGAGCTCATGGACGAGGCGCTCGACATCGTGACGGGTCTCTGGCGCGGCCAGCCCTTTGCCTATTCGGGGAAGCACTACTCGGTGGAGGAGTGCACGTTCAGCAACCCGCCTCCGCCGGTCCAGCGGCCGCGCATCCCCATCTGGGTCGTGGGCCTATGGCCGCGGAGGAAGTCGATGGACCGGGTGCTCCGTTACGACGGCATCATCCCTTCGTCGTTCGGAGCAGACGGCCAGGCTCGCCAGGCGACGCCGGACGAGGTCCGGGCCATGCGCGCCTTCGTGGCAGAACGCCGTGGGGTTGACGCCCCGTTCGACATCGTGGTCGAAGGTACGACAGCCGCCACGGGGCCGTTCGACGTCGTGCGCGAATGGGCAGATGCCGGGGCGACGTGGTTCAACGAAGCGATGTGGGAGACGATGGACGCGCCGGACGGCCTCGAACAGGTGACCGCCCGCATCGACGCGGGACCGCCGCGGGTCGACTGAGCGGCCAGGGCGGCAATTCGGTGCTGCGGCGATGCTGCTAAGGGGCTGCGCCGCCATAATGTCGCGGCCAGAACTTCCCTGAAGGTAACCGCCATGGCCCGTGACTTTGCCGCCGACATCGTCGACCCCGTTTCCGGGGAGATCGTGACCAACGTGGGCGTGTGGGTGGACCGGGAGGTGAAGCCACAGGCGAGCGAGTTCGAGCATGCCGACGTCTACCCCGACGTGCTGGTGAAGGGCATGTCGGAGATGGGGCTCTTCGGGATCAAGATCCCGGAGGCGTACGGCGGATTGGACCTGAGCTTCGAATGCTACGCGGGCGTGTGCATGGAGCTGGCGCGCGGGTGGATGAGCCTCGCGGGCATCATCAACACACACGTGTTGGTGGGGTATGCGATCAGCGAGTACGGCACCGAAGACCAGAAGAAGCGGTACTTGCCCCGGCTCGTCGAGCCAGAGATTCGATGCGCCCTCTCGATCACCGAGCCGGACGCGGGCTCGGATGCCCAGGCGATCAGGACGCAGGCGAAGCGCGACGGCGACGACTACGTCATCAACGGTCAGAAGATGTGGGTGACAAACGGCCACAAAGCGGGCGTGTACCTCGTGATGACGAAGACCGACCCCACGGCCGAGCCGCGGCACAAGGGCATCACGGCGTTCCTCGTCGACCACGACGTCCCGGGATTCATCAAGGGGAAGAAATTCGACAAGCTCGGCTACAAGGGCGTGGAGACGACGGAGCTCGCCTTCGAGGACGCGCGCGTACCCGCGACGGCCGTGCTCGGCGGCTCAGAGGGCCGCGGGTTCCAACACATCATGAGCGCGCTCGAAGTCGGACGGATCAACGTCGCAGCGCGCGGGGTTGGCCTGGCGCAGTCGGCTTTCGACGACTCGATCCGGTACGCACAAAAGCGCTGGGCGTTCGGGAAGCCGATTTTCGAGCACCAGGCGCAGCAGCTGCGGCTGGCGGAAATGATCACGAAGATCCGTGCGGCGCGCCTGCTCACGCTCGACGCGGCGCGGAAGAAAGACTCGGGCGTCCGCAGCGACATGGACGCGGGCATCGCCAAGCTGTACTCGACGGAGATGTGCCAGGAAGTCGTGCTGGACGCCATGCGCATCCACGGGGGCGTGGCTTATGCGAAGGACCTGCCGCTGGAACGGTACTATCGCGACGCTCCGCTCATGATCATCGCGGAGGGCACGAGCGACATCCAGAAGACCGTGATCGCGCGGAGCATCGTCCGCGATTACCCGGTCTAGCGCGTTTCGACCCGAGATTTCCGATGGAGGTGGCGCGATGACGGTCCATGACGGGCGTGACAAGTTCGGGCGGTACTTCGAGGAGTTCGAGCCGGGGGACGTGTACAAGCACTGGCCGAGCAAGACGATCACGGAGTCGGAGGACCACCTCTTCTGCGACATCACGATGAATCATCATCCGCTGCATTCGGACCGCTGGTACGCGGAGGACGAGACGCAGTTCAAGCAGAACGTGGTCGTCGGCAACTTCGTCTACTCGCTCGTGCTGGGCATGAGCGTGGCGGACGTCTCGGGCAAGGCGATCGCGAACCTGGAGGTCGAGAGCCTCAAGCACACCAAACCGACGTTCCACGGCGACACGATTCGCGCGGAGACGCTCGTGCTGGAGAAGGTGGAGTCGTCGTCGCGGCCCGATCGCGGGGTCGTGACCGTCGAGACGCGCGGCTACAACCAGCGCGGCGAGGAAGTGTGCTACTTCCGCCGCAAAGTGATGGTTCCGAAGCGCCCAGCGTGATGGTCAGGCGGCCTTCGCGGGCGCTTTTGCGGCGGCGTCGAGCATGATGTCGCGAACAGCGACGTAGGCGTCCGTCCAGGCAGCGTTGAGTTCGGGCGTCCAGAGGTCGCCGGCGAGTTCTGCCATCGTGGCGAGGAGGATGTTGCCGACAACGTCGTAGTGAGGCGCCAGGGCGCCAAGGGCCGCGTGGCGCTGGCCCAGCCCGCTGAGATAGTCCACGAGCTTCTCCGGGGAGCGCAGAGACTTGACGATCATCCCGAGAGCGCCGAGGAGCGCCCGCCGCTGACCCGAGAGGTCGTCGGCGAACATTGAGCGGACGGCGGGCGCGGCCGCGAAGAGGTTGTCGTAGAACCGCGCCACCAGCTCGTCGCCGTGTGGAGCGAGCAGGTTGAACGACGTCTCCAGGAGCTCGACGTTCAGGCCGCCGTTGCTGGCTCCGGGGGCAGCTTCGCCCGTGGCGGACTCGTCCGACCAGCCTACGGACTGGTACCAGCTAGCAACGCCACCGGCGAGGCCCTGGTCAATGGCGACTTCGTGGTCGATGTCCAGGATCATGCGGCCGTCCACGCGGGCGACGGCGCGGAGAGCGGCCGCGTCTCCGATGGTGCCGGCCATCGACTGAAAGACGTGGTCGTCGAGCGTCAGCACCTCGGTGACGGCGTCGACGACAAGGCCAACCCGTTCGCTGCGATGAGTGACGAGGACGAAGCGGGTGTCGTTTGTGAACGGACGCGCCGGGAAGCCGAGGCAACGACGCAGGTCGGCGATGGGGACGATTCCCCCGCGCACGTTGAGCATGCCGAGGACGTTAGCGGGCGCTCCCGGGATGGCCGTCACGGGTTGCGCGGGGAGGATTTCGAGGACAGCTCCGATGTCGATGCCGCAATCGGTGTCGCCCACTCGCGTAACGACGAGTTGGCGCCGGCCCTGCTGTTGAGTTGCCATCGATTTCCTGTGCCTCCCTAGCCGTGAGTGCCCCCTCATAGTGTCGGTCGCGGCACCCACTGGCTGAAGTGGGGTTACCCCTCAGCTTGCGTGAAGTGAAGACAGCGCGCCGGGGTCAGGGAGGAGAACTGAAACGCATCTCGACGTGCTCGATGTCGAAGCGGCGCTTCAGGCGGCGGCGCAGATCGAACTCGACGTCCCAGCGCATCCCGGGAGCAGCGCCGCCGACGAGCACAAGGCGGACGTCGCCGTCACCGACCATGCTCCGATCGGCGAGCTGCGGCGTGTTAGTCACGCCCGGCGTCCCGCTGGCAAGCTCCTGGGCGACTTCGGCTGCGAGGCGTGCGGCGTGGTCGGCATCGCGGAAGGCGACGACGATTTCCACGCGCGCGCGCCCGAGCCCTGGAGTGCGGTTGGTGGCAGTCGTGACCGTGCTGTTGGGGACGCTGTGGAGGCTGCCGTCGCGGTCCCGGAGGACGGTGCGGCGCGGGTTGATCTCGACGACCTCGCCGGAGAGTCCGGCGATAGTGACCTGGTCGCCGACGGCGTACTGGTCTTCGATGAGGATGAACATGCCGTTGATGACGTCCTTCACGAGCGTCTGCGCGCCGAGGCCAAGGGCGATACCGACGACGCCAACGCCGGCGATGAGCGCGGAGACGTCGACTTCGATTTCGGCCAGCAACAGGCCGGCCCCGAGAAACACAAGGAAGATGCCGAAGGCCCAATTGAGCGTGGAGGAGAGCGCACGGGCACGGCGGGCGCGTGCAGAGGGGTCTTCTGCCCGGGCGGTTGCGGCGCGGGAGATTGCCGGCCGCAAGGCGCGCGCCAGGACAACCCGGAACACGCGGCTCATCCCGAAGAGGAGGACGAGGATGATAGCGATGCGGGTCGCGTGGCTGACGATCTGGTCGCTGTGGCGTTCGAACCAGCCGGACCAGTCGCTGCCGCTGGTAACGTCCAGCAGGAAGACCGCGGGACTCATGCGCGGACCAGCTTGGCGTAGCTCTGGAGCAGGCGTTTCACGCCCGCTTCCGGGAAGGCAACCTGGTACTCAACGTCGCCGCCGTTCTTGCGGGCGCTCACGACTTTGCCAACGCCGAATTTCTGGTGCCGTACCTCGTCGCCGGAATCGAACTCGGCGTCTTCGGCCTCTTCGAGGTGGTCGTCGACCGGCGGCGCCGAAGCGGCCTCGAGGTAGGTCCGCGAAGCGGTCGAGCCCCAGGGACGCGTGAGTTCCCGTGGGATGTCGGCGAGGAAGCGGGAAGCGGGGTTCGACATGGTGGCGCCCATGAGCGAGCGACGGAAGGAACGGGTGAGGTAGAGCAGGTCGCGAGCGCGGGTGATACCGACGTACGCGAGGCGGCGCTCCTCCTCCATCTGGCGCGGGTCGTCGAAGGACCGTATGTGGGGAAGGACTCCCTCTTCCATCCCGACGATGAAGACCACCGGCCATTCCAGTCCCTTGGCGGTATGCAGGGTCATGAGCGACACGGCGGTGGCACCGGCCTCGAGCTCATCGACGTCGGCGACGAGGGCGACGTCCTGTAGGAAGCGGGAAAGAGTGTCGCCTTCGCCCTCGGCTTCGCCGCCGGACACATCATACTGGCCCATTACAGAGCGCAGCTCGAGCAGGTTCTCGAGGCGATCTTCCGGGTCCTCCTCGCTGTCTTTGAGGTAGCGAACGTAGCCGGTGGCGTCGAGGAGCGCGTCGAAGAGGGCGGTAAGAGGCAGTTGGCGCTTCTCGCGCAGGCCGTTGACCGCCAGGACGAGTTCCCGGAGGCCGGCGGCCGGGCGGCCGGTGACACCGGCCAGCGGCTGGCCGCGCGCGACGGCCTCGCAGGCGTCCCAGGGCGCAAGGGCAGATTCGCGTGCATGGGCGCGGAGGCGGTCGACGGTCCTGTCGCCGACGCCGCGGGCCGGGACGTTGATCACGCGGAGGAGGCTGGCTTCGTCGAGGCGGTTGTGCACGAGGCGCAGGTAGGCGAGGAGGTCCTTGACTTCGCGGCGCTGGTAGAAGCGCACGCCACCAACGAGGCGGTAGGGCACGCGGTTGCGGACCATCGCTTCTTCGACGCTGCGGGACTGCGCGTTCGTGCGATAGAGGATGGCAACGTCGCCGAGGGAGCGGCCTGATGCGGAGAGGCGCCCGACCTCGGAGGCCGTGAACTCGCCCTCTTCCTCGTCGCTGTAGGCCTTGTAGAGGGTGACGAGGTCGCCGCCCTCGCGATCCGTCCAGAGGGTGCGGGGCTTGCGCTCGGGATTCCTGGCGATGATGGCGGCAGCAGCGCCCAAGATGGGGCGGGTTGAGCGATAGTTCTGTTCGAGCAGGCAGGTCGTGCAGCCGGGGAAGTCGCGCTCGAAGTATTCGAGATTGCGCGGGTCGGCAGAGCGCCAGGCGTAGATGCTCTGGTCGGGGTCGCCGACGACGGCGATGTTGCCGTGTTTCGAGGCGAGCATGCTCACGAGCTGGTACTGGACGGGGTCGGTGTCCTGGAACTCGTCCACGAGGACGTAGAGGTAACGCCCCGCGTACTTTTCGAGCACGGCCGGGGATTCCCGGAAGAGGCGCAGGGCGTGACCGAGCAGGTCGTCGAAGTCGACGGCGTCCGCGGCGGACAGCGCCTGCTGGTAGGCCGTGTAGGTGCGCGCCACGACTTCGCCGAAGTAGTCCTTCACGCGGCCGCTGAAGGCCTCGGGCGTGAGCATCTCGCTCTTGGCACGCGAGATGGTGGACAGGATGGCACGCGGCGGAAAGCGCTTCGGGTCGACTCGCAGGTCGGCGAGGAGGCGTTTGACGAGCGCGACCTGGTCCCCGTCGTCGTAGATGACGAAGTCCGGGGAGACGCCGGCCGCGGCCCCGTCGACGCGCAACCAGCGGGCGCACATCGAATGGAAGGTGCCGAGGCTGAGGCTGGCGGCGTCTTCGCCGAGGAGCGCTGCGGCGCGCTCGCGCATTTCGCGCGCGGCCTTGTTGGTGAAGGTGACGGCGAGGATGCGCCAGGGAGGCACGCGGCGCTCCCGGACGAGGTAGGCGATGCGGTGGGTGATGACGCGCGTTTTGCCGCTGCCAGGCCCGGCGAGGATGAGGAGCGGGCCATCGCCATGGCTCGCGGCTTCGCGCTGGGGCTCGTTCAGCGATTCGAGGATTGGGGGCAGCGGTGCAACGCTCGTCACGGCCTCCATTCTATCATTGGCTAAGGTTCCTGAGCGATTTGAGCCGGCTGTGCGGATGGCCGGAAGGGGGCCGATGCTATACTCGGAACCGGGCCGCCGGCCTCGACAGGAGAGCCCGCATGTTCCTTCTCGATTGGCCCGGGGGCGACTGGCAGTCGACTCTCAAGGCCGTCCTCGCCATCGGCGGGATCTATCTCGCTGCGCTCTGGCTGACACTGGTCTTCTGGGCGTACCGCGACATTCGCCAGCGGACGCGCGACCCCATCGTGCAGGCGGTGGCGGTCCTGCTCGTGCTGATCTTCTTCCTGCCGGGGCACTGGCTGTACCTGATCCTGCGGCCCCGCTACACCCTTACGGAGCTCTACGAGCGGTCGCTGGAGGAAGAGGCGTTGCTCCAGGACCTCGAGGACCAGAAGTCGTGCCCGACCTGCAGGCGGCGGGTGCTCGACGATTTCCTCCTCTGCCCGTCGTGCAGGACGCAACTCAAAGAGCCGTGCCGGTCGTGCACGCGGCCGCTGAGCTACGCATGGGTTGCGTGTCCGTATTGCGGGCTGGAGAAAGCGTCCCGCGAGGGATACGGCCCCCGGACGGCGCGACCGGCGCCTCGGCCGGGCGCACCGGCAGCGCGGCAAGCGGCGCCGCCGCCCGGGCAAGGCGCAACCAGCCGGCCTGTAGCCGGGCGCGACCCGTTTGCGCCGCCGCGTCCCGGACGTGCTCCGGGAGACGAGGCGCCGGTTATCGACGCCACTGCGGAGTAGGTCGAACCTTCGTTGCCCTCATCCCTTGGGTAGGGATTCTGCTTCTCCCGCCATGCGGGAGAAGGGGAGGACGCTCCCGACCGTCGGGGATGTGCTAGCCGCCCCGGCCCGGGTGATCCTGCGGGGTGCCCCGCCCGCTGAAGCCGAACATGACCTGGGCGACGCGGCGGATTTGAATCTCCTCCGAGCCTTCGGTGATGCGGTAACGGCGGTGGTGGCGGTAGATGTGCTCGAAGGGCATGTGGCGGGTGTAGCCCACGCCGCCGTGGGTCTGGATGGCCTGGTCTGCAGCGTTGCACACGAGCCGGTTGGCGCGGTAGTTGCACATCGCAACCTTGTCGCTGATTTCCATGTGGTGCCTGCTGTCGAGCTCCCAGGCGGTCTTGCGCACGAGCTGGCGGACCATCTCGCATTCCGTCTGGAGCTCCGCCAGCGGCCACTGGATGGCCTGGCGGCTGGACAGCGGCTGGCCGAAGGTGATGCGGCGGTTCGCGTATTTCACGGACTCGTTGATGCAGTACTGGGCCGCGCCCACGCCGGATGCAGCCTGGCGGATGCGGTTCTCGTGGGTGAAGGTGTTGGCGAGCGCCAGCCCGTCGCCCTCTTGCCCGAGCATTGCGTCGGCGGGGACGCGCACGTCCCTGAGGGTGACCTCAGCGTGGTCGGTGGGCATGTTGAGCGTCCACCACATGAAGTCGACCGAGAACCCTTCTGCCTTTGTGGGCACGACGAAACAGCTGATGCCCTTGGGCTTGCCTTCTTCGCCGGACGTGCGGGCGAAGATGAGGTCGTGGGTTGCGTTGTGGAGGCCGCTGTTGAAGCGCTTCTGGCCGTTGATGACCCAGTCGTCGCCGTCGCGGATGGCGCGGGTCTCGAGCCAGCTGGCGTCGGACCCGTGGTCCGGCTCAGTCAGGCCGAAGGCGACGCGGGTCTGGCCGGTGAACATGCCGTCGAGGAACTGACGCTTTTGTTCCTCCGAGCCGTAGCGCTCCCACATCTTCACGGTGGGGAAGTTGCCGACCACCGAGGACTCGTTCTGAAGGTCGTTATGCAGGCCGAGGCCCTTGGCTGCGAGGTGTTCGCGGATAATCGCCATGCCGAGGTTGGTGCCGTCGCGGCCTCCATAGCGCTTCGGCAGGGCGTAGCGGAGGAGCCCGGCCGCGTCGGCGCGGCGGCGCATCTCGGCGAGCAGGGCCTCCCAGTCCTTGCGCGGCACACCGCCGCCTTCGAAATCGGTGCGGGCGTACTCGCGCCGGTGGTCGAAGAAGCGCTCGTTGTCGTCCTGCGCCTGCAACGGCTTGATCTCGCGCTCGATGAAGGCGTCGATCTCCTTCAGGAGCTCCTCGACGTCGGAGGGGATGGTGAAGTCCATAAGTTAACCGTCCTTCGGAAGTGTTCGCGAACCCTGTGTACCGGAACGCCCCGGCGCGGGCAAGGGCCATATGGGCTACTGTCCAAATCGCGGTGATCCGGCGCCTGGCGGCCAGCGCGCCGCGACCGCGGTGACGGGGGAATGGGGCCCGTCAGGTTGCGAGGGCGGCCGCGCGGCGGTTCATGAGCCGGCGCAACTCCACAGGGAGCTGAAAGTGCATGTCTTCGTCGCGGATGGAGCGTTCCTCGACGGTTGCGTCGAAGCGCTCGCAGAGGAGCGCGATGCAATCCTGGACGACGTCTTCGGGGGCGCTTGCCCCGGCGGTCACAGCGATGCATTCTGCGCCGTCGAGCCACGCCGGGTCCACCTCGCTGGCGTGATCGACCAGGTAGGCAGGAACCCCGAGTTCCTGCGCGATCTCGGCGAGCCGCTTGCTGTTCGAGCTGTTCTGGCTGCCCAGCACGAGCACGACGTCGGCCTCCGCCGCGAACTGGCGGACCGCCTCCTGGCGGTTCTGGGTGGCGTAACAGATGTCTTCGCTCGGTGGCGCGACGATTTCGGGGAACCGCTCACGCAGCCTGCCGACGATCTGGTTGGCGTCATCCACGCTGAGGGTGGTCTGGCTCAGGAAGGCCAGGCTGCCGGCGCCATCCACGGCGAGCGAGGCTACTTCCGCGGCCGACTGCACGAGACGCATCTGCCCCGGGGCTTCGCCCATGGTGCCGACGATTTCGTCGTGGCCTTCGTGACCGATGAGCAGGATGGTGTGGCCCTGGCGGGCGAAGCGGATGGCTTCGGAATGCACCTTGGTGACGAGCGGGCAGGTCGCGTCGATCACGTTCAGCCCGCGCGCAGAAGCGGCGCGGCGTACTTCCGGGGAGACGCCGTGGGCGCTGAAGACGAAGTTGGAGCCGTCCGGGGCGTCGTCGAGGGAATCGACGAAGATGGCGCCCTTGGCGCGGAAGCGCTCGACGACGTGCTTGTTGTGGACGATTTCATGATAGACGTACACGGGAGGGCCAAACAGATCGAGCGCGGTTTCGAGGGTGTCGATCGCCATGTTCACGCCCGCGCAGAAACCGCGCGGTCTCGCCAGAATGATCCGCACCATCGAGCCTCCTGCATGCCAGCCGGTGGTCCGCGGGCATACTAGCCAGTGCTGCGCGGTTTGAGAATCCGCCCCGGCCATGCACGCGGGCTGGCCTCACCAGCGCTCAACGGTTTCACATTCCCCACGGTAGGTAAAGTTGCTAAGATACCGCCCGGCGCGGCTGTCACCGTTTGTGCACCTGCGCCGGGCTGCCTGCCGAGCCATGTGCCCGGCGGGCAATTGCGCAGACCTCGGACCAGGATGGCCCGCGCGAGCCCGGCGCAACACGGACAGTGCCGCAGGAGGACAGGATGGCCATTGCTGCGCAGAGCGGCGCCCCGGCGCCAGCCGCACGTCGCCCGGTCCGAACGGACCAGGCACCCGCGAGGCGCGCAATCCCAGTCACCGGGCTGGACCGTGCCATCGACCGTGGTTCCGCGTTTCTGCTTTCGCTCCAGTCCCCGGAGGGCTATTGGTGGGCTGAGCTGGAGGCGAACGTCACGATGGCTTCCGAGCATCTGCTGCTCGAGCACTTCCTCGGGATCGCGGACGCAATCCGCTGGCAGCAGCTCTGCCGTTACATCCTGAGGAAGCAGAACTCCGACGGTTCGTGGTCTGTCTACTACGAGGGCCCGGGCGACGTGAGCGTCACGACGGAAGCGTACTTCGCGCTGAAGCTGGCCGGCATCGACCCGGACTCGCCAGAGATGGCCCGCGCTCGCAGTTTCATTCGCGCCAGGGGCGGCATTGCCGAAACGCGGATCTTCACGAAGATCTGGCTCGCGCTCTTCGGGCAGTTCGAGTGGGATGCGCTCCCGGCGATGCCCCCGGAGGCGATCCTCCTCCCCGACCGCTTCCCGCTGAACATCTACGAATTCGCTTCCTGGGCGCGGGGCACGATCGTCGCCATCCTGGTCGTGTGGGCGTACAAGCCCGTCGTCGGCATCCCTGAAGGACGTGGCGTCGAGGAGCTCTACCTTCGGCCGGAGGACCGTCGCCACGTCGCCTATCGCAGCGACGGAGGGCTCTTCGGGTGGCGCAAGGCATTCCGGCTGATCGACAACAGCCTCAAGTTCCTCGAGCGGCGCGGCTGGACACCGCTGCGCGACCGCGGGCTGGAGGAGTGCGAACGGTGGATTGTCGCGCACCAGGAGGCCGACGGGTCGTGGGGCGGGATCCAGCCTCCGTGGGTGTACTCGCTGATCGCGCTCAAGTGCCGCGGCTTCGCGAACGACCATCCTGTCATGGCCCGGGGAATCGCCGGGCTCCTGGGCGACTTCGGCCTCCACGAAGACGGGAGCTTCACGGTGCAGCCCTGCCTTTCGCCCATCTGGGATACCGCGCTGGCGGTCACGGGACTGCGAGAGGCCGGGATTCCTGCCTCTCACCCAGCCCTCGTCAGCGCCGGCAATTGGATGCTGGACCGGGAGATCCGGGGTCCCGGAGACTGGTGCGTGAAGGTCAAGGACACGCCTCCCGGCGGCTGGGCCTTCGAGTTCCACAACGAAAACTACCCGGATACGGACGACACGGCCGAGGTGCTCATCGCCCTCCGGCTCCTCGACCTGGGTGACGCCGCCGAAGGCCCGACGATGCGTGCCAACCGGTGGCTGCGGGCTATGCAGTCGCGCAACGGCGGCTGGGGCGCCTTCGACCGGGACAACACGCGTGAGTTCGTGACCAAGATCCCGTTCGCCGACTTCGGCGCGACGCTTGACGCACCCACCGAGGACGTCACCGCACACGTGCTCGAGTGGCTGCTGCTGGACGGGGCGACTCCGAGTGACCCGGCGGTACGGGAGGGCTTGCACTACCTGCACGAAACGCAGGAGCCCGACGGGAGCTGGTTTGGCCGCTGGGGCGTGAACTACGTCTACGGGCTGGGAGCGGCGCTGCCGGCGCTCGACGCAGCTGGCGAAGACCCGCGGGCCCCGCGCTTCCGGCGAGCGGTGCGGTGGCTGGTGGAGCACCAGAACACGGACGGGGGCTGGGGCGAGTCCTGCCGTTCATACGAAGAACCGGACTTGCGTGGCGAGGGGCCGAGCACGGCATCGCAGACCGCGTGGGCCGTGCTCGCTCTGCTTGCGGCGGGAGAGGCCGACTCGAGGTCCGTCGAGCGGGGCGTCGCGTACATGGTTGCCACCCAGCTCCCGGACGGAGACTGGGACGAGCCGTATTTCACCGGCACGGGCTTCCCGCGCGATTTCATGTTGAACTACCACATGTACCGCAACTACTGGCCGCTCTGGGCACTGGGCCGCTACCGCCGCATGCACGAGGGCAACCCCATCCACCTTCCTGGCTGCGATCCATGGTCGTGACACGCGACGCAGGCGAAGCGGGCACGGCTGGCAACCTTGCGAGCGCCTACGCCTGGTGCCGCGACTACGCCCGCGGCCACCAGGAGAACTTCACGGT
>Ga0315281_10005927_pt1 | contig 17439 bp, 20 predicted proteins | sample YL17G07_0_MG_FD_204540 | JGI IMG/M metagenome (GOLD analysis project Ga0315281, IMG submission 204540) | Sediment microbial communities from Yellowstone Lake, YNP, Wyoming, USA - YL17G07_0 | ecosystem: Environmental > Aquatic > Freshwater > Lake > Sediment | place: USA: Wyoming | collected...
CGGCAGGCGCGAAGCGCACGGTTTCGTGGCCGGTGGCATCGATCGCGCGCATGCGCGTGTCGCCGCCCGCTCCCACGCTCAGATGATGCTCGTCGTCGAGCTTCCGGCTGATTCCGAATTGCGCGCCCATGCCGCCGCGGATGAACAAGCGTGTACGCTCGAACCCGATCGGCACTTTCATTGTGAAGTACTGGCCGTTGTTCTGAAGCTGCTTGTTTGGAAAAGTGAATGCGGCCTGGCTGGACCAATCCGCCATTTGCAGCGTACGCGCAAGGAAGGACGTCGGCTGTTTCCAGTGGAACAGCAGCACGGCACCCATGTCGAACACGAGGAGATCGGCGACTCCTCCAGCCGTGGCGACGGGGCCGCCCGCCTGCTCCGCCATTTCGTTCAACACACTGGCGCTGTACGTGGTCACCATGGCCCAGAGGCGGGGAAACGGCACGCCTCGCTCGCGATACCACTCGTCGAGTAGACGCATCGACAGGCCGCCGCCCACGAAGTGCTCGGTGTAGTTCACGACCCAGTTCCATTCGTCCACGTTCGTCGACGACGGATACAGCTCGATGCGGGAGAGCCGGCCCCAGCCGCCAAACCGGTCGACAATGGGCCCCGTGGAGCTGAAGACGTCCACGATGCCGTGCTTCCAACTCTCGTTGTACGGAAAGGTCCAGAAGTTGCGCGGACTCGCGCGGACCTGAAAAATGTCGTAGCCCTTGTTGAGCATGACCGTGAGCGGGCTGTTGTACGCGTCGCTGCCGTAGCCATAGCCCTTGTACAGCAGGCGCGTGCTGTCTGCGTGCGACGGGCGCGACCACGACGATTTCGTCTTCCTGCCCGACGATTCGCCCGGGGTTTGGGCGGCGAGGATGCCCGCTGACGAGACGATCATTGCGATCGCGCAGACCAGCCGAATGTCTCGCCGCAACCCGGCGCTCACTGGCGGTCGCCGGCCGCGACGCCGACTGCGCGTCTGCATGAGAAGCGCTAGCCGCCGACCTGCGAGAGCGCCCTGAGCCCGCCGACCTTGAGCTGCAGCAGGGCGTGTTCCTTCGGCTTCTCCTCCAAAGCGCGCACGAAATGCGGCGCCAGCGGGCTGTGCGCTCTCAGCGGCGTACGCAGATCCACCTCGTGGTCGCCGAACAGACACGTCCGCAGACGGCCGTTCGCCGTGAGGCGAACGCGGTTGCACGACTCGCAATACGTGTGGGTCATTGGCGTAATCACGCCGACGGTGCCGGCGGCGCCGGCCAGGCGGTAGTAAACCGCCGGTCCGTTTCCGAGCGCGGGCCCGGGTGCGGACGACAGCGGGCCGACCTCTGCCACGCGAGCCAGTACCTCGTCACTCGGCACCACGTGCTCGAACGTCAGCTCACGCATGCCGCCCACCGGCATCAGCTCGATGAACCGCACATGCCACGGACGTTCGAGCGTCAGCCGCGCGAAGTCTGCCACCTCGTCGTCGTTGATGCCCCGCATCACCACCACGTTGATCTTGATGGGGTCGAGCCCCGCCGCCTGCGCGGCGGCTGCGGCACGCACGGGGTCGAAGCCCAGGCTGCGTCGGGCGATTTTCGCGATACGCTCCGGCCGCAAGCTGTCTGCGGAAATGTTGACGCGGTCCAGGCCGGCTTCACGGTACAGCGCCGCGATGTCGGGCAAGCGCACGCCGTTGGTGGACAAGGCGATGTCCTCAACGCCCGGCACCGCGCGCAGCATGCGGATCAGCTCGTCGAGGTTCGGTCGGATCGTGGGCTCGCCGCCGGTGATGCGCAGGCGACGCAGTCCGAGCGGCACCAACTGCGAGACAACGTCCGCGATTTCTTCATACGACAGGATGTCCGCCTTTGGCAGCCATTGGAGCCCTTCCTCCGGCATGCAGTACACGCAGCGGAAGTTGCAACGGTCGGTGACCGAGATGCGCAAGTATTCGATGCGGCGGCCGAATTGGTCGGTCGAGGTGGCCGCTGCATCGCCGGTTGCGGGTTGGATCATGGCCTCGCCGCAGCGCCTGAACCCTCACCCGACGCCTGCTCCACCCACTCTGCGCGCCCGGTAGCGTAATGCTCCCGCTTCCAGATCGGGGCGCGCTTCTTCAACTCCTCGATGACATACCGGGCGGCCTCGAACGCTTCGCCGCGGTGCGGATGCGCGGCCGCAATCGCGACACTCACGTCGCCGAGCTCCAGCGCGCCGATCCGATGCTCCATCACCACGTCCGATCCGGGGCAGCGCATCAACGCCTCCTCGGCAATCGTCCGCAGTTCGCGTTCGGCCATCGCACCATAGGCTGAGTAGTCGAGGCCCGTCACGGGCTCGCCGTCGTTCACGTCGCGCACGCTTCCCACGAACAGCACGGTCGCGCCATGATGCGTGGCCGACACCTCGGCGATCAGCTTGGCCGCATCGATCGGCCGGTCGACAATGGCGGTGCGCATCACCCACCCGCCACCGGAGGAATGATCGCCACTTCGTCCGAGGCGCTTACCACCTGATCGTCACTCGCGTAGCGCTGATTCACCGCCACCAAGGGCCGTTCCGGTACTCGCTTGCCACTCGCGAGCGACCTGACGCGCGCGCGTACGTCGCCGACGCGAGCTCCGTCCGGCAAATCCAGAAGCACCTCAGGACCGCCAAGCGCATCGGCGTAGGACGCAAACAGCAGGACCCGAACCGTCATTCCGGAAGCCATCGGCAAAAGAAAGCTGGCCCCGACGCGCGCGTCGAGGCCAGCGGCGCGAGCGGACGTCAGGCTTTGGAGAGCGCCTCTTCGCCTTCCTCGTCCATTTTGGGCTCGAGGCCAGCCACCATGGCGCGCAACTCCTTTGATGGCTTGAAGACGGGCACGGGTCGCGCAGACACCTCGACCGGCGAGCCAGTACGCGGATTGCGTGCCATGCGAGTCTTGCGACGCCGAATCTTGAACGTGCCGAAACCCCGAACTTCAATGTTCTTCTGCTCTTGCAGCGCCTGCTTGATGGCATCCAGAAACGCGTCGACCACACGCGCGCAGTCCTTCTTGGAGATCATCGGACCGGCGGTCTTCGAAATGTGAGCCGTCACCTGCTCAACCAAGTCGGCTTTCGTCATGGATTTGGGCCTTGGGGGGTCCCGAAACGAGTCGAAGTGCGACCTTACATTGCGCTCTTAACCCTTGTGTGTCAAGAGTTTGGGCGGTTTCCAACCCGGCCCTTCCGGATCGCTTCCATGAACTGGCCAAACAACGGCCGGGCATCGTGGGGGCCGGGAGCGGCCTCCGGGTGGAACTGCACCGCGAACACCGGCAGTTCCCGATGGCGCACCCCCTCAACGGAATGGTCGTTCAGATTCACGTGCGTGACCTCGAGGGAGGGCGCCCCCGGAACTCCATTTTCTCCGCCCTCCACTGCGAACCCGTGGTTCTGTGAGGTGATCAGGACCTTCCCGGTGCTGAGCTCCTTTACGGGATGATTTCCGCCCCGGTGGCCGTAAGGCATTTTTACAGTCCGGGCCCCGAATGTCAGTCCCACGATCTGGTGGCCAAGGCAGATGCCGAAGATCGGGATCCCCTTGCCGGCGATGGTCTTCACTGCCTTCGGCGCGTAGCTCACGGCCGCCGGATCTCCGGGTCCGTTCGAGAGAAAGACTCCGTCCGGCTTGAGCTCCAATGCCGCTTCGTGGCTGGTCTCCGCCGGCAGCACAGTGACCCGGCACTCGTGTTCGTCGAACAACCGCAGGATGTTGCGCTTGATGCCGTAGTCGTAGGCCACCACGTGGTACTTCGCGCGGGGACTGCCCCACGTGTAGAGTTTTTTTGTCGAAACCCGGGTTGCGAGGTCGAGCCCCTCCATGGACGGGCATGCCTCAAGCGCAGCCCGCACGTCGGCAGACGGCTCAACGCCGGCGGCGATTGCACCGCGCATGACGCCTGCGGTTCTCAAGTGCTTGGCAAGACGGCGCGTGTCAACATCGTCCAGCACCGGGATCTGTGACGCCGACAACCACGTCAGCAGGTCGCCAGTGGCGCGCCAATTCGAGCGGGCGTTCGATAGTTCGCGGACAATGACACCGGCCACCTGCGGCCCGCCAGATTCGTCATCCTCTGCATTGACGCCGTAGTTCCCGATCATCGGCGCGGTCATCACCACGAACTGGCCGTTGAAGGACGGGTCCGTGAAGGTCTCCTGGTAGCCGCTCATGCCGGTCGTAAACACGACCTCGGCAACAGAAGTGCGACCCGCAGCGTGCAGCCGGCCACGAAAAAGGGTTCCGTCCTCGAGGAGGAGGAACCCTGGGGTCCACGCGGCCGCCGCTGAAGGCGCCACGGCGCTACGGTGACTTGGTCTTGGTGGGAGCCGCCGACTTGGCCTTTGTGTCCGTTCCCGCAGCCTCCGGCTGCACCGGCAGCAGACTGGCGGCCCCCGAAGGTGCGCCCGTGGCTGGCATCGTCACCGGGGCCGGCGGTGCCTTGAATGTCTGGTCGAGAATCGAACTTGGCGCCGAACGACGCGATGAGGTCAACGAAAGCACAAACGCGATGCCAATGAAGATCCCGCCACACCACCAGCTGAGCTTCGTGAGAAGATTGCCGGCTTGGCGCGTGCCCATGATGGAATCAGCGGAGCTGCTGGCGCCGCCAAAGCTGGCAGCGAGACCGCCCCCCTTGCCTGCCTGAAGCAGGATTGCGGCGACCAACAGCACGCTGTCTATGGCCAGCAGCGTGATAAGAATCTTGGAGAACATGTTCTTGGAAAAGGCCTTGTAAGCACCTAAACATGAGTGACTTACGACGCTCGGTCAAGTGGAGACGATTGCGCTCCACAACACCGGATCCAAGCTCGCGCCTCCCACCAGCAATCCGTCCACATCGCTGGCCGTGAGTAGTCCGCGCGCGTTCTCCGCGTTCACGCTCCCCCCGTACAGGACCGGGATCGCAGCGGCGTCCTTTTTCGAGCCGATGAGCCGCGTCAGCTCGGCACGAATCACACCATGCATGGCCGCCGCATCTGCGGGCGTCGCGTTCCTTCCGGTGCCGATTGCCCATACCGGTTCATACGCCACCGCGATCTTGTGCATCTGCGTCTGGCTGATACGCGACACGCCGGCTCGCAGCTGCCGCAACACGGTCGACTCCGCTTCCCCAGCCTCGCGCTGCTGCAGTGTCTCGCCAACGCAGAGCAATGGCATGAGTCCGTTCTCGAGCGCACGCGCGCACTTGAGCGCCGTTGTTTCGTCCGTCTCGCCGAACACGTGCCGTCGCTCCGAATGGCCTACGAGCGCGAGCCGCGCGCCGGCGTCATGCGCCATCGGTGCCGAGGTCTCGCCCGTGAACGCGCCCTTCGCCTCTGTGTGGATGTTCTGAACGCCAACGACAATGTCCTTCCGTCGGGCGAGCGCGGTCACGACGGCGGTGATCGCCGCCGCGGAAGGAACGATCACAACGGTCTGCTTGGAGCTGCGCTTGGAGCTGCGCTTGTACCTGGCGATGAACGCTTTGATGAACGCGCGCGCCTCGGTGGGTGCAAGGTTCATCTTCCAGTTGGCAACGAAGACGCGTCGCTTCATGGTGCCCCTCGATCATCGAGCGCCGCAACGCCGGGCAGCGATTTCCCTTCGAGGAATTCGAGCGATGCGCCGCCGCCAGTGGACACATGGCTCATCTGTGCTTCGAGGCCCAGTGCGGCGACCGCAGCCGCCGAGTCACCGCCGCCGACCACGGTTGTGGCTCCGCGTTTCGTTGCGTCCGCCATCGCGAGGGCAATGGCGTTCGTGCCGCCGTCGAATGGTGGCGTTTCGAACACGCCCATCGGGCCGTTCCACATGACGGTTTTTGCCGCGGCAATCCACTGACCGAATGCTTGCTCGCTGCGCCGCCCGATGTCGAACATCGCGAGCGTGGCGGCAATGGCATCGCGAGCCACCTCCTGCATGGCCAGGGGTTGATCCAACGACGCGGCGACCCGGGCGTCGGTAGGTAGCACCAGCTTGTCGCCGCAGCGTTTGAGCAGTTCGCGCGCCATGTCAACACGCTCGGCTTCAACGAGCGACTTCCCCGTTTCGAGCCCCATGGCCTTGAAAAACGTGCATGCCATGGCGCCGCCGATGAGCATGCGGTCCACTTTGGGAAGCATGTGTTCGATGACATCGATCTTGCCGGAAATCTTCGCGCCACCCAACACGGCGACGAACGGTCGCTTGGGGTTGGAGAGCGCGCGACCGAGGTACTCCAGTTCTTTTTCCATGAGCAGGCCAGCGACTGCGGGATGCAAATGGTGCGCGAGACCTTCCGTGGACGCGTGAGCGCGGTGCGCGGAACCGAAGGCGTCGTTGACGTAGACGTCGCCGAGCCGCGCGAGCGAGTGCGACAGGGCGGCATCATTCTGTTCCTCGCCGGCGAGAAACCGCGTGTTTTCCATGAGGATCACGTCGCGCGCCGCGTCAGTGGTCGCAGCAACGGCCGCGTCCGTGTCCGTCTCCGGCACGAACGTCACGCGCTCACGCGGCATGAGTGTTTGCAGATGCTTGGCGACCGGGGCGAGCGAATACCTGGCCTCCGGCTTGCCTTTCGGCCGGCCGAGATGCGACAGGAGCACGACGCGCGCACCACGCTGGCGCAGCAGTTCGATCGTGGGCAGCGCGGCCCGGATCCGCGTATCGTCGCCCACGCCGCCGTCGCCGTCGAGCGGCACGTTGAAATCGACGCGCACCAGCGCTCGCTTGCCCCGGAGCTGGTCGTCCCGGAGGTCGCGGACCGTTCGCTTGTTCACGAGCGCTCGGTCAGGTCAGGCGTGCGCCGACATACCGGATGAGATCCACGCAGCGCGACGAGTAGCCCCACTCGTTGTCGTACCAACCGGACACCTTGATCAGGAGGCCGTCCACCACGTTGGTGCTCTTGCCGTCGATGATGCATGAGTGCGGGTCGCCGATGTAGTCGGCGGACACCAGCTCCTCATCCGAAAAGGCCAGAATGTTCCTGAGTGCTCCGGCGGCCGCCTTCCTGAACGCGTCGTTCACCTGCTCCACCGTCACCGCTTTCTCCACCACGACGGCGAGATCGGTGAGCGAAACGTCCGGCGTCGGCACGCGGATCGCGATGCCGTCGATCTTGCCCTTGAGTTCGGGGATCACGAGGGCCGTCGCCTTCGCGGCGCCCGTGGTTGTCGGGATGATCGAGACCGCCGCCGCGCGTGCACGACGCAAATCTTTGTGCGGCAGATCGAGGATGTTCTGGTCGTTGGTGTAGCTGTGCACCGTGACCATCGAGCCGCGCACAAAGCCGAAGTTGTCCCGCACGACCTTCACCATCGGGACCAGGCAGTTCGTGGTGCACGACGCATTGGACACGACGTGATGCTTCGCCGCGTCGTACTTCTGCTCGTTCACGCCGAGCACGATGGTCAGGTCCTCGCCCTTGGCCGGCGCCGAGATGATGACTTTCCTGGCTCCCGCATCGATGTGCTTCTTCGCAGCGGAGGCGTCGGTGAAACGGCCGGTCGCTTCGAGCACGATGTCGACGCCGAGGGCCTTCCACGGCAGCTTGGACGGCTCCTTCTCGGCGAGCACCGTCATGGTCGAGCCGTCGATCGTGATCGTCCCGTCGCCGGCCCGTACGTCGCCTTTGTACGTGCGATGCACGGAGTCGTACCTGAACAGGTGGGCGAGTGTTTTCGTGTCCGTCAAGTCATTGATGGCCACGAACTGGATGTCGGCCTTCTGCAGCATCGCCGCGCGCACCACCTGTCGTCCAATCCGGCCGAAGCCGTTGATCCCAACACGAATGGCCATTTCTGGATCTCCCGGTTCTCTATCGGTCGCCTGCAGCCGGCGCCCGCCCAAAGGTCACATAACTCACGATTCTCGCGCCGCCGGCGACGAGAGCGGCCGCGCACGCGTTGAGCGTCGCGGCTGTCGTCACCACGTCGTCCACCAGCACAACGTGGTTGTTCGTAAGGCGTTGCCGCGCGATTTCACGCACACGGAACGCGCCGGAAACGTTCGCCAGTCGCTCTGCCGGTGTCAACCGTGTTTGCGTTTCCGTCGCGCGCGCGCGTTCCAGCACATCGGTCCATACCGGCACGCGCCACCGGGGGCCGAGCGCCTGCGCCAGGCGCTCGCTCTGGTTGAAGCCGCGGTCCCTGAAGCGCGATTCTGCCAGCGGCACGGGCAGCACGGCGACGCGCTCCTCGACTACGTCCACCGGCCATCCGAGGCGGCCCATGCGGTCGGCGATTTCGGGCGCCACAGCGTGCCACCGGTTGTACTTGAGCGCGTGGACGATGGCCTGCCCCGTGCCACGGTGCATCCAGGAGAAGGACCGTACGGCTCGCACGTACGGAGGCAACAGCGGGCACCAAGGGCACGGTAGTCGGGTGCCGGGGTGACCGCAGCGGGCGCATTGCGGAAACGGCAATGCAGCAACGCGCGACCAACAGAGACCGCACACCAGGCTGCGCTCGCCGTCCGAGAGCAACGTCCCGCAGCACGGGCAGGCGCGCGGCAGCAGAAAGTCCAGCGCGACGCGCGACGCGCTGACAACGTGCGACCTTAGCGCGACTCCCCGAGCGCCCGCCACATCGCCTCACGGTCGGGCACGATGCTGAACCAGCGCTCGAATGCGAGGGCGCCCTGCTCCACGAGCATTGGCAGGCCGTCCTGCGCACGCAGCCCACGCGCCCGGGCGGCGCGCACGAGCGCGGTCTCGCCGCGCCGATAGGCCAGGTCCAGCACCGCGCTGGACGCGCTCAAAGCGTGCAGCGCGTCGACCGTGAACGGCGTCGCGTCGTCGTGCAGTCCCACCGGAGTCGCATGGACAATGATTGTGGCACCTTGGACTGCTTCTTCGGCGCTCGCCGTCACGGTGGACGGAAGCGATGGAAACCGCGCGACGAGCCGGCGCGCGCGGTCTGCGGAACGAGAATACAACCGTACCGCGCCAACACCCCATCGTTCCAACGCGTGCAGTACCGCGGCAGCGCCGCCGCCGGCGCCCAACACCGCGACGAGCGCGCCCCGTGGGGGATCGCCGAGCAGCCGCCGGGCCGCCGCATCGAAGCCGGCCGCGTCTGTGTTGTCGCCGACCATCGCTCCGTCGACGGCCGTCCAGAACGTGTTCACGGCGCCAACAGCCCGTGCGGAATCGGTGATCCGATCACAGGCCGCGAGTACGTCTTCCTTGTACGGAATGGTCACGTTGCCGGCTGCGCGGGCGCGGCGCAGCTCGGCGAGCGTTTCCTCGAGGGCGTGGCGCGGCACGTCAAGCGCCTCGTACGACACCGGGATCGCCGCCTGCTTGAGCGCGGCGTTCTGCAGTCGCGGTGACAGCGAGTGGCCCAGGGGATGCCCGAGCAGCACCAGCCGCGTGGGCCATCCCTTCACGGCGTGCCGGACGAGCGTTCCACCGCGATGCGGTCGAACACGCGCCGCACTTCGCGGTCCAGCTCATCCGCCGTTGCGCGATAGACATCCAGCTCACCGCCGATGGGATCATGCACGGCGCGGGACGACGTTCCAAAGGACGCGAAGTCCGTGAGGAGGTACGCGCGCCCGATGCCGCCCAGCGCTTCGAGGCGCTCCAGATGGTGCGGCCCCATCGCGAGCATCAGGTCGGCCCCGCGCATGACCTCGGGCGTCAGTGTCTGGGCGCGGTGCGCGCTGACGTCGATGCCGCGTTCCAGGGCCACGAGGAGCGCGCCGTCAGACGCGGGCGCTCCGTCCCAGGCGCTGGTGCCGGCGCTGGCGACCTCCATATCCGTCAGCCCACGCTCGATGATGACCTTGCGGGCGAACGCTTCGGCCATGGCGCTGCGACACGTGTTGCCCGTGCAGACAAAGAGCAGGCGCATGTCGGTCATTAGTCTCCGATGAGCCCGGGAACGCTCTCGCGCAGAACCTGCGACGAAATCGCGCCGCGCCGGATCACGCGCGGCTGCCGCCCCATGCAATCTATGACGGTGGACGGCTCCGACGGCACCAACCGGCCGCCGTCCAGCACGCGCAAGTCGCCCCGTGCGATCGCATCGGGCCACTGCGCCAGGATCTCACCCACCACCATCGCCGGCGCGACGCCGGGCCGATTGGCGCTCGTGGACGTCAGGGGATTCCCGTGCGCTTGAATCAGCCGGCGGATGGCAGGATGACTCGTCCACCGTATCGCGATGCCGCCCTCCGGTCCGCGCAGCGCGGCGGGCACGCGCCCCTGCCCACCGGGCAACACGAGCGTGATCGGCCCGGGCCAGAATCGCGCGGCCAGCGTTGCAGCGTACGCCGGCAACCGGAGGTCCAGCGACGCGAGCATCGCGCTGCCGTCGATGAGCAACAGGAACGGTTTGCCCGGCTGCCTGCGCTTGAGCGCGATCAGGTTCGCCACGGACTCCCGGTCCATGGCGCCGCCGAATCCGTAGACGGTCTCCGTCGGATAGGCCAGCACGCGACGCAGCGCCAGTTGTTCGAGCGCCGGGCCAAGCGCCGCCTCGATCTCCTCCGGAGACCAGAACGGATAGGAGAGCGCGTCTCGCTTCATTGCGCCGCGGCGGCCGCAAACAGGGCTTCCACCCGCTGGAAGTCGCTCTCGTGCGTCACTTTCATGGCGCGCTCACTGCCGGCCACGATCGAAACAGCGATGCCGATCCGTTCGCACAGAGCGGCGTCGTCCGTGGCGAACGCGTTGGCCGCCCGTGCTTCGCGATGTGCGCGCTCGATCTGTGCCCGCGGGAAACCCTGTGGCGTCTGCACGCGCCAGAGATGCTCGCGGTCGAGGGTCTTTGTCACTCGGCCATCCCCGTCCACTTCCTTGATTGTGTCGACGACCGGGAGGCCCGGCACCACGCACTGTCCGGCACGCGCAGCAGCAACGACGCGATCCACGGCGTCGCTATCCACCAAAGGCCGCGCCGCATCGTGTATCAGCGCGATCGCGGCTTCGTTCGGCAGGTCCTCGAGTCCGTTGCGCGCCGATTCGGTGCGGGTCCGCCCGCCGACAGAGAGCACGAGGCGATCCACGTCGCACTGAAAGATCCAGGGCGGCGGGTCCGCGACGTACTGCGGTGGAACCACGCACACCACGCTGCACACGTCAGCGCGCGCCATGAACGCCTGAAGGCTGTGCAGGAGCATGGGCTTGCCCGCAACCCAGCGAAACTGCTTGAGCTCGTCGCCGGCCGTGCGTGTGCTGCCACCACCGGCGACGATGACCACGCCGACGTCGCGCGTCACGCGAACAGCTTCGCGAAGAGGTCGCTCACCGTGCGCACACCCACGACGCCCTGGGGCGCCCGTTTGGGCACGCTGCGATCCGAAACGAACACGCGCTTCATGCCGAGGTTCGTTGCCTCGGCGATGCGCCGATCCAGTTGCGATACCGGGCGAATCTCGCCGCCCAGTCCCAACTCTCCAACGAACACGGCGTCCGCGGGTGTGGGGCGATCGTACACGCTGCTGGCGAGCGCCGCGGCCACGGCAAGATCGCCCGCCGGTTCCTGCATCCGCACGCCGCCCACCACGTTGAGGAACACATCGAGCTCGCCGAATCGCAGGCCCGCGCGCTTCTCGAGCACCGCGAGCAGCAGCGACAGGCGGCGGGAATCGAACCCCGTGGCCACGCGCTGCGGCGTCCCAAAGCCGGCCTTGGCGGCGAGGGCCTGCACTTCGATAAGGATCGGGCGCGTGCCTTCGAGCAGCGCGGTCACCGCACTTCCGGACGCCGACGCCTGCCGGTCGCCGAGGAAAAGCTCCGACGGATTGGACACGGCTTCGAGGCCGCGCTCGGTCATTCTGAACACTCCGATTTCGTCCACGCTGCCGAAGCGATTCTTGGTCGCTCGCAAGATCCGGTGGTCCAGGCTGCTCTCGCCTTCGAAGTACAGCACGGTGTCCACGATGTGCTCAAGCGTCTTTGGACCGGCGATGCCGCCGCCCTTGGTCACGTGCCCGACAACGAACACCGCGGTGCCGCTCTCCTTCGCGAATCGCATCAGCCGCGAGGCGCACTCCCGCACTTGTCCCACGTTGCCGGGGGCGCCTTCGAGCTCCGTCGTGTACAGGGTCTGGATCGAGTCCACCACCAGCGCATCGGGCCCACGTGCCGCGGCGGTGGCGAGCACGGTCTCGAGATTCGTCTCGCTCAGGAGTTCCACGTCGCCGGCGCTTTCGTCGAGCCGGTCGGACCGCATGCGCACCTGGAGCGGCGACTCCTCGCCGGACGCGTACAGCGCGCGGCGTCCGCTCTGTTGCAGGCGCGCGGCAACTTGCAGCAACAACGTCGACTTGCCGATGCCGGGCTCACCACCCACGAGCACCATCGAGCCGGGCACGATTCCGCCGCCGAGCGCGAAGTCGAATTCGGCGAGGCCGGTTTTCCATCTCGGCGATTCCGAGCCGACCACGTCGCGGAGTTTCGTCGTGTCGACGACGGAGTCCTTCCGACGCCCGGCCGCCGACGCATGGCGTCCGGACTTGGACTTTGTCGAAGCGATTTCCTCCGACAGGCAGTTCCACTCGCCGCACGTGTCGCAGCGCCCGGCCCACCGCGCATGCTCGGCGCCGCATTCCGTACAGCGGTAAACGGTGCGCGGCTTCGGGCTCACGGAGCCGTTTGGCGAGGGCTCCAGTTCGCGAAGCGCGTGAAGTGCTTGTAAAAGTGCAGGTTCACGGTGCCAGTGGGTCCGTTGCGTTGTTTGCCGACGTTGAGCTCCGCCTTGCCCTCGTTCGAATTGCCGTCCTTGTCACTGGGCTCATACATCTCGGGTCGGAACAGGAACATGATAAGGTCGGCGTCCTGTTCGATGGCACCAGATTCACGCAGGTCGGACAAAACTGGTCGTCGATCCGCGCGTTGCTCCGGGGCCCGGGACAGCTGAGACAGCGCGATGACTGGAACGTTCAGCTCCTTGGCGAGGCCCTTGAGGCCGCGGGAAATCTGGCTGATTTCCTGTGTCCGGTTCTCCGCGACCGTGGGCGGGCTCATGAGCTGGAGGTAGTCAACCACGATCAACCCGATGCCCTCGTCCGCCTTCAATCTCCGGGCTTTGGATCGCATCTCGAGCAACGAGATAGCGGCCGTGTCGTCGATCCAGATCGGCGCCGAACTGAGGATACCGGCGGCGCGGGCGAGCATCGGGAACTCGTCGTCGCGCAACATGCCGCGGCGCAGGCGCTGCGAATCCACGCGCGCCTCGCTCGTGAGCATGCGCTGCACCAGCGATTCCTTGCTCATTTCGAGCGAGAAGAACGCCACCGGCACGCCGTCCGTAATCGCCGCGTGCTGCGCCACGTTGAGACAGAACGCTGTTTTGCCCATGGACGGGCGCGCCGCGACGATGATGAGGTCAGCCGGTTGGAAGCCGGACGTCAAGTCATCGACCTCCGTGAAACCGCTCGCCACGCCGGTGATGGTCTTGCCGCCGTGCTGAATCGCCTCGATGCGCTCCATCGAGGGCCACATCAGTTCCTTGATGCGCGTAAAGCCGGTCGTATTCCGCTGCTGCGACAACTGGAAAATCTTCGACTCGGCCTCATCGAGCAGTTCGCCGGCCGTGGTTTGGCCAGAGAAGGCGTCGTGCACGATCTGCGTCGAGACCTGAATGAGCGACCGGACGATGGCCTTCTCCCGGACGATCTCCGCGTGGTAACCCACGTTCGCCGCGGTCGGCACCACATCCACCAGATACCCGATGTAGTCCTTGCCACCTGCCGCGTCGAGCTCGCCGCGGCGGGACAGTTCATCCGCGAGGGTCAGCGGATCGACCACGCTCCCGCGTTCGGCGACGCCGAGCATTGCGCGAAACACACGCCGATGCCGTTCGGCATAGAACATCGAATCGTCAAGGACCTCCGCCGCACGCACGATCGCGTCCTGGTCCATGAGCATGGCAGACAGGACTGCGAGTTCGGCATCCTCGGAGTATGGCGGCTGGCGATCCCGGAACGGATCACGACTCGCCGACGGCGCTATCGAGTATTCGACGGGCGAGCTGGACATCTTCCCAGGTGGGGCGCTTCCAGGAGGGGTTCCGCAACAGGGCGGCGGGGTGGTACGTCACGATGAGGGGCACGCCGTGATACTTGTGAACTTGACCTCTGAGCTTGCCGATTGCCAGTTTCGTTTCAAGCAACGTTTGCGCGGCAAAGGTGCCGAGTGCGAGAATCGCCTTGGGCTTGATGAGCTCGAACTGGCGAATGAGGTACGGAGTGCAGGCCATCACCTCGTCCGGCGTGGGGTTGCGATTGCCCGGCGGGCGGTGCTTGATCACGTTGCAGATGAACACGTCCTCGCGCGTGAGGTCCACGGCCGCGAGGATCTTAGTGAGCAACTGACCTGCGGCGCCAACGAAAGGCAGACCCTGCTCGTCTTCGGTGGCGCCCGGCGCTTCACCGACGATCATCAATCCGGCGTTCGGGTTGCCGGCGCCCGGAACAGGATTCTTTGCCGTCGTGTGCAACGGGCAGCTCGTGCACGACGCGACAGCTGCTGCAACGGCCCCGAGGGATTCCAGGCCCGCCAAGGCGCCGCCGCTGAAGAGGCCGCGATCCGGCGCGCCAACGACGATGCCCGCCGGTGGAGCTGTGGCCGAGCGTGGAACCGCCAATGAGTCTGGCGCTGCGGCATGGGGCTCACGCGCGACAGGCCGCGATGCCGGTACATCGGGCGCAGCGCCACTACCGCGCAAGACGGCGCGCCAGTCCGCGGATCCCGGCGCCGACTCCGGCGCCGACGTGCGCGACTGAAGCTCCGCGTCGGCACCCGACGCAGACGCAGACGAAGCGCCCGTGGGGCCGGCACCCAATATCCTCATCGCGTCGGCGACGCTCAGCTGATCGAGCACCAGGTCCTGCTCGCCGACCTCTCGCCGTTGTTCCAGGTACCTGCGGAGAAGATCTTTTCCGTTCATTGTGTGAGTCGCTCCACCCGATCCAGGATCGCGTCGGCCACGGCGGCCTTGGACATCAATGGTAGCGATTCCTCCTCGCCCGTACGGGACAGCAGCGTGACTCGGTTGGTATCGACATCGAATCCCGCGCCCGCTTCCGTGGCGTCGTTCACGACGATCAGGTCGAGCACTTTGTCCTTGAGCTTCGTCGCGCCGTGCGTGAGCGCCTGGTCTGTCTCGAGCGCGAACCCAACCACAATCGCGCCCTTGCGGCGCTTCGCGATGGTGGATTGGAGGATGTCCGTGGTGTGCACCATCGAGAGCACGGGCGCGCCCTTCCCCTTCTTTATTTTCGTCGTTGCCACTGCCGCCGGACGAAAGTCCGCCGGCGCGGCCGCCATGACAAGCACGTCGGCATCGTGCAGCAGTGTGCCCACCGCGGCGGCCATGTCCTCCGTAGTGTTGACGCGCCGCAGTTCGACCCCGGGTGGCGCCGCCGTGGGCATCGGGCCGGCGATCAGGGTCACGTGAGCGCCGCGCCGCCACGCTGCGGCGGCGACTGCGACACCCATCTTGCCCGAGCTGTGATTCGAAATGAAGCGCACCGGATCCAGGGCCTCGCGCGTAGGGCCGGCCGTGACGATCACGCGGCGTCCGGCCAGCTTGCCGTGTTTTTCGAGAGCCCGGCCCACATGCGCGAAGATCGTTTCCGGTTCTGGCATCCGACCGGGGCCCTCACCCTCTCCGGCCGCGAGGTCGCCATCCTCCGGGTCGAGCACGAGGTAGCCGAGCGTCCGGAGGTGGTTGACGTTCTTCTGCGTCTGTGGGTGCGACCACATGTGGTCGTTCATCGCCGGCACGAGCAGCACAGGGGCCTTCGTGGCCAGCAGGATGGCCGTGAGCAGGTCGTTGGCCTGGCCGGCGGCGGCGCGAGCGAGAAAATCGGCGGTGGCGGGCGCCACCACGATCGCGTCGGCGGCTCTGGCCAGTCGAATGTGTTCCAGGGCGGCGCCTGCATCAAACAGCCCGGCGTGGACCGGCCGGCCGGTGAGCGCCTCGAACGTCAGTGCACTGACGAACTCGGTGGCAGACCGGGTCAGGACGACGTCCACAGCTGCGCCCGCCTTCGTCAGCAGCCTGGCCAGCCACGCGGACTTGTAGCTGGCAATTCCTCCCGTGACACCGAGGAGAACTGTGCGGCCGTCACACGGGCGCACAGGAGTACTTACTCGCCGCGGCGGCGGGGGACGACGCGATAGTTGATCGCGGCGTTCGACAACTCCTCCAGCGCGCGGGTTGTCAGCTTCTTCTCGCCCATCGCGGAACGATCGCGCGGAAACTCGTTCAGCACGCGCGCGTACTTCGACGCAACCAGCACGCCGAGATACTTGTTCGAGGCGTTACGGGCGATCTCGACCGGTGTGAAAACTCGCATTTCCCTTTCCTATTTGGATGCCGACTTGATTTCTTCCTCCAATCGCTCCATCAGCAGCGCGACCTGGCTTCGAAGCCCTGCCACCCGATTCCTGCTCAATACCTCGGCGTCAACGATCGAGCACACACGCTTCACGGCATGCCCGAGATCGTCATTCACCACCACGTACTCATACTCGTCAACCGACTGCAACTCCTGCAACGCAGACTGAAGCCGGTCGGCCAACTGCTGCATCGATTCGGTCTTCCGCTGCCGTAACCGGTGCAGGAGGACATCCGCGCTGGGTGGCAGGACGAACACCGTGACCGAGTGCGGAAACACCTTTGTGAACTGTACAGCCCCCTGCACGTCGATGTCCATCAAGACATGCTTCCCTTCATGCAGAACGCGGAGCACTTCGCTGCGAAGGGTGCCGTAGAGGTTGCCGTGTACCTCGGCAGTCTCGGCGAACTCGCCCCCCTCCCGCTTGGCGACGAACGCCGACCGGGACAAGAAAAAATAGTCGGTTCCCGGTTTTTCGCCGGGACGCGCCTGTCGTGTGGTGCACGACACCGAATATCCGACGTCCTTCCTGCGTGCCAGCAGCGCCTTGACGATGGTCGTTTTGCCGGAGCCAGACGGCGCGGATACAATGATGGGAAAGGCTGTCATTCAAGGTTCTCCACCTGTTCGCGGATGCGCTCCAGCTCTTCCTTGATAGCGAGCACGTCGCGCGTCATGGCTGCGTCGTTCGCTTTGGACCCCGTGGTATTGGCCTCGCGGAGCAGCTCCTGCAGCAGGAAGCCGAGTCGTTTGCCCACACCCTCGGCGCCGTTTCCCGCTGTGGCTTCCCGAAAGGCCGTCAGGTGAGACTGGAACCGGTCGAGCTCTTCGCCCACGTCCAGCCGGTCGGCCAAAATGGCGATCTCCTGCGCCAGGCGATCCTCGTTCAATCGTACGTCGCCGGCCAGCTCCTGCACGGATAGCTTGAGCCGATCGCGCTGTGCGATGATCCGACCCGGCGCGCGATCCGACAGGCGACCAACGGCCGCCTCCACAAGCTTGATGCGCTCCGTCAGAAAGCCGGCGAGGCGCTGCCCCTCGGCTTCGCGGCTCACCGCGAGCGCTGCCGCGGCCCGTTCCACGATCGCTACCAATTGAGCAGCGTCGCCTTCGTCC
>Ga0315281_10005928_pt1 | contig 17437 bp, 18 predicted proteins | sample YL17G07_0_MG_FD_204540 | JGI IMG/M metagenome (GOLD analysis project Ga0315281, IMG submission 204540) | Sediment microbial communities from Yellowstone Lake, YNP, Wyoming, USA - YL17G07_0 | ecosystem: Environmental > Aquatic > Freshwater > Lake > Sediment | place: USA: Wyoming | collected...
CAACTTCTTCCCGGAGGAGCGGCGCACGCAGCTGCTCATGGACCTTTCCCTCAACGTCAAGGCGCTGGTGTCGCAACGCCTGATCCCGAAAAAGGATAGCAAGGGACGTTCCGCCGCCATCGAGATCATGCTCAACTCGCCGCTGATCTCGGACCTCATCTTCAAGGGCAGCGTGCACGAGATCAAGGAGGTCATGGCCAAATCCCGCGAACTGGGCATGCAGACCTTCGACCAGGCGCTGTACGATCTGTACGAGGGGGGAGCGATCAGCTACGAAGACGCGCTGCGCAACGCCGACTCGCTCAACGACCTGCGCCTGCGCATCAAGCTGCATGGCCAGGACTCCAAGGACCGCGACATCCTGTCGGGGCTGGATCATCTCGACATCATTTAATGGCATGCTAAACCAGGCCGCGCAATTCCTCCTCGAGACCGTTTTCAACCTGTTCCTGGTGGCGGTGCTGCTGCGCTTTTACATGCAGTTGATGCGGGTCTCGTTCCGCAACCCTTTCGCCCAGTTCGTCGTCGCTTTCACCGACTTCGCCGTGCGGCCGCTGCGCCGTTTCATCCCGGGTTGGGGCGGCATCGACCTGCCGACCCTGCTGCTTGCCTGGGTGCTGGAGTTTGTCCTGCTCCTCGCCCTGTACTGGCTGGACGGGTTTCCATTTCTCGCGGCCGGGGCGTCGGTGCTGCCGGCCTTTGCGGCGCTGGCGCTGGTGCGGTTGCTCAAGCTCGCGCTGTATATCCTGATCGGTCTGGTGTTCGTGCAGGCCATCCTGAGCTGGGTCAACCCCTTCTCTCCGGTGGCGCCCGTGTTCGCCGCCCTGACCGGCCCGGTCATGCGGCCGCTGCGACGGGTGCTGCCGCCAATAGGCAACGTGGACCTGTCGCCGCTGGTGGTGTTCATCGGCTGTCAGCTGATCCTCATGGTGCCGGTGGCCTTGCTGGAAAAGGCTGCACTCAGCCTGTTTTGACTAAGAGCGCAATGGCAATGGCTGCCCCCTGGTACCGGCTCGATGCCGATGCGCATAGTTTGATCCTGACCCTGCACGTGCAACCCAACGCCCGCCGCACCGGGGTCGCCGGCCTGCACGGCGACGCGCTCAAGGTCAAGGTGGCCGGCGCTGCCGTCGACGGCCAGGCCAACACCCGACTGCTGGCGTTCCTGGCGCGCGCCTTCGACGTTCCCTTGCGCCAGGTCGTGCTCAGGCAGGGCGAACACGCGCGGCACAAGGTGGTTGCCATCCTTCACCCCGCAGCCCTGCCGGAAACGCTGCTGGGCGAGGTCGATCCATGACCTTGCCGCTACCGCAGCAAATCGCAGCCTACCGCCGCTGGCGCGACGAAATGGCCGGCTTCATCGGCGCTTACCAGACCTGGCTGACCCGCGCCGGCCAAGCCGAACCGGCCCAGATGCAACGCCTGGCCAGCCTGGTGCTGAGCCTGGCGCACGACCGTCTGGTGTTGGCGTTCGTAGCCGAGTTCTCGCGCGGCAAGACCGAGCTCATCAACGCGCTGTTTTTCTCCGATTTCAAGCAGCGTTTGCTGCCCTCCGACGCCGGTCGCACCACCATGTGCCCGACCGAGATATTCTGCGATCCGGGTCAGCCACCGTACCTGCGCCTGCTGCCCATCGAATCCAGAGCCCGCGACGAAAGCATAGAGGCGCTCAAGGCCATGCCGACCGCGTGGCGCAAGATCCGCCTCGACCCCGACTCCCCCGCGCAGATGCTGGAGGCCATGCAGCACCTGTCGCGGGTCCAGACCGTGACGGCCGCAGAGGCGCGCGAGCTGGGCCTGTGGGACGAGGGCGACTGCGCCATGCAGGAGGACGGAGACGGCGTGGAAATCCCGGCTTTCCGCTATGCCACGATCAACTACCCGCACCCGCTGCTGGAGAGCGGGCTGGTCATCATCGACACGCCGGGGCTCAACGCCCTGGGGACCGAGCCGGAGCTGACGCTCAGCACCATCCCCAACGCCCATGCCGTGCTGTTCCTGCTCGCCGCGGACAGCGGCGTCACCAAATCCGATCTGGAAATATGGACGAGGTACGTGCAGAAGCACGCCAACTACCGGCTGGCCGTGCTGAACAAGATCGATGCGCTGTGGGACGAACTGAAAACCCCGGAACAGATCCAGGCGGCGATCCAGCGTCAGCTGGAGAGCACCGCGAAACGCCTCGGCCTGCCGGCCTCCAACGTGCTCGGATTGTCGGCGCAGAAGGCACTGGTGGCGAAAATCCGCAACGACGCGGAACTGCTGGAAAAGTCCGGCATAGGCGCGCTGGAAGACTTCATCGCCCGCGAGATCATCCCCGCCCGGCAGGAGATACTGAAGCGCGCCGTGCTGGAAGAAATCGGCGCGATGACCGGCACCTCGCGGCAGGCGCTCGACAACCAGCTCGCCTCGATTGCGCACGAGCTGCGCGAGCTGGCGTCGCTCGCCGGCAAGAACCGCGCAGTGGTGCAGAAACTGCACGACGAAGTGCTGGCGGACAAGGCGAAATATGCCGCGACCGTCAAAGGCTTCAGCATCACCCGGCAGACGCTGACGCAGCGCAGCTTCGCGCTCATGTCGCACCTGAGCCCGGAACGGCTGGAGCGCATCCTGGAACAGAGCCGCACCGCGATCCGCGGCAGGCTCACCACGGGCGGCCTGATGCGCGGCATGCAGCAGCTGTTCGGGGAGATCACCGGGGAATTCGACCAGATACACCAGCTCGGGCTGCACCTGCGCCCCGTGCTTGCCGCCGCCTACCAGCATTTCCACGAGAAATACGGCTTCGCGAAGGCCGCTCCACCCGATCTCGACCTCGACCGCCACCGCCAGAAACTGGCCGACCTGGCACAGAGGACCGACGAATTCTGCCGCGACCCGGTCAACCTGATGACCGAAAAGCACCTGCTGGTGAACAAGTTCTACTTGGGCCTGGTCACGCAGGCACGCCAGGTTTTCGACGAGGCGCATAGCGACGCCGATGCCTGGCTGAGAAGAGCCCTGGACCCCCTCATGATGCGCATCCGCGAACGCAAAGCCGACTTCGAGCGGCGTCTGGCCAACATCAGGAAGATACACGACAACATCGACACGCTGCAGGAACGCATCGAGTGGCTGCAAGCCGAACAAACCCGGCTGGGGCGCGAGGGCGAACTGCTCGACGGGATCATCGGCCGAATGCAGCAAGCGGCATAGCGCCAAGCCGCGGGAGCGGTCGGGGGCCGCTCCCGCACCGCCTTACTGGCCGAGCATGGCCTTTCTCACCGTCGCTTCACCCTCCAGCTGCGGAATCTGCGTATAGCGCCCATCGCGCAGATCGGCGCGGACTTTCATCAGCAGGTCCTTGCGCGCCAGCTTGTTCTTGCACGCGCGTATCTCCTTGCAGAAATAGTAGGTGAACGCCCCGTGCCATGAAGCCCCGATATGTGCATCGGCACTGGTCTGGTCGGCGCGGCAACCGGCCCACAGGATGTGGTGGGTCAACCCCTTTTCCAGCAGACCTGGCGAGAAGCTGCGCATGACGCGGTTTTCGACCTTGGCGAAGGCTTCCAGCGAAGGCGGCGGCAGATAGCGCGGCTTGCGGTCCATCAACAGGTCGATGGCCTTCAGCCCGGTGCCGCTGTGACAGGTGTCCAGATAGACTTCCAGCAGCACGTTCTTCGGCAACTGTGCGAACAGGTCGTGCAGTTCGTCGTCGACGATAACATGCCTGGTGTCCCACTGGTTGCCCGCCTGGGCCAGGTCGTAGGGGCAAAACGCCTCGTCCGCCCGGTCCGGCTCATCGCCGCTCACATCCGGCACCTGCGTGCCGTGGCTTGAAAAGCTGAACACGAGATAACTGTATTTGCCCGCCTTGGCGCCGTTCACCATGGCTTTGAGGTTGCTCATGATGTTCGCCTTGGTCGCCTGCGCGTCGGTGAGCGTGGTGATGTCGGGGTCCTTGAACCCCAGCAGGTCCTTCAGCACGCCGCCCATGTCATGTGCATCGTTGACGCAGCCTTGCAGGGCTGCGCCCGGATAGTGCTGAAACTGGTTGATTCCTACACAAAGTGCTTTACGAGTGCCAGGCATGTGAGTCTCCTTCCACAGGTTCCACAACGGAAGCGCCCCGGACAACCCGGGCTTCGTTCGAAAGCTCGACCGCAGGGCGCGGTTTGACACGGGCCAGGCCCGCAATACAGCAGCCGTGCAGCCCGCCACAGGAGGTTGAAAACCTCCCTGCATTGACTATAGTCAATGCACAGCTTCACGCAACGTCCCGGCCCGGCGCCAGGGCCGCTTTCAATTGAGGAGAATCCATCATGCCTAATGATGTCAAAACCGGAGTCGCTCCGACGAAGCGCCAGGAAATGCAGAAAGCCGCGCCGATGCGCGCAATGAGCCCCTTCGAGGAAATGGACCGCATGTTCGAAGGCTTTTTCCCGCGCGGCTGGATGCGGCCGTTCCGCGGCGAGTTGCCGATCTGGAGCGAACTGGCGGTGCCGTTCGAAGGCAAGATGCCCAAAGTCGACGTGATCGACCGCGACGACGAGATTGTGGTGCGCGCGGAGGTTCCGGGCATCGACAAGAAGGATTTGGACGTCAGCATGACCGACGACAGCGTCACCATCAAGGGCACAACCAGCCACGAGGAAAAAGAGGAGAAAGGCGACTACTACCGCTGCGAGATTTCGCGCGGCAGCTTCAGCCGCACTGTGGCGCTGCCCGCCGGCGTTGACAGCTCCAAAGCCAAGGCCAGTTTCCGCGACGGCATGCTGGAGTTGAGCATGCCCAAGACCGCAAAGGCCAAGCGCGTCAGCCTCAAGGTGGAGTAGGCAGCTTTCAAGCCGGATGTCTCATGCGTCGACGCGCATGAAACATCCGGCCAGGATCACATCAACACCACGTCATACAGCTCCTGGCTGTACTGGCTTTCCACCTGCAGCGAGATCGGTTTCGCGATGAAATCGCCCAGCTGTGCCAGGCTTTGCGACTCTTCGTCGAGGAACAGGTCGATCACCTGCTGGGACGCCAGGATGCGGTATTCGCGGGCGTTGAACTGGCGGGCTTCGCGCAGGATTTCGCGCAGGATTTCGTAGCACACGGTTTGCGCCGTCTTGACCTCGCCGCGCCCCTGGCAGGTGGGGCAGGGCTCGCACAGGATGTGGGCGAGGCTTTCGCGCGTGCGCTTGCGCGTCATTTCCACCAGGCCCAGCGGACTGAAGCTGTTGATGGTCATGCGCGTGCGGTCGCGCGCCAGGGCTTTCTTGAATTCGGCGAGCACCGCCGCCTTGTGTTCCTCGTTGTCCATGTCGATGAAGTCGACGATGATGATGCCGCCCAGGTTGCGCAGGCGCAACTGCCGCGCGATGGCCTGCGCCGATTCCAGGTTGGTCTTGAATATGGTGTCGTCGAAATTGCGTCCGCCGACGAAGCCGCCGGTGTTGACGTCCACCGTAGTGAGCGCCTCGGTCTGGTCGAGGATGAGGTAGCCGCCGGACTTCAATTCGACCTTGCGCGACAGTGCCTTCTCGATTTCGTCCTCGACCGCGTAGAGGTCGAACAGCGGCCGCTCGCCGGCGTAGTGGTCGAGCTTCGGCAGCACGTTGCTGGTGTAATCCCGGGCGAACACCTGCATCTTCTGGAAGGTTTCGCGCGAGTCGACCAGGATGCGGTCGATGTCGTCGCTGACGAAATCGCGCAGCACGCGAAACGCGAGGTTGAGATCCTGGTGCAGCAGGGTCTTGGGAGACGCGGTTTTTGCCTTTTCCAGGATGCCGTTCCACAGCTTCTGCAGGTATTCGACGTCGGCGGCGAGTTCCCTTCCGGCCGCTGTTTCCGCCATGGTGCGGATGATGAAGCCGCCATGCTCTTCCTGCGGCAACAGCTGCTGCAGCTTCTCGCGCAGCAGTTCGCGCTCCGTTTCGTCCTCGATTTTTTGCGAAATGCCGATGTGGGTTTCCTGCGGCAAATACACCAGGAAGCGCCCGGCGATGCTGATCTGCGTGGAAAGCCGCGCCCCCTTGGTGCCGATGGGATCCTTGACCACCTGCACCAGCAGCGATTGGCCTTCGAACAAAATCTTCTCGATGGGACGCGGCTCTTCGGTGCCCGGCCGCTTGTCCCAGATGTCCGCCACGTGCAGGAAAGCCGCGCGTTCCAGGCCGATGTCCACGAACGCCGACTGCATGCCGGGCAGCACCCGGCACACCCGCCCCAGATAGACGTTGCTCACCAGGCCCCGCGCCGTGCTGCGCTCGATGTGCAGCTCCTGCACAACGCCGAGTTGCATCAGCGCAACGCGCGTTTCCTGCGGGGTGACGTTGATGAGGATTTCTTCGCTCATAGGACGGCAACGTTGAATCGTTGGAGGAGTTGCGCGGTTTCGAACAGCGGCAGGCCCATCACGCCGGAATAGCTGCCCTCGATGCATGTGATGAACACTGCGGCGCGCCCCTGGATGGCGTAGGCGCCGGCCTTGTCGTGGGGTTCGCCGGTGGCGGCGTAGCGGCGGATTTCCTCGGGGTCGAGCTTCCTGAACTCGACGTGGCTGATACAGAGTGTCGACTCGATACGACCCTCCAGAGCCACCGCGATCCCCGTCATGACCTGGTGCGTCCTGCCGGAAAGGCGCTGCAGGATGTCCTCCGCCTCCTCGCGCCCGCTGGGCTTGCCGATGATGTCGCCATCCACCGTCACCGTGGTGTCCGCCGCGAGCACCGGAAAGCGCGGCAGCCTGCGCTCGTGCAGGTGCATGCAGCCGGCCTCTGCCTTGGCGCGGGCAACGCGCACCACATAGTCCTCTGGGCGCTCCCCGGCAAGCGGCGCCTCGTTCACGTCGCAGCGGGGATGCTGCACGCGCAGCAGGAGCACCTCGAAATGCACGCCGATCTGTTTCAGCAGTTCGCGCCGGCGGGGGCTGGCGGACGCAAGGTAGATACGCTGATCGTGTAGGGTCATGCAGTCCTCGTGTTGTGCGCTTGTGCTTCAGTCGCGGTGATACGGGTGATTCTGCAGCACCGTCAGCGCCCGATAAAGCTGTTCCGCCAGGACCACCCGCGCCAGCCCGTGCGGCAGGGTCATGGCCGACAGCGACAGCATGCGCCGCGCCGACCGCTTGACCTGCTCATGCAACCCGTCCGCGCCGCCGATGACGAAAGCCACATCCTGCCCCCCGCCCATCCATTCCGCCATGGCCTGTGCCAGCTGCCGGGTCGTCAGGGCTTCCCCGCGCTCGTCCAGCGCCAGCAGATGGCAGTTCTGCGGCAGTGCGGCGAGGATGCGGTCGCGTTCGGCATCCAGTATCTGCTGTGTGGCCTTGCCGCTACGCTTTTCCGGTTTGATCTCCACCAGCTCGATGCGGGCTTCGCGCGGCATGCGCTTTACGTACTCGGCGAACGCCGCATCGACCCAATCCGGCATCCTGTTGCCGACCGCGACTATCCACAGGCGCATGGGCTCAGCTCAGGCCGCGGCGTTGCGGCAAACCGCTCAGGGCTTCTCGCCCTGCCGCGGCTTGGCGCCGGCGGTGTTGGCCGGGAGGCGCGCTTCGGTCGCACCCCACAACTGCTCCAGATTATAGTACTGGCGCACCGCCGGCTGCATCACATGCACCACCACGTCGCCCAGGTCGACCAGAGCCCACTCGCCCGTCTGCTCGCCTTCGATGCCGTACACGGTCGCGCCCTGCTCCTTCAGCTTCACCGCGACGTTGTTGATCAGCGCCTTGACCTGGCGGTTGGAATCGCCGCTGGCGATGATCATGCAATCGAACAGCGAGGTCAGCTTGCTCACGTCCAGCACCTGGATGTCTTTCGCCTTGACGTCTTCCAGCGCGGCTACTACGGCTTGCTTCATTTGTTCCAGATCAGGATGCATCGTGTCCCCGGGTATAAAGTTGATGCGCTTGAATATAATCGAGAACCGCGTCCGGCAGCAAATAGCGCGGGGTTTTGCCCGCCTGCAGGCTGTTGCGGATGAAGGTCGCCGAAATATCGAGCGCGGTAATGGTGTGCGCGAAAATGCCGCCCGCCGGCGTGGCGCGCAACACCCCAATATCGTGTTGCTGGCGTTGCCTGAGTTCCCGTTTGAGCGGCTCCGGCATGTTGTCGGCCCAGGCGATTTGCGGAAAGCCGGGCCGGTGTGCGACGACGATGTGGGCAAGCTCGAACAGCGATTGCCAGTCGTGCCAGGTGCTGAGCCCCAGAAAAGCATCCGCGCCCAGCAGCAGGCACAGGGGTTGCTGCTGGCCCAGTTCGCGCCGCAACTCCGCCAGCGTGTCCACCGTGTAGCACGGCCCTTCCTTGCAAATCTCGCGCTCGTCCAGCACGAACGCGGGGTTCCCGGCGATGGCCAAGCGCACCATCTCCAGACGCTGCCGGGAGGAAACGCCCGGCTCGCCCCGGTGCGGCGGATGGCCGGCGGGGATGAAGCGCACCTGCTCCAGCTCGAAGCCGGTGGCGAGCTCCTGCGCGAGGCGCAAATGGCCGTAGTGGATGGGGTCGAAAGTGCCGCCGAAAATGCCGATGGGGGTCAAGGGAAGTCCCGCGCTCAGAAGCGCTCGTCCGGGCCGAGGTAGCGCCACTGCCCGAGCGGCAGATTGCCGAGCATGACGCGGCCGATGCGGATGCGCTTGAGTCCGGTGACCTTCAGCCCGACCAGTTCGCACATGCGGCGAATCTGGCGCTTCTTGCCTTCGGTGAGCACGAAGCGCAACTGGTCGCGGTTTTGCCAGGACACGTCGGCGCGCTTGAGCACCGCACCGTCCAGGCTCAGGCCATGGTTGAGCCTGCCCAGCCCCGCCGCGCTCAAGCGGCCCTCGACCCGCACCAGGTATTCCTTTTCGATCTCCGAATCCTGCCCGATCAACTGCTTGGCAATGCGCCCGTCCTGGGTAAACACGATCAGCCCCGTGGAATCGATGTCGAGCCGCCCCGCCGGCGCCAGGCCCGCCAGGTGCGCGCGCTCGAAGCGCTGGCGCGAGCGGTCGTCGGGGTCGTGGTTGTCCGGCAGGATGAGCGTCACCGCGGCCTTGTAGCCGTGTTCCGGCGTGCCGGAGACATAGCCGATCGGCTTGTTGAGCAGGATGGTGACCTGCCCTCCCTGCCGCGTCTCTGCCTGGCGATCCAGGGTGATGGTCTGCGCCGGATCCACGCGCGTGCCGAGCTCGGTGATGCGCTCGCCGTCCACCAGCACCCAGCCGCGCTCGATGTAGGCGTCCGCCTCGCGCCGCGAACACATGCCGCGCTCGGACATCAGCTTGGACAGCCGGATTTTTTCCCCGGCCGCTGGTGGGGGTTCTTTGCGGATCACAGCAGCTTCAACAGCTCCACTTCGAACACCAGCGTCGCGTCGGGCGGAATCACGCCGCCCGCGCCGTGGCTGCCGTAACCGAGCGACGGCGGTATGGTGAGCTTGCGCACGCCGCCGACCTTCATCCCTTCCACGCCTTCGTCCCAACCGCGGATCACGCGCCCGCGCCCGAGGGGAAAGTCGAACGGTTCATCGCGGTCGCGGCTGGAATCGAACTTGGTGCCGTCCGCCAGCCAGCCGGTGTAATGCACGCGGACGATCAGGCCGGAAACTGCCGGGTCGCCCTCGCCTACGGTGATATCTTCGTAAACCAGCCCGGAGGCGGTGGTGGTTGCTGTCATGCGATCTCCTCAATGGATATAAATTGCGCCCGCCGTACCCTTTCCAAAGCGCATTCCCGGTTACTTGGCCCAGTCTTCACGCGCAATTCCGGCACCCTTCAGGATTGCGATCAATGTCCCGATCGGCAGGTCGTTTCTGTGAAACGGCACTACCGCGCGGCGGCCGGAAACCGGATGGTAAAAAACACGATGGCTACCGGTGGCATGATCGAGCGCAAACCCCTTCCGCTCCAATATCCTGATGACGTCCTTGGCGGTGAGCGCCGGGGTTTTAGGCACAGTGCACGATCAGTTGGCCTTCGAACGTCTCCGCATCGTCGGTAATGGGCTCCGCGTGTTTTTTCAGGCTTTCCAGATAGGCCTGAATTGCGTCGTTGGCCATGGATTTTGCCTCTTCCAGCGTGGCGCCGTAGCTCACGCAGCCCGGCAGCGACGGAACGGTCACGGTGAATCCGCCTTCGGGCTCTGGTCTTAGAATGATTCGATAACTAAGGTCTTTCATGGCGCACTCCCGCTGGTTTAACCGCGTACCTGCCCGTCGCCGAGCACGATGAATTTCTGGCTGGTGAGGCCCTCCAGGCCGACCGGGCCGCGCGCGTGGATCTTGTCGGTGGAGATGCCGATCTCGGCACCCAGGCCGTACTCGAAGCCGTCGGCGAAGCGCGTCGAGGCGTTCACCATCACCGAGCTGGAGTCCACTTCGCGCAGGAAGCGCCGCGCACGGCCGTAGTCCTCGGTGACGATGGAATCGGTGTGCTGCGAGCCGTAGGTATTGATGTGTTCGATGGCCTGGTCCAGCCCTTCCACCACCCGTATGCTCAGGATGGGGGCGAGGTATTCGGTATGCCAGTCCTCTTCGGTCGCGGGCTTCATGTCCGCCACCAGGTCGCGCGAAGCCGCATCGCCGCGCAGTTCCACGCCCTTGTCACTATAGATTTTGCACAGCGACGGCAGCACCTGGGCGGCCACGCTCTGCGCCACCAGCAGGGTTTCCATGGTGTTGCAGGTGCCGTAGCGGCTGGTCTTGGCGTTGTCGGCGATGCGGACGGCCTTGTCGAGGTCGGCGTGGTCGTCGATGTAGACGTGGCACACCCCGTGCAGGTGCTTGATGACCGGGATGCGGGCGTCGTTCATCAGGCGCTCGATCAGGCCCTTGCCGCCGCGCGGCACGATCACGTCCACGTACTCTTTCATGGTGATGAGCTCGCCCACTGCGGCGCGGTCTATGGTTTCTATCACCTGCACAGCGGTTTCCGGCAGCCCGGCGGCCTTCAGCCCCTCGCGCACGCAGGCGGCGATCGCCTGATTGGAGTGCAGCGCCTCGGAGCCGCCGCGCAGGATGGCCGCGTTGCCGGATTTCAGGCACAGCCCGGCGGCATCCGCGGTGACGTTGGGGCGCGCCTCGTAGATGATGCCGATCACCCCCAGCGGCACGCGCATCTTGCCCACCTGGATGCCGGAAGGGCGGTAGTTGAGATCGGAAATCCCGCCCACCGGGTCGGGCAACGCGGCGATTTGCAGCAGGCCCTCGGCCATGCCCGCCACGCCTTTTTCGTTGAGGGCGAGGCGGTCCAGCATGGCGGTATCCAGTCCGGCCGCCCTGGCTGCCGCCATGTCCTCGGCGTTGGCTTGCAGCAGTTTCGCGGCATCGCGCGTAATCGCCTGCGCCATCGCCGTCAGCGCCCTGTTCTTGGCGTTGGTGTCTGCGCGCGCCATGAAGCGCGAGGCGGCACGCGCCTGCTGCCCGACCTTCTGCATATAGCTTTTGATGTCCATGTTCACTCCTCCACGCTTTTCATTTCGTCGCCAGACGCGACCCGAGTTGCAGCAATTCGTCCCACACGTCGCCGGAACCCAGGCCCTTGCTCAGGCGATCCAGTTCCGCGGCCTTTTGCAGCGCGCCTTCCAGAGTCCGCTCGGCTAGCCGTCCGAGCGCGCGCTGCACCAGGCTTTGCCTGGATTCCCACACGCGCGCTTCGCGCATCAGCGCAGCCTGCGAGCCGCCGCGCCGCACGCCGGCCCTGATCCTCAGCAGGGCGCGGATTTCCTGCGTATACGCCCACAATATCAGCACCGGCGACACCCCCTCGCCTTTCAGGCCTTCCAGCATCCTCGCCAGGCGCGGCACGTCGCCCGACAGCAGCGCGTCGCCCAGCTTGAACACGTCGAAGCGCGCCACGTCCAGCACTGCCGCGCTCACCTGCTCGAACGACAGCACGCCTTCCGGGAACAGCAATGCCAGCTTCTGCACCTCGTGATGCGCGGCAAGCAGGTTGCCTTCCACCTGGTCGGCGAGAAACTGCAGCGTCTGCGCATCGGCCCGCTGGTTCTGCGCGGCGAGGCGCTGTTTGATCCATTGCGGCAAACGCCCCAGTTCGACCGGGAAAACCGGGACCACCACGCCCGCCTGCTCCAGCGCGCCGAACCACTTGGTCGCCTGCGCCTGCCGGTCGAGCTTGGGCAGGGTGATGAGCGTCACCGTGTCCGCCGGCAGGGCCGCGCAGTACTCCTGCAGCATGCGCGCACCCTCGACGCCAGGCTTGCCGCCGGGGATGCGGATATCCATCAGGCGCTGGCTGGCGAACAGCGACAGGCTGTTGCCGCTGCCGATCAGGTCAGCCCAGTTGAAGCCGGCCTCCACCGTGAACACCTCGCGCTCCGCATAGCCGGCGCGCCTTGCCTGGGACCTGACCAGATCCGCCGCTTCCAGCGCCAGCAGCGGCTCGTCGCCGTGCACCACGTACAGCGGCTGCAGGCCGCGCTGCAGGTGCTGACCGAGCTGCTCGGCGTTCAGCCGCATGGCAAGGGCTCGCTATTCATTAACGAGCCCTTATTTCACCACGCTGAGGCGCCGCATGATCTGCTGCACCGCGTCGCTCTCCATGTCCCGGTAGAGCAGCGCTTCTTCCGATTCCTTGGCCAGTATCTCGGCCTCGGTAAAGGAAATGGCCCGTTTCAACAGGATGTCGCCAGGCGCAATCAGTTCCCGGCCGGCGGCATCCCGCAGCAGATACGAAACGCGGTACTGCAACTGGTACTCGCGCACCCGCCCGGCGCCGCTCAGGGAAAGTATGCTCTTGTCGCGGAATTCGCCCACGACCTGCAGCACCGCCTGGGCCGCGGCGGGGCTCTCCGCCAAGGCGCTTCCGGATGCGCTGACCGCACGCTTGAGCTCGCTCACCAGCGCCGAGCGGCTGTCGCCTTCGACGTAAACGGTCTGGTAGGGAGAGCGATAGTCACCCTGCCCGCGCAAATGAAAACCGCAGGCCGCCAGGAACAGACACAACACTCCTACCGTTACGACACGCACCATTTGGAGCTTGCCCCTACACAACAATATTCACCAGCCGTCCCGGCACCACCACGATTTTCTTGATGCTCTGGCCGGCGATAAACTTCTGCACATTGAGGTCGGCCAGCGCCAGGCGCTCGATCTCCTCCCTGGCGGCGGCTTTCGCCACGCGAATGTTGCCGCGCAGCTTGCCGTTCACCTGCAGCACCAACTCGATTTCGTCCTGCACCAGCGCGGATTCGTCCACGGCGGGCCAAGCGGCGTCGAGCAGGTCCATGCCCGGCCTGAGTTCGGCCCACAGCGCTTGGCACAGGTGCGGCACGATGGGGCTCAGCATCAGCACCGCGCTCTCCAGCACCTCCTGCGCCACGCTGCGGGCGGAGGGGCTGGCGTCTTCCAGCCTGGCGAGCGCGTTCATCAGCTCCATCACCGCGGCGATGGCGGTGTTGAACTGCTGGCGCCGGCCGTAGTCGTCGGTCACTTTGCGGATGGTCTGGTGCGTTTGCAAACGCAGGGTCTTCAAGGCCGGGGCCAACTCGCCGCCCGCGCAGGCCGCCACAACGCCGCCTTCCACATGGTCCGCCACCGCTTTCCACAGCCGCTTGAGGAAGCGGAACGCGCCTTCCACCCCGGCGTCCGACCATTCCAGCGACTGCTCCGGCGGTGCGGCGAACATCATGAACAAACGCGCCGTGTCAGCCCCGAACTGGTCGATCAGCCCCTGCGGGTCGACGGTGTTGCCCTTGGACTTGGACATCTTGGCGCCGTCTTTCAGCACCATGCCCTGCGTCAGCAGCCGCGTGAAAGGCTCGTCGTTTTGCACCAGACCCTCGTCGCGCATGAGCTTGTGGAAAAAGCGCGCGTACAGCAAATGCAAAATGGCGTGCTCGATGCCGCCTATGTACTGGTCCACCGGCAGCCAGTGCTGCGCGCGCTGGTCCAGCATGGCATCGGTGCAGTCGTGGCTGGCGTAGCGCGCGTAGTACCAGGACGACTCGACGAAGGTGTCCATGGTGTCGGTTTCGCGCTCGGCTTTGCCGCCGCATCTGGGGCAGGTCGTCTCGTAGAACTGCGGCATTTTTTTCAGCGGCGAGCCGGCGCCGTCCACCGTCACGTCCTCCGGCAGCACCACCGGCAAGTCCTGCGCCGGCACCGGCACGTCGCCGCACGTCGGGCAATGGACGATGGGGATCGGGCAGCCCCAGTAGCGCTGGCGCGAGATGCCCCAGTCGCGCAGGCGGAACTGGGTGCGCCTGGCGCCGAGGCTTTTGGCTTCCAGGTCGGCGGCGATGGCGTCGAAGGCCTGCTGGAAATCGAGGCCATCGTATTTGCCGGAATTGGTACACACGCCGTGCTCGGTGAAAGGTGAAATCCCCCCTTCGCCCCCCTTTTCCAAAGGGGGGTTGGTGGTGGAATCCGCGCCACCTACAGCTTGAGCCTCTGCCGCTCCCCCCTTTGCAAAAGGGGGGCTGGGGGGGATTTCCCCCGCCGGCCGAATCACCACCTGAACCGGCAACCCGTATTTCGCCGCGAATTCGAAATCCCGCTCATCATGCGCCGGCACCGCCATCACCGCGCCCTCGCCGTAGCCCATCAGCACGTAGTTGGCCACCCAAACCGGCAGCCTCTCTCCATTGAGCGGATGGGTGACGAAGCACCCGGTCGGCATGCCCTTCTTTTCCATGGTGGCGATGTCGGCCTCGGCCACCCCGCCCTGTTTGCATTCCTCGATGAAGGCGGTCAGTTCCGCATTGCCCTGCGCCGCCTCGGTCGCCAGCGGATGTTCCGCCGCCACCGCCACCCAAGTGGCACCCATCAGGGTATCGGGGCGGGTGGTATAAACCTTCAACACGCCATCACCCTCGGCGAGGGGGAAGTGCACCTCGCAGCCGAAGCTCTTGCCTATCCAGTTGCGCTGCATGGTCTTGACCTGCTCCGGCCAGCCGGGAAGGCCGTCCAGCCCGGCGAGCAGCTCCTCGGCGTAGGCGGTGATCTTCATGAAGTACATCGGGATGTCGCGCTTTTCCACCAGCGCGCCCGAGCGCCAGCCGCGCCCGTCGATCACCTGCTCGTTGGCGAGCACGGTGTGGTCCACCGGGTCCCAGTTCACCGGGGCGGTTTTCTTGTAGATCAGGCCCTTCTCGAACAGCCGGGTGAACAGCCACTGCTCCCAGCGGTAGTATTCCGGCTTGCAGGTGGCGAGCTCGCGGTCCCAGTCGATGGCCAGTCCCAGGCTTTTCAACTGGCCGCGCATGTAGTCGATGTTGTCGTAGGTCCAGGCCGCGGGCGGCACCTTGTTCTGGATCGCCGCGTTTTCCGCGGGCAGGCCGAAGGCGTCCCAGCCCATGGGCTGCATGACGTTGTAGCCCTGCATGCGGTGGAAGCGCGAGAGCACGTCGCCGATGGTGTAGTTGCGCACGTGGCCCATGTGCAGCTTGCCGGACGGGTACGGGAACATCGACAGACAGTAGTATTTTGGCTTGCCCGAAGTTTCGACGGCCTTGAACGCCTGGGTCTGGTCCCAGCGCTCCCGGGCGCGGGCTTCCACTTCGGCCGGCTGGTATTGCGCTTGCATGCTGAACATCCTTGATTTCAATCGGCGAAAGGTGCCCATTATACCCTTGAAGAGGGGCGGCGTTGCGGTCGAAATCCGGGATTGGGGACGAAGAAAACGTGGCGGCGGCGCGGGAGCGATCCCCACGTCGCCGGCCGATCAAAGCAATTGGGGCGGAAGTGCGACCCTCAGTGTTTGGTTTTGGCGGAGAAGGTGTTTTCCACCAGGGGAGCGGCGTCGGCCTGCGGAACGTGGCATTGATTGCAGTTGAAACGCGCCTTGATCAAATGCTGCGAGACCTTGCCCGGTGCGTTGCGCATGTCGGTGTAGTGGCTCCGGGGAATCGGCGTGGGCGTGCCCTTGCCGCGCTTCTTGCCCCACTGCGTCGGCTGGTCGTGACAGCCGATGCACATGTTGCCCTGTGCAGTGATCGGCAGGAATCCGCCGATGTCGTGGGGAATCTGCGGCGGCGCGCCCTGGTAAGCCCGCGGCAGCACGTCGTCCTGACCGGGGAATTCGCCCTTGTAGCGATAGGCCTGCGGCGCCGGCACATCGAAAACGCTGCTCTTGCTCAAGCCCATGCTGTCCGCCGGAATGGACGGGGCAGCGAGGGCCGGGGTTGCGGTGGCCAGCGCAAGGACGATTCCGGCTAACAGATGTAAGTAGCGCATTTTGTTCCTCCTAGGCCTTGTAGATTTTGACCGCGCACTTCTTGAAATCGGTCTGCCTGGAAATCGGGCAGGTGCTGTCCAGGGTGACCTTGTTGATGAATACGCCTTCGTCGAACCAGGGCACGAATACCAGGCCTTTGGGCGGCCGGTTGCGGCCTTCCGTTTCCACCACGGCCTTGACCTTGCCGCGCCGGGATTCGATCCAGGCTGTCTCTTCGCGCTTCAGCCCGCGCGATTTGGCGTCTTCGGGATGCATGTAGATCAGCGCGGCGGGGACTGCACGGTGCAGCTCCGGCACGCGCCGCGTCATGGTGCCCGAGTGCCAGTGCTCCAGCACCCGCCCGGTGCTCAGCCACATGTCGTACTGGGCATCGGGTTGTTCCACCGGGGCGGCGTAGGGGCGGAAGAATATCTTGGCCTTGCCGGCGAGGCTGGTCTTGGCCGGATTCGTCACACCGTCCAGGTTGCCGCTCGGCAGGGCTTTCAGCGCCGGGCCGTAGAAATCGAAGCCGCTGCCTTTCCTGGCGTAGGGGTCGTAAGCCTCGTTGAAGCGCCACGAGGTCTCCTTGCCATTGACGACGGGCCATTTCAGGCCGCGCACGTCGTCGCGGAAATAGACGTCGAAATCGGCCAGGTCGTGGGCGTGGCCGCGCCCGAACCGGGCATATTCGTCGAACAGGGCCTTCTCGGGAAACCAGTGGTCGCCCAACGTCGCCGCCACGTGGTTGGCATGGGTCTTTGCAATCGGGTCGGGCCATTTGACCTTGCGGTTGTCGGCATTGGCGAACAGCACTTCGTACAAGGTGGCCTCCGGCGAGTGGCCGGAACCGGCCAGCACGTCCGGCAGCTTGCCGTCGGCGTAGCCTTCCTCCTTGAGCCCCGGCAGCTTCTGTTCGCCCCATACTTCCTTGAGCTTGAAGCGTTTGGAAAATTCCATGATTTGCCAGATGTCCGCCCGCGCCTGCCCCGGCGGCGCAACCTGCTCGCGCCACATCTGGGTGCGCCGCTCGGCGTTGCCGTAAGCGCCCCATTTCTCGAAAATCATCGCGGCGGGCAGCACCAGATCCGCCACCTTGGTGGAGATGCCGGGATAGGCGTCCGACACCACGATGAAGTTGTCCAGTTCGCGCGCCGCCTTGATCCAGTGGCTGGCATTGGCGCTGCCCTGGAACGGGTTGCACACCTGCACCCAGGCCCATTTCACATGGCCATCTTCGAGGTCGCGCAGCAGCTTGGTGATGTGGCTTCCTACTTTTGGATTAAGCGTCTTGGCGGGCAGCTTCCAGAT
>Ga0315281_10005929_pt1 | contig 17435 bp, 7 predicted proteins | sample YL17G07_0_MG_FD_204540 | JGI IMG/M metagenome (GOLD analysis project Ga0315281, IMG submission 204540) | Sediment microbial communities from Yellowstone Lake, YNP, Wyoming, USA - YL17G07_0 | ecosystem: Environmental > Aquatic > Freshwater > Lake > Sediment | place: USA: Wyoming | collected...
TATATCTGGACGAAAACGGCTGAACAAATCCTTGAGAAACTCGAACCACTTTATACAAATGCCGTTAATGGTAGTTAATTGTGAAACATACCACTAGGTCATAAAATTGCAAAGGCCATTCCAGGATTGATCCAAGGATAACCTATGGTAAATTATTGGGTTTTTGGTTCTTGGGGAAATTATCGAAAAACGGGGCTGCCAAGTTTTTTTACAAGATATAAAATTTCTTGGTTTTTCAGGTCTCCGATAACCCGCTTAGGGCGTTCATTTACTTACTGACCATCATAGGCCCAGCCGCTTAATGCCCCCAAATTACCAATAACCTGCCAGGTTTGGCGCCTATCAGCAGTAGACCGCGCCGGACCCGCACTTGAAAGTTCCCCAGGAATTTGTTAAGTTGCGGGCGGCAGAATATTAAGCAGTTAAATTCTGGTTAATTAAGCTGATGAAAAAAATTGCTGTCCTGCTCGTTGGGTTAGTGCTGCAGTTCTTTACTGTGCCCGCGGTAGCCCAGGATTTATTGGCCCGGTATGAAAAAGTGATTTGGATTAACCAAATCAAGCAAATGGGAGCGGCCTACGAGGACGGTTGTAAGCTTTGCGAATTTCCGGTAATAACCGGCGATGATGAAACTACCACCGACCCGGGAATTTATCTCATCAAGAAGAAGGTGGAAGATTATTATTCCCGCAAATATGACACCCCGATGCCTTACTCCCTATTTTTCGATCTTCAACAACGAAAAGCCATTCACGAAGGGGAGGTGCCGCCGCCTGGCGTGAAAAAGGAGTTCTCCACGCATGGATGCATTCATGTGGAATCGCCCCATATTGAATGGTTATATGATTGGGCGGATGAGGGGAAAACAGTGGTGGTTATTCAAGGGTGGCGGACGGCAGATTAAACCAAACCCGCCAAATCAAAAAGGACCGGCGGCCGGCCGGGCCGTCAATAATTTCCTGCTATCCCAAGCCTGCAGGTTTCTTTGGGTTATTCCCGGTAACTAGCGATATTTTAAAGTAAAACGGCTAATATTGAGCCAGGTCCCTTCCCCGCCGTTCCGGAATTGCCGCTGGAAACCCCGGATTATCCTTAGCCTTTTGCCTTATACCGACTTGGGGTCAAGCGCTTAACATTGCCATGAGCGCAGCGAAGAATCTAGTCGTATCAAAGAGTTCTAGATCCTTCACTTGGGTTCAGGATGACCAAAAAACCGTATTTCAATAGACTGATAGATTTTTCACGCAATTCGCTCCGTCCAGAATGACACCCACAATAATACCTTTTGGGCTGCAACTTGGTGTTAGGCCATGACCGGCCCAGGGTGATGGCAGAAAACCCTCGGTCCAATCTAAAAAGAGTAGATGGGTTCGGCATACCCTCATTTTTTAGCGGCTTGCTAAGTCGCGGTCGCCGCCGCGGGAGTGAATCTTGGCGTCGATCCCTGCGGCCGCGCCTGGGGTTTGCTGAGAAAAGCGTGGTCACCCCATCGCCAGGACGAAATATTCTCTCGACAGAGAGAAAATTTTATTGGAAAGATAATTCATAATTATAAATAATGAATGCAAAATCCGGATCTCGCCTTGACCTCCCGCATCACCCCCATAGTCCTCTACCAGGAAGTCGCCGAACGCCTGCGGCAAAAAATCTACACCTATGAGCTGAAACCCGGAGAGTCCATCGACGAACAGGCCCTGGCCGAGTCCTTCGGCATCAGCCGCACCCCCCTCCGGGAAGCCCTCAAGGTGCTGCACAGCGAAGGGCTGGTGGTCCTGAAACCCCGGCGGGGCTGTTTCGTCGCCGAACTGACCGAACAGGACCTGGACGAGATCTTTCCGGTGATGGCCTTGCTGGAAGGGCGCTGCGCCTATGACGCGGTGCGCAAGGCCAGGCCGACGGATCTCAAACGCCTGGATGACATCCACGCCAGGCTCGAAAAGTATGCCGCCGCCGAAGATATCGAGCGCTATTATGAGCAGAACTACCTCTTTCACGAAGCAGTGCAAAAACTGGCCGGCAACCTCTGGCTACAGAAGACGGTGGGCGATCTGCGCAAATTCCTGAAACTCCTGCGGGGGCGGCAGCTCAGGCTGCCGGGTCGCCTCGAAGCTTCCCTAAAAGAACACCGCCTGATCATGGCCGCTTTCCATAACCAGAATCCCGCCGCGGCCGAAAAAATCATGCACGACCACCTGCTGGCGCAGCGCCAGGCGCTGGCCCGCTACGATGTTGAGGAATATCGGCCTCAGGAACCCAGGGTCTTAAGAAAAACGACCGCCGGGCGAAAGTGACTTTCACATCGCCCCAGCCCGGCCGGACCTTTTTCAGTCCGGCGGGTGGGAAAGGAGGCTAGGAAACCGCCAGATTTTTAGGGAGGGGAGCCGGGGCGGGAGACGTTCACACCCTGACCGCCGCCACGACCGGGGAACCGCCGGCCACCATGGGATGAGAACCTGGGGCGACCCACGGGCGCCTGGGGTGATTTAGTCCTTGGGTTTTATGGCCGAAGGTTCCCGAATTTTTTCAACCAAAACCTGTGATCCTTTCCTGAGGCAAAAGGGGAATAACATGGACATGGAAGTATTTTGGGCGCAGCGATGGAAGGCTTTATGGTTTGTGACGGCCCTCGGATTCGTCTTTTCGGCCAACTATACCAATCACGGGCCGCTGGTGCCCACCCTGGTCAAGGACTTGCAGATCACCCTGGCCCTGGCGGGCTTCCTGACCACCGCCATCTTTCTTTCCCACGGCGCCTTACAGATTCCCGGCGGCGCCCTCGCCGATAAATTCGGAGCCAAACAGGTCGCCCTGGGGTCTCTCGTCATCATCACCGCGGGCAACTTCTGTATCGGCTTTTCTATCTCCTATTATCAAATCCTGGTCTTGAAGTTCATCATCGGCATCGGCACGGGCGCCGCCTTTATCGCCGGGGCCCGCTATGTGCCCACCTTTTTTGCCGGCAAAGAGATCCAGCGGGCCCAAGGAGTTTACGGCGGCTCCATTCTCCTGGGCTCCGGCTTCGTCATTTACGGCGTCCCCCAGATCCTGGCGGCCCTGGGCTGGCACAGCGTCTTCGTCATCACCGGCGCCATGGCGGGGATCTTGGCGGTGCTGTGGCATTTCTTTGCCCCCGACACCCCCAGCCATGCCACCAGTCCCAAGATCGAATGGGGCAAGGTCGTGGGCAACCGCAATATCTGGCTGCTGTCGATCGCGCAGTTCGGCAGCTTCGGCGCCATCATCGCCGCCGGCGTCTGGGTCAACACCCTGTTGATCAAGGGCATCCATCTCGATCCCAAAACCGCGGGGATCATCGGCTCCACTGTCTTATTACTCGGGATTATCTCCCGTCCCCTGGGCGGTCTCATCCTGGGACACCAGATGACTACCCCCAAACGGCTCCTGATCTGGTCCTGTGCGGGCCTGGCCCTGGGGTTCGTCTGGATCGCCTTGTCCACCACCCTGATCATGGCCTTTTTGGCCATCATCTTCACCGGCATGATGGCCGGACTCCCCTTCGCCGGGATTTTTAATTCAGCCCGGGACAATTGCCCGGGCAGCCCCGGCGTGGCCATGGGCTTCGTCAACACCTGGGGCGCCTTTGGGGTCATGGTATTGCCCCCCATCATCGGCCGTCTGGTGGACATCAGCGGCACCTTTGTGAGCGGCTTTTACGTCCTGGCCGGCGCGGCTGTGGCCGGTTTCCTCTGCTGCCTGGCCCTGACGCCCGCGGACGTGTGCCTGACCGTGGAAACCAAGCCCGCCTCGGCTGCGGAATAATTAAAGTTCCCTGGAGATTACGGCAGGTCATATGATTCCCCGGCGTCAGGATTAGTGTCGCCGCAGGCGTTAACCTGCCCTCAGATACCGCGAGGAAAGAGATCTCATGTTGGATGCCCCCCAGATCAAATACCGGGAAAAACTGGCCGAACACCTGATCAAACAACTCACCAAGCGCCGGCTGGCGGCGAGCTTTGCCCCCACGGCCGCCCAGGCCCGGGACGAGGTCATCGCCATGATTCCCGCCGGCGCCACCGTGAGCCGTTGCGGCTCCATGTCCCTGGTGGAGATGGGGTTGTGGGAGGCGCTGGCCCAAAAGCCCGGCGTAAAAATCATCGATCCCTTCATCCCGGGGCTGAGCCCCGAAGAGTATTACGCCCTCCTGCGCCAGGGCCTGCTGGCTGATTACATGATTAGCAGCACCAATGCCCTGACCATGGACGGCAAACTCGTCAACCTGGATGCCACCGGCAACCGGGTGGCGGCCATGTGTTTCGGACCGGAAAAGGTCATCCTGGTGGTGGGCCTCAATAAAGTGGCCCCGGACCTGGAGACCGCCATGGCCCGGGTGAAGCACCTGGCGGCGCCCATCAATGCCATGCGCGTCCACCGGGACACCCCTTGCGCCGAAACCGGCCGCTGCCAGGACTGCAAGAGTCCCGAGCGGATTTGCAACATGTGGTCCATCATCGAGGGACACCGTTTTGAAAACCGCCTCCATGTCAAACTGGTGGGCGAGGATTTGGGATATTAAGTGGCTCGTTTGCGGCCTGGCCGCAAATGAAAAATTTTGAAAACTTTTCAGGCTGTTGAAGAACTTTTTCTGGTCATCCTGGAGGAACCATCATGACCTGAAGGTCCCAACGCCGGATGAAAATTTCGTTCTGTAGCCGCAGGCTTCAGCCTGCGCAAGCTAAAGCTTGCGGCTGCCAAAGAGCATTTTCATATAAAGTAAAGACTATAGAACACCCTGATATAACTAGATTCTTCAGCTTTATCTGAAAATGTTGCGCCGGCGCCGGAACCGCCGAGGGCGGCGGTTCTACATTTTCATTTTCCGGTGTGACCCGGGGTCATGCAAGTTCGCTCGGAATGACACCGGGAAGAATTCGGTAGTTTTTCAACCGCCTGTGCTGGGAGGCTGGGCGTCATGTCGATACTTCTTACTGCCAGAGCGGCACAGTTTGCCGCGCATACGGCCATCATCGCCTCGGAAGGTAGTTATACTTACCAACAGCTCCTCAATGCCTCAAGTCGGGTCGCCGCCTTTCTCCTGGACGGGCGGGAAGATTTGCAAGAAAAACCCGTGGCTTTTCTGGCGCCCCCGGGGTTCCAGTACGTGGCCCTGCAATGGGGCATCTGGCGCGCCGGCGGGATTGCGGTGCCCCTGTCCCTGTTCCACCCCCGGCCGGAATTGGCTTACGTGGTGGACGACACGACGCCGGCCGCGGTGCTGGCCCATCCGGATTTTGTCGACCTGGCCGGGTCCATTGCCCAGGAGCGCGGTCTCAGGTTCGCCCGGAGCACCGAGGCCCTGGAGCACCCGCCGGGCCCCTTGCCGGAGGTGGCGCCCGGCCGCCGGGCCATGATCCTTTATACCAGCGGCACCACGGGCAAGCCCAAGGGGGTGGTCACCACCCATCAGAACATCGCCGCCCAGATCACCAGCCTGGTAGAAGCGTGGGGCTGGACCGGGGATGACCGGATCCTGGAAGTTTTGCCGCTGCACCATATCCATGGCATTGTCAACGTCATCTCCTGCGCCCTCTGGGTCGGGGCGGTGTGTGAGATCTTCCCCAAATTTGATCCCCAACAGGTCTGGGAGCGCATCGCCCAGGGAGAGCTGACCCTCTTCATGGCCGTGCCCACCATCTACGTCAAGCTCATCGACGCCTGGGAGCAGGCTGCCCCCGCCGAGCGCCAACGCCGGTCCGCAGGCTGCGCCCGGATGCGCCTCATGGTGTCGGGTTCCGCGGCCCTGCCGATCAGCACCCTGGAGCAGTGGCGGGAAATTTCCGGCCACGTCCTGTTGGAGCGTTACGGCATGACCGAGATCGGCATGGGTATTTCCAACCCCCTGCAGGGACAACGGGTCCCCGGCGCCGTAGGCCGGCCGCTGCCGGGGGTGGAGGTGAGGCTGACGGATGAAACCGGGGCGCCGGTGGCGCCGGGAACTCCAGGGGAGATCGAAGTGCGGAGCCCCACGGTCTTTTTGGAATACTGGCATCGCCCCGAGGCTACCAGGCAGGCCTTCCGGGACGGCTGGTTCCTGACCGGAGACATGGCCGTGGAGGAAAACGGCGTCTATCGCATTCTCGGACGCAGCAGCGTGGATATCATCAAGACCGGCGGGGAAAAGGTCTCGGCCCTGGAGATCGAGGAAGTCCTGAGAACCCATCCGGCCATCAAGGAATGCGCCGTCGTGGGAGTGCCGGACCCGGTCTGGGGCGAACGCGTCTCAGCGGCGCTGGTGCTCGAAGACGGCGCCCGCCTGAGCATTGAGGAACTGCGCGCCTGGGGCAAGGAGCGGCTGGCGCAGTACAAGGTGCCCAAAGAGGCCGTCGTGCTGCCGGAGTTGCCCCGGAACGCCATGGGCAAGGTTTCCAAACCCGATCTGAAAAAGATTATTGAGGCCCGGCAAGGCTAGGGGGCAGGTTCCGAAATCACGACAATTCTGACTTGCGCCCAGGCTCCTGCCTTGCAAAGTTCGTGACGGGCATTATACGGGCACGGCTTGCCGTGCCCAATCAACCGTTCTTGGTTCCCGTTGCCGCAGGCTCATGAATGACTGATGAAAAGTAGAAATGTAGGGTGCGCACCGCGCCCCATTATATCCCTTTGGCGGCGGGCCCGGAGGCCCGCCCCGCCATTAAAAAGCCTTTACTGGGTGGCCGTCTGGCTGCCACGGCTTCCAGAGACCACAGAGATCTAGGGTGCGTCTTACGCACCAATAATGGCGCATAGGACGCGCCCTACTTTTCTTTCCCCCAAATACCGCCAAGGCAGGATGCCATGTACAAAGTAACCTTTGAAGACCGGGACGCGGTGATTCGCATTGACCGGGAGCAAATGGACCAGGAGACCCTCTCCCGGCTTCTGGACCTGGTCAATCTGGCCGCGGTCCTGGAGAAAAGCAGATTTAAAGACGCCCGGGAAACCATCCTGGCCCGGATGCTGGGCATCCCCACCGGGGTGGCGCTTCTTAGGGACCCGGCCCTGAACAAAGGCACCGCCTTTACGGAAAAGGAGCGGGAAGTCCGGGGGCTGCGCGGCCTTTTGCCCCCCCGGGTCCATACCATGGAAGAGCAGGTCATGCGGACCCTGGAAAATTTCCGGCGCAAGCCCAATGACATCGAAAAATACATCTTCATGATCTCCCTCCAGGATCGCAATAAGACCCTGTTCTACCGGGTGGTGCTGGATCACATCGAAGAGATGATGCCCATCATCTATACGCCCACGGTGGGGCAGGCCTGCCTGGAGTACGGCCATATTTTCCGGCGGCCTCGGGGCATCTTCATTTCGGCCAAGGATCGGGGGCGAATGCCGGAGCTGCTCCGCAACTGGCCGTATCAGGATATCCGCATCATCGTGGTCACCGATGGCGAGCGCATTCTCGGCCTGGGGGATCTGGGCGCCGACGGCATGGGGATTCCCGTGGGCAAGCTGGCCCTCTACACCGCCTGCGCCGGCATCCACCACTCCCTGAGCTTGCCGGTGACCCTGGACGTGGGCACCGAAAACGACGCCCTGCTGAACGACCCCCTTTATATCGGGCTCAGACAGCGGCGTCTCAGGGGCGCGGCCTTCGATGATTTTGTCGAGGAGTTCATGGTCTCCGTGGCGGAAGTCTTTCCCCGGGCCCTGGTGCAGTTTGAAGATTTCGGCAATATCAACGCCTTCCGGCTGTTGGAACGGTACCGGGAGCGTCTCTGCACCTTTAATGACGACATCCAGGGCACCGCCGCGGTGACCCTGGCCGGGCTCTATTCGGCTTTGCGGATTACGGGAGGGAGACTGCGGGAGCAGAAATTTCTCTTCCTGGGGGCCGGCGAGGCGGGTCTGGGCATCGCCGATCTCACCGTGTCCGCCATGGCGGCGGAAGGCCTATCGGCTGAGGAAGCCCGGGAGCGTTGCTGGTTTGTGGACTCCAAGGGACTGGTGGTCAAAAGCCGCAGCGATCTGACCGGCCACAAACTCCGCTATGCCCATGACCACGAGTTCGTCCCGGATTTTCTGGGGGCGGTGGAAGCCTTGCAGCCCACGGCCATTATCGGGGTCTCGGGGAGGTTCCAGGGGTTCACGCAGCCCATCCTGGAGGCCATGGCCCGGCTCAACGAGCGGCCCCTGGTCTTTTCCCTGTCCAACCCCACCTCCAAAACCGAATGCACCGCGGCCGAGGCCTATCAATGGACGGGGGGGCGGGCCATTTATGCCAGCGGCAGCCCCTTTGAGCCGGTGATCTTTGCGGGGAGGAGATTGGCGCCGGCCCAGGGGAACAACGTTTACATTTTCCCCGGGGTGGGCCTGGGCGTGGTGGCCTGCGGGGCCCGGCAGGTCACGGATGAGATGTTTTTCGAGGCCGCCAAGGCCCTGGCCGCCGAGGTCTCGGCCGCAGACCTGGAGCAAGGGAGCGTCTACCCGCCCCTCACCAGGATCCGGGAGGTTTCAGTCCACATAGCCGCCGTGGTGGCGGGAGTGGCCTACCGCCGCGACCTGGCCACCAAACCGCGGCCCGAAGACCTCCCGGCCTATCTCAAATCCCAGATGTATGAGCCCAGGTACCAGAGCTACGTTTAATACGGTTTTCTGTTTTCTGTTTTCTGTTTTCTGTAAAATAAATAATAATGATCAGTAACTTATCTATTTAGTTAGCTGCATTTGCAAGGGAACGCGGTGTAACCGTCAAGGGCCGCAGGTCCACTGACCATCCTCGCCAGAAAGGTAGGGCGCGTCTCACGCGCCATTTTGGGTGCGTCGGACGCACTACACATCATCTTCTCAGGGCAGTCGTTCATGAGCCATTGGCTCACCCGTAAACCATGAAAAGTCCGGTAGGGCGGGCGTCCTCGCCCGCCACCAGCGGCAGGCAATCGTGTGCATTAACTTTGAACCTTGAACCTTGAACCTTGAACTTTTCGAAGCAGACCACGAATCGTCTGCCATATCGGCCGGAGGTTTGACGGCAAGGCTTATTCCGGCAATGTGGCCACCACAAAGACGATCCTGGTCCCATGGCTTTCCTGGCTTTGGATGTCCAGGGCGCCGCCCAGCATCCGCACGCGCTCGTCCATGGCCGCCAGCCCCAGCCCCCGGCTGCCGGCGTCCCTCTCCAGAATTTGTTGGAGGTCGAACCCGTGGCCATTATCTTCCACCTGGAAGGTGATGTTTCCGTCACGCTTTTTAATGGACACCGCCACGGCCGTAGCCCCGGCGTGCTTGGCGACGTTGGTGAGGGATTCCTGAAAGATGCGATAGATGAGGATCTGGGTCTCCCAGGCAAACAGGTCCTGGACGTCATCCAGATCCGCGGTCAACTCCAGGCCGTGGTACTTCCGGAAGTCCTCGAAGAGGAGTTTCAAGGCTTCGGCCAGCCCCAGGTCCTCCAGGACGGTGGGCCGCAGGTTCCGGGACAGTCGCCGGACGCGCTCTATGATTTCATTGATGAAGATGATGGCGTCTTCCAGATCGTCTCTGGTCTTTGCCGCTTCCGGGGACATGCTCTTGGACGCGGCTCTGAGCTGCATCTTCAGGACCATTAACAATTGCCCCAGGTCGTCATGCAGCTCCATGCCGATGTGCTGGCGCTCTTGCTCCTGGGCGGTGATGAGCTGGGAAGTGAGGTACTTCAGCCTTTCTTCCGACTCCCGGAGGGCCTCTTCGGCCTGGCGGCGCTCTTCCACCTCCCGGAGAAGTTGCTCATAGGCGGCGCTCAGGGCCGCGGTGCGCTCCTGGACCCGCTGCTCCAACTGGTCCCGGGCCCGTGTCAGCTCCTCCTCGGCCTGCTGGCGCTCGGTGACGTCCGTGTTGGTGCCAAACCATTGGATGACACGACCGTCGGCATCTTTCATGGGCATCACGCGGGTCAGGAACTGGCGGAATTGGCCATCTCCCCCGCGCAACGGAAAAACCATATCGAAAGGCCTGCCTGTGGCAATGGAGGCTCTCCACTGCTCAAGCACCTGGGGCAGCATTTTCGGGTCATGCACACTCTGCCAGCCCCACCCCTCCATCTCCGCGGGTGCGGTTCCCGTGTAATCGTACCAGCGTCGATTGTACCAAAAGATGTATCCATCACCTCTGGCAGTCCAGGCGAGTTGCGGAATGGCGTTAGCCATGGTGCGGAATCGCTCTTCGCTATCCCGCAAGTCCTCCTCGGCCTGCTGGCGCGCGGTGATGTCGCTGACCGCAACCACCGCCAGCAGCGGTTGGCCGTCCTTGTTCCGGGCTAACGCGCCGCTGTAACTGAAGACGCGCTGCCAGCCGCCGCCCAAGGAACGGACGTGTACCTCCCAGCCGTGCAAGGTTTCTCCGCGCAGGATGCGGGCCAGTGGCCATTGTTCTATCGGCAGGATGCCATCCTCTGAGGTAGAGAGTTCGAAGGTGTCGGCGAACTCCGGCAGACGGCGACGGCATTCTTCCATGCTGGCAAAGCCATGCATGGCTAAGGCGGCAGGGTTCCAATAAAACAGGTTGGCTGCGAGATCGGCGACGACCAAGCCCTCGGTGAGGCTGTCAAGGACCGTTTGCAGCTGGGCCTCCCTCTCCCTGAGGGCCTCCTCGGCCCGCTTGCGCTCGGTGATCACGTCGAACACAGCCACGAAGTATTCTTTTTGCGGGCTGTAAACCGAGATGGAAAACCACATTCTCAGGGACTCAACATAGGTCTCAAACCGCTCGGGCACCCCGGTTAAAGACACCCTGCCGTAGATTTCCAATAGCTCGGGATCAGACTCTCTGATGCCGGGAATAACTTCGGATACTCGCTTCCCGGTCACATTCTTTAACCCGGTCAAGTCTTCGAAGGCCCTATTAACCTTAAGGTAAACGAAATCCGCAGGCCGATTTTGCTCAAAAAGCATTTGGCAATAGGCATAGCCGTTCAGCATGTTATCGAATAATGAACGGTAGTATTCTTCACTCTCCCGCAAGGCCGCTTCGGCCCGCTGGCGCAAGAAGGCTTCCACCACCGCTGGGGCCAGGGCCTCCATGGCCTCCCGGTCGACGTCCGTATAACCCCCCTCCTTGTTCCCCAAGCCGATCATGCCGATGGTCCGCCCGGCTCGTTTTAACGGCACCCCCAGAAAGGCGGTGATAGGGGGATGTCCGGGAGGCGTGCCGACGCGCTCGGGGTGAGTGGCCGGGTCGTTGGCGATTTCCGTTCGTCCTTCCCGGAGGCAGACACCGTAGATGCCGTGCACCTGAAAATTCTTGGGCAGGACCAGGTCTTCGCTGCCTGGCATCTTGCAGGCCTCCCAGCCGAGATCACTGATGGCAATACAACCCAAATTGCCCTCCCGGTTCAATTCCCCGATGAAGCCGAACCGGCTCCCGGTCAAGTCCTCCGCTACCGCCAGGCAGGTTTCCCCCAGTTTTTCTTCGCTTTCGCAGGTCAAGGCTTCTTTAAAGACCCGGCTGATTCCCGCCAGGGTGGCGTTCTGCCGCGCGATCCTGGCTTCCGTCTCCTTGCGCTCGGTGATATCCCGGATCACCAGGGAGGTTATCACCCCTAACGATGAACTTTTCGAGGATACCGAGACCTCGGCGCTGAACCGGGAGCCGTCATGCCGCTGCAGTTCGATTTCGGTGATCCCATTGGCAAGGCCTTGGGCGCCTATTGTCTGGGTGCCCGGCAGGATCAGATCAAGGCCTTTGCCCACCGCCTCGGCCTCCGGGTAGCCGAAGATCCTCTGGGCCGCCTTGTTCCACAGGAGGATCTTCCCCTGGTCATCGTATGAGATGATGCCATCGCTCACCGTCGCCAGGATTTCCTGCCAGTGGAGGCCCGGCTCCAAAAGTTCGGCTATCCGCCTGTGCAGACTCGCCCTTTGGGTTCGGGCCTCGCGTAAGCCCGAAACTACCGAGATCAGAAAATAGATGCCGCCCAGGACATAAGCGCTTCTTCCCACCCAGCCGATAGGGCTGCCCACGGCCGGTTGCAGAAAAAAGGCCAGCATCGCCAGGGCCACCAAGGCCAGGGCCAGGGAGTACCAGTAGAGGAATGAAGCCTGCTGGCGGAGAAAGCGATGCATGGTGAACAAAGAGGAGAGGGTGAACAGCACGATGGTCCATCCCGCCACATTCTGCCTGATTTCCGTGGGACCGATTCCCTGGATAAAAAATGGGGGCATGATGCCGGTAATCGTCAGCCCGACCAGCAGGCCGATGACGATCAAAACGGCCAGGTAGCCGAGCCGCGCATTTCGCCTTCTGCGGCTTGGGTCGGCTTCCCCGGGTCTTTCCCCCAGGTTGGCGATCACCGCGCCGATGTGGCAGATGGAGGCCAGGAAAGCGCCTACGTTGAAGATGGTGACGTTGACATTGGGTCCGTAAGGAATCATCAGCCATCCCGCCGCCAAACTGCCGGTCCCCAAGGTCAAGACTCCGCAGCCGATCCAGAGGATGGTGGGCGAGCCGCTGATCAGGTAGATCCGCATGGCGAGATAGGCGACGACGCAGGCCGCCAGGAAGAGAGAGGTATTCAGGAGGGGCAGGAGGAAGGAGGGTTCGAAGACCCTGACGGAAGACGGAAACAGGTACTCGCTGATGATGAGGGCGAAGAGCACCAGCACCGGAAGGAAGCCAAGATAGAGAGATGGGCTTCGGTTCTTCTGGGTCGCACCTTCTTCATTGCCGATGGCTGGATTACTCATAGCCGGCCTTTCGGGGCGGGAAGCCTTCGGCTTTTCTATCAAGGACGTTCATGGATTCGTCTGCGCCAGTCTCCGGAAGTGCACCTTTCCGGCCCGCAATGCCTGCTCGGGCTGCCGGCGGGCGGTGATGTCCCCTCAAGGGCCTGCTGCTCCGGCCGGCAATCCTTCAGCCGCCCGGCTCATCTCCCTAAGCTCAGCGGTGAGTCGCCCATTGATTTACGCCGGTCCTGTGACCATCTCTTTGAAGGTCTAAGGATTATTGGTAGGAAGAATCATTATTATATTAACACAAAATTTGGTTAAAGATAAAAAAACCGGTTGCCGGAGAGCGGCCGGTAAGACTGCTGTCCAAAAACCCTTTTTACCCGAGGACCCTGCGAGAATCCTAATCTCCAGGACCAAATGCCCGGAACTAGGTCTGCTAAGCCTGGCGGCCCGAGGCCCGCATAAAGCGGCATGCCTTGCACGCCCTATGAGGCTGTTGAAAAACCTGTAAATCCTCTTGCCATTCTGAGCGTAGCGAAGGATCCCGTATTTTTAAAGAGTTGAGATCTTTCACTCCGTTCAGGATGACAAAAAAACAGGGTTTTTCTAGAGCCTGCTTCGAAAAGTTGAAGCGTAGGGTGCGTCTTACGCACCATTGAAGGGCTGGTGGCGGGCGATGACGCCCGCCCTACGGGATTTTTCATGGTTTACGGGTGGGCCGGAGGCCCATGAATGACTGCCATGATCAATACTCGTTCCCAAGCTCCCGTTTGGGAACGAACTTGGGTCCAAGCTCTGCTTGGGCACCTAATTATTCCTCAAACCGAAGTATTTTCCGGATTTTCCAAAGAGACCTGCAAAAGCCGTTGGCGAATGCTTGTTCTTTTGCGATAATATTACTATCTTCTTTTCCTTGATTAAGTGGCTGTTTTTTAAAGGAGTAGGGCTATGATCGCACGGTTAGAGATCGACGCGCTGCGGCAGCAACTGCCATACCACAAGCTCCGGCAAAAGCGGGGCAATATCATTCAGATCGACTGGCAGGCTGAATGGGAACGGTTTGATGCCAAGGAGCTTTTTAGCTTCGACCTGGCCAGCATTCCGGAAAAGATGCTGGAGGGCCTGCGCAAACGCCAGGACGTCCTGATGGACGGCAACCAGGCGGCCCTTTCCATCCTGACCCGCGTAGTGGACGGTCTGTGCGGCTATCCCATCACGCCCTCTACTCCCATTGCCGAGAATTTTGCCCGGCTCGCAGCCAACGGCCAGAAAAATCTTTTCGGCCATGAGTTGATGTACTTCCAGCCCAGCGACGAGCTTTCCGCTTTGTCGGCAGTGGAAGCCATGGCCTGCCAGGGGGGCCGCTATGTGGACAACACCTCCTCCCAGGGGCTGCTGCTCAAGACCAAGAATCTCTTCTCCGTGGCCGGCAAACGCCTGCCGGTGATCATGACCATCATGGCCCGGGAGGTGAACAAGGGGTCGCTGAGCATTCACTGCGGCCACACCGATTTTTACGCGGTGCGCAATGCCGGTTGGGCTCAGTTGGCGGCGGCGGATAACCAGGAATTGCACGAGCTCTTGCCCATCGCCTTCAAGGTGTCGGAGTTCCGGCAGGTGATGCTGCCCACCATGGTCATCGGCGACGGCTTCATCAAGAGCCATGCCATTGAAAATATCCGGGAACTCTCGGACGCCTTTCTGGGGTATTTCCTGGGGCCGCCCAACCGGCTGTACCAACCGGACTTCGAAAACGGCACCCTCACCGGCACCTTCACAGACACGGACCTGACCATGGAGGGTCAGGTGGCCCAGGACCTGGCTTACCGCTTCATGAAGCGCGGGTTCGTGGCGGCCATGAACGTCATGAACAAGGTTCTGGGCACCAACCTCAAGGTGGTGGAATGCTACCGCACCGAGGACGCCGACATGGTGATCGTCATCCTGGGCTCCGCCGCCGGGGTGATCAAGGACGTGGTGGATTACTACCGTGACGTCAAGGGCTACAAAATCGGCGTGGTGCGGCCGATCCTCTTCAACCCGCCCTGCTATGAAGAGTTGGCCTACGGCATGCGCAAGGCCAAGGTGATCAGCGTCCTGGAGCGGAGCGCCACGGCCCATAACCAGTTGCTGTTGTCCGACGTGCAGGCGGGCCTGCAGATCTCCATCCGGGCCGGCCGGGAAGGCAAGAAGGAACATCGGCTTTACGGGCGCCATGACATGCCCACCCTGCTTCACGGGGTCTATGGGCTGGGGAGCAAGGACTTTAACAAATACGACGCCGCCGCGGTGGTGGAAAACATGGTGGCCTGCCTGGAGAAAAAACGCGGCTTTCTCCGGGATTTTTACGTGGGCATCGAAGGCCCCTTAACCCTGAAGCCCTCGCCCCTGCCCGGATATATCGAGCGAGAGCTGGGCATGACCTTTGTCGGCGTGGGGGCGGAAGGGGTGAAAACCGCTTTGGAGTCCGCCGCCTTGATTTATGCGGAGGATCACGGGGGCTCGGGAAGAAAGTTCGTTCAGTCCGGCGCCCGTTACGGTGCCGCCCGGAAAGGGGCGCCGGTGTTCATGAACCTGCGCATTTCCTCCCAGCCCATCCGCAACAGCTCGGAACTCACCAAGCGGGACGTGTTGGTCTTTTTCAATGAGAAGTTTCTCTCGGATGAGATCCTCCGGGACTACGTGGGCGGCCTGAAGGAACACGGGCTTCTGGTCATCAACAGCACCAAAACCCATGATGACCTGTTAAATGGCTTTCCGTCTCAGGTGCAGGCCATGATCAAGTACCGCCAGATCAAGGTGATGACCCTGGACGGCACTAAGGCGGCCCTCTCCCACTTGAACCGGAACCTCCCCGGGGCCGCGTTCCTGGGCTTAATCAACAAAGAGCTGTCGATCCTGCCGGAAAAGGACTTCGAGCACCGGTTTAAGAAGACCCTGGAGAAAAAAATCGGCGCCAAAAAAGGCAAGGAGATCATTGAATCCAACATCGGCCTGCTCAGATACGGCGCCTCCGTGGCTTCGGGCACGGTGGCGGAGAAAGCCGGGGCCGCGGAGAGCCTGGACACCGGCGCGGTGTTTTACACGCCGCCCCTGCCGGAAGATTATGGCCAGGGCCCCGGGACCGCCGGCTTGCCGGCGAAGCTCACCGAAAAAGACGACATGGGCACCATCAAGCCGGTGAACCTCATGCCCGACTACCAGAAGACCTTCCACCAGGAAATGGTCAAACCCATCCTGGAAGGGAAAAAGGTCCCCTGGGATCGCTTCCTGCCGGTGGTCCCCGCGGCCACCAGCCGCTACCGGGACATGAGTTACATCGGCACGCAACTGCCGGTGTACGATGCCTCCAAGTGCATCGCCTGCGGTCTGTGCACCGCCTCCTGCCCGGATTCGGCCCTTTATTCCACCATCACCGAGCGGCCTATTCCCGATGAAGCCAAGCGCTACTTCAAGATCTTCAAAAAGCCGCCCAAGGGAATTCCCTGGGACCGCTTTGCCATGAACATTAATGCCGAGCCCACCTCCTGCAAAGGCTGCGGAGTCTGCGCGGCGGTCTGTCCTACGGATGCTTTAAAGATGGCGGATAAGACCAGGGTGGCGCCCGCGGATTTCCTCCCCGAGGCCTACCGGGAATGGGACAATACCGTGGGTGTGGCAGGGTACGTGGACCAGATGCCTCTCAACCATCAGGTGCTGTTTGTCCTCTCCAAGCTCTATCCCGGCAAACATACCCTGTGCCCGGGCTGCAGCGAAGGGGTCATCAACCTCCTCACCTTTTTTGCCGCCGAATCCCTGCGGAACAATCCGGAGGGCATCGCCACCTTTTACCAGGGGCTGAAGATCCTCTCGGAGAAAAGCAAGCGGACCATCGAGCACATGCTGGACCATGGCTTCAGCATTTACACCATCAACGCCACCGGTTGCGACCAGGTCTCGGAGCTGGTGAATCCCTTCAATACCAGGATTTACCCGGCCGGCCACTACGGCTTCGGCACCGCTTCGGCCGCCGCCCTGGGGTCCAAGTTCAGCCTGGACCAGGCCTATCTCAACCGCTACAACGACATCTTGACGAAGATCATCGTCCTGGCGGGGGACGGCGCCATTTACGACATCGGCAACGGCCCCTTCAACCACGCCTTGGGAGAGAATTACGACATCACCTGGGTGATTTACAACAATGAAGGCTACATGAACACCGGCACCCAGAAATCCGGGGCCACCCGCTTCGGCTGCGACCGCTCCACCTCCCCCATCGGCAAAAAATATGCGGGCAAAACCACCCTGCATCGGCGCATCATCGCCCAGGCCATGGCCATCTCCCACGTTTACGCGGCTAAGGTCTCCCTGGACAACCCCTTCTACGCCATCAAGATCCTCAAGGAGGCCATCGCTTACAACGGGCCGTCATTGGTGGAATTTTTCTCCACCTGCCCCCAGGGGCACCAGACCCACGATTGGGCCGGGCCTTTGATCGCCCGGATGATGGTGGAGTCCCGGAAATGGCAGGTGGCGGTGCGCCGTCCCTTCCAGCGCATCGATATCTCCGGTAACCCCGATCCCGAATATATTTACCCCCGGGAAGGCAAGTCTTTCAAACGGGGCATCAAACGGGATGCGGCCACTTTCTACGACGTGGTCAGCATGCTGGGCCAGTACAACCAGCATATCAAGACCGTCAAAAGCGGCGACTTTATCCCCGAGATCGTCCGGGTGAATGAAACCGTGAGCATGTTCCGCTGGCTGCGGAACCAGTTCTTGGCGGGCTACCGGGACACCATGCCCAGCGAAGAAGAA
>Ga0315281_10005930_pt1 | contig 17431 bp, 14 predicted proteins | sample YL17G07_0_MG_FD_204540 | JGI IMG/M metagenome (GOLD analysis project Ga0315281, IMG submission 204540) | Sediment microbial communities from Yellowstone Lake, YNP, Wyoming, USA - YL17G07_0 | ecosystem: Environmental > Aquatic > Freshwater > Lake > Sediment | place: USA: Wyoming | collected...
GGCCAACTGAACGACGGCGCGGGCAACCTCTGGCTCGACTTGATCCCGAACCTCGGCGCCACGCCCGGCGACAGCTATTACGTGGTGACGCTCAATATCCAGGGGCGCGTCCACGCGGAAATCTGGGTGGTGCCCGACGTGGCGAGCGTCGCCGCGGAGCTCTGCCGCCAGGCCCAGCCACCTTCCTCGACCGCCCCGGCGCTCTTCTACCAGTTCCTCCAGCAAGCCGGCGACGACCTCCCCCAACGGCAGAAGCTGAACTTCACGGGGGAGGGCGTGAGCTGCGTGGATAACGCCGGCCAGTTGCGGACTGACTGCACCCTCAGCGGCGGCGGGGGCTCCGTCCCCAAGGCCTCGGCCACCACCTCGGGCACCGTGAAAACCGACACGACCACGTCCGATCCGGTGGTCTATCTGACGTCCAGCGCTGATTCCCTGCTCGCCGCGAAAGCTCCGCTCGCGCACACCCACCCCGAGTCGGAGGTCACGAACCTAGTTTCCGACCTCGCCGGTAAAGTGCCAAACACGCGCGCCGCCAACACGACCTCACCCTTGAGCGGCGGGGGCGCGCTTTCGTCCGACCTTACGCTCTCCCTCCCGGCCGCCTCCGGTAGCCAGGACGGGTACCTGACGTCGTCGAACTGGACGACGTTCAACAACAAAGAAAATGCCCTGACCTTCAACTCGCCGCTGGCGCGTTCCGTCTCGACCATCTCCTGCCCGACGTGCTCCGTCTCCGGCCACAGCCACGCGGAAAGCGACGTGACAAGTTTGGTGACCGACCTTGCCGCGAAGGTCCCCACCACGCGCAATGTCAACACATCATCGCCCCTCAGTGGCGGTGGAGTGCTCAGTTCAGACCTCACTTTGAGTTGCCCGACGTGCGAGGTCTCCGGCAACAAGGACGCCGCCAGCGGTTATGCTGGACTGACCAGCGGAGCCAAGCTCAACGCCGCGCAGGGCCAAGAGATCTGGGGGGCGGCGGACCTGACGGACTATTCAGGAACCAGTGGCAGCGGCTCCACGGCTATCAAGGCAACATTTACCTCCCTTGCCTCTAACGATATTCTGAAATGGAGCGGGTCGAATTGGGTTAATGCAACCTCAGCGGCTAAAGCTGATGCGCTGGCCAGCGATCCGACGGACTGCGGAAGCAATCAGTACGCCACGGCCATCGCGGCGAACGGCAATCTGACCTGCTCGCAGCCCGCGACCTCGAACCTGAGCGATGGCGCGAATGTCGTCAAGAACAATCAGGCTAATACCTACTCTGGGGGTGGGCTCCAGGACCTGAGCGCGCAGAAGCTCGCCCTGCCTGCCGCGACCACGCTCCCTGCCAGTTGCACCGCCAATAAGGAAATCTACGTGGACACCGACGCCACCCCCGCCGGTCAGCAGGTCTATCTCTGCAACGCCGCAGGCAATGGGTGGAACCTAATTGGCGACGGCGGAGGAGCGGGTGGCGGGGACAATATCTCCGTGAATGGCACCGCAGCGACGGACGCGGACTTCGACGATTCGACTCCTGCGGCGCCCGCGAACGGTTTCAACGTGAAATGGCAGAAGGATGCGCTGACACCCAACAACCTCTCGGCTCACTTGCTCACTACGACCGTAGGTTCCACGACTTGGGGAAGCGGTTCGGCCATCACTTGGACGTTCGACGACAATGCAGGCGCCGACCCGACCATAGCTTTCAACGGTTCCGGCGCCCTGGGTCTCAACGCTGGGGGCACAAACCAGAATGTAACCCTCACGCCCAGCGGCACAGGCACTGTGGTAGCGCCTGGGGCAGCCGGTGACAATCGGATTGCCTTCTATAGTGGCCCGGCAGCTGCATCATTCACCGCAGGCGTGGGCCAGGGGTACATCGCAGCAACAACGGCCTATGCCGGTGCGCTTAATCCCAACGCAGCGAGAACTTCCGCTTTCTTGGGCGTCCATGAGAACAACGCCGGAACCAACAGTATGCAGGGACTCTACGGACTTTCTGATGCCCGACATACATCCGGGGCCAGGGTAGATGTAGCAGGGGTCGAGGGCGACGCGTATCTCTCCGCCGCAGGCACTGTTACGAACCTAGCAGGGGTGGCTGGTTATGCTGTAACCAACGCTGGTACGGTGACAAACATGGCGGCGTTGCTGGCATATACCAATACCAAAGGTGGAGGCACTGTAAACAACAATTACGGAGTCTATGTTCAAGATCAGGCGGGGATAGGAACCGCCAACTACGCGATTTATACCGTTGGCACGGCCCCAGCCAAATTTGGTGGAGTGGTTAATTCTGTCGGCGGTTTTCAGGTGAATGGAGACTCCCTAAAAAACTTTGCGTCTCTGAGCTGGTTTTTCCCTGGCACGGTCGTGGCGGGGGTGCAGACGGCGCGGGCACTGGTGCCCGAGGGCGTAACGGGTTGCACGCTCAGCAATAGCCGCATCTCCGCAAACACCACGGCTTCCGGGAGTTCCACCTACAACATTCAGCGCTGCACGGGCGGGGCCGGTAACTGCTCCAGCACCGCGAACATTTACTCCAGCGACGTGACGCTGAATGCCAGCACGGAATCCGTGGCCGGAGGTACGCCCAATACGACCACGGTCACGGCGGGCGATGCGTTTCGGGTCAATCTGGTTTCGGTCGGTTCGGGCCTCGCGGATGTGACTGTGACGATGACATACAAATGCGAAAACACGAACTGAAGGCAGCAGTCAGGAGTCAGAAGTCAGGCGTCAGAATGGCGGTGATGCTGATTGCCACTCTGTGCCTGCATGTCTCTGGGGCAGAGGGGCAGACAACCCTGTATCTACGGGATTCCGCCTCGCCGCTGGGGACTCTCTCTGCCTCCGGCGCGGGTCTGGGATGTTACAACGCTACCAAGTCTTATCCGTGGCGGCAAGCCCTGACCACCAGCGGCACAGAGGTTTCCTACTCCTTTGCCCCTACGAGTACCGCGCCCCCGTGCCTGGTGCAAACGAGTAGTGATTTCCTGCGCTGGATTTCCCCGCCCCTCGCCTCGTCTGTGAATCTGACTGGGAACTATGACTACCAGGGGAAATGCAAGGAAAGCTCCACGAGCGCGAACGCCGGTTTTCGTTTCGTCGTGTATCGCTGGTCCGGGACGCTGGGGGGCATCAACCTGACGCTCGACAGCAGCAGCGATTCAACCGAGTGCGGAACGTCGGCGGGAAACAAGGCCATCGCGGCCCATGCGCCCGCCTGCGGATCGATCTGCAATCTGGCGGTTGGAGACCGGATTGTCGTGGAAGTGCAGGTGCGAAATGTAGGTGGCAGCTGGGGCGGAAACTCCAGTCGGACCTTCACCCTCTACATCGAGGGCGTCAACAGCTTCGCCCACTTCGCGCAGACGCTTTCCTTCAGCTCAGACAGCACCAACGCGCGGGCGCTGGTTTTCCCGTAGGACGGGGGGAGGAATCGCAGGTGGGAGTGATTTACAGGCAAACGTAGTGATGAGGATCTGGGAACCGGGATCTAGGATTCAGGGCCTAGATCCAAAATCCTGAATCCTGAATCCTGGAGGTTCACATGGCAAGCAACGTTGATGCAACGAAAATTCACCAGGGGCCGGGTAAGCTGTGGCTGAACGTAGATGTCCCGGCGAGCGGCAGCCGGCTCCTCATCGATGCCGCGGGCGAGCCGACCCCCGGTACCCCCGTCTTCGCCGGAGCCACGGAGGGTGCGGCGACGGTGGTTCTGTCCCCCAAGCTGGAACAAATCTCCGCCGACCAGGTGGCCGGCCCCATCGACGTCGTCATGACCGGCGAAGCGGCTTCGATTGAGGTCACGCTGAAGGAGTCTGATCTGGCGAAGTTGAAATACTTCGTTCAGCACGGGACCTTCAGCACTGGGACCGATACGGGCCTGCCCGAAGGTGCACAGGCATACGAGGAGATCTCCTTCGGCGGGGTCATGGCCATTCCCAAGACTTCCGTGGCGGTGATCTCGCCGCGCCGCGACGCCGCGAACAAATACGTGGTGAGCCAGCTCTACCAGGCTTATCAGGCCGAGGCCATCCAGCTTCCCTTCCAGCGCGGCAAAGAGACCACCTACAAGGTGAAGTTCGAAGGCTTGGCCGACGCCTCGCGCGCCGCGGGCGACCAGGTAGGGAAGATTTACCGGCAAACATAGTTTGCCGGGAGGATAAGGTGTTAGAGGCTGGCAATTGAAAATTGTCAATTGACAATTGCCAATTGCCAATTGATCTGGCCCCGAGGAGTGCGCGATGAGCCAACGAGCCAACGGCATCATGACGGCGGAGGAATGGCGCTCCGCGGCGCAAGCGGCGCGCGAGGCGCGCGCCGCGCCGCTGGTGTTGCCGAGCGGGGCGACCATCCTCGCGGTGAAGCCGGAGCCGCTGGAATGGATCATGTCCGGGCGCGTCCCGCAACGCTTGCTGGCGGCGGCGCTCCAGGGCGACGCGGCTCTCTCGCCCGAGGCCAGAACCGAAATCAGCCGGGAGGAGATTCTGGACCTCGCCGGCTTCGCCGCCCAACTCGTTAAGGCCAGCGTCGTGCGCCCGGCCATCGGCGAAGGGTCCGATGAAATCACTCTGGATGATATCCCCATCGCAGACCGGGCCTTCATCTTCGAATGGGCGTGCCGCGCCCTGAGCCGGCCCGCGGCGGCCACCGCGCCAGGTGGCGACCCGGCCTCAAGTTCCGTGCGGGAGGAGGTCTCCAGCGACAAGCTGGAGCGGTTTCGTGCACAGTGAGAATTTCCTGCTCGTTTCCGTGGCCGCGCAGAAGTTCGGTACGCGCCCCAGCCAGCTCGTTGGCTTGCGGGATGCGGTGCTGGCGCTCGATTTCGACCTGGCGGCGGCCGCTCGCCTCCTGGAAGCTGAGCGCGCGGCGGGCGGCGAAGCGGAGATGGCGCTCGGTGAATCAGGCTCATTGCCAGGCCGGGTCCGCAAGGTGAATTGGTAACGGTAGCGGCGGTCTACGACCGCCGTCACCAGCCGGCGCCCATAGAGCGCCGCTACAGGATCGGGTGAACGATGCCAACGAACACGGCTGCTGAACTCTTGATTCGCATCGGGGCTGACCCCACTAACGCCGAGGCCAGCATCGAGCGCTTCCGCGCCAGCTTCTCGCGGGACCTTGCCGGCCTCGGCTCGGACCTCACGCGTTGGTCGGCCCAGGGCTTCGGGGATTTCAGCCGGGTGCGCGGCGCGGTCCTCAACCTGCGTGGCGCCTTGACCGAGACCGCGCAGGCGATGCCGCCGCTGGACCGGCAACTGGGACTGGTGGACCAGACCGCCCACCGCCTCGCCGACCATTTCAATGTCAACCTGGCCACGGTGAACAACCTGTTGAACCGCAACCGCCAGGTGGCCCAGCTTTGGAAGACCGAACTGGTCGCGAGCTTCGTGGAAGTCTTGAACACTTCTCAGGCGCTGAGCTCGAGCCTGGGGCGAAGCTTCCTGATCTTCGACTCCGCGCTGGGGGCGAACATTGCCCACGCCATCATCTGGCAGAAATCCATTGGCGAGGCCTTCCGCAAGGCGGCGCTCCAGGCGGTGGGGGCGATTGCGCAGGAAGCCCTGGTGCGCGCCATCTACTCCACGGCGCTGGGCTTCTACCTGCTGGCCATCCAGGACTACCGCGGCGCGGCGCTTGCCTTCAAGTCCGCGGCGATTTACGGAGCGGTGGGTGGAACTGCGGCGCTCGCCGGGCGCGCTCTGGCCGGGTCTGAGGTACGCGAGAGCGAAGGCGGAACTACCTCGTCTGTAGGACAGAGTGGGACCTCAGCCGAAGCATCCGCGGGCGCGTCGTCAGCGGCGACCACCGAAACGACGACGTCTCAGAAGACGGTGCAGATCATTTTCCAGGGGCCGGTGTACGGCGGCCAGGCCGGCATCGACGAGCTGGTGCGCCACATCTCCCAGGCGGTTACGGAGCGCGACGTGAACCTGGTGGCGTACACCACGGTGCGGTAGCCGGCGACAAGAGCGTGAGAGGAGGATCGAGGAACTAGGATTTAGGATTCAGGCAAACCCCAGATCCTAAATCCTTAATCCTGAATCCTAAGATGAGCAACCCAAAGATTGTTTACACCCCCGCCAGCGGCAGCGAACAGACGCTGAGCTTTGTGCTTCCGCCGCGGCAACAGCCCGGCTACTCGAAGACCGCCGTGCGGCACGATAACCTCTCGACCTGCGGCGTGCGCGAGTCGGTGCTGGAGCGCGTTGACGAATTCTTGGAATTTTCGCTGGAGTGGATTCAGCCTGGCACGGACCTGGACAACTGGCGCGCCTTCCTTGACCACGCCCTGACCGGTGCGCCGTTTGCCTATTACCCCGATGCCGCACAAGCCAGTTTCGCCAACTACGTCCTGGAGGACACCGAGACCCAGATCCAATACCAAGCGCCGGGCGCGTACACGCTCAGGCTGAAGCTCAGGAAGCAGACCATATGAGATTGGGGGTATTAGATTTTGGATTTTCGATTACAGGGCTACGCCTCTGCGGGTATTGCCGCCTGTGGGAAGGTCAAGCCAATCCAAAATCTAAAATCGCAAATCCAGAATAGCCAAGATGCCGATTCCGACCAACACTAGTTTTGACGCGAAAAACCAGGAGCTCACCAAGCGCCCGCTCTATATCGCGGTGATTGAGAACGTCGTGGAATGGCTCACCACGTTCCGGCCGGAAGATCAGGCTGTGGAGCTCACCGGTTATGGGATCGGCGGGTATGGAATCAACAATTACGGCTATTGATCCATTGACTCATTGAATCATTGATTCAATGGAACAATGAAGAAATGAAACAATGGGAAAATCCGTCAAGGACTACTGGTCGGGAAATTTCGAGCGCGACCTGAAGTGGGTTCTCGCCTGGCTCTACAGCCGGCAGAACGCGCCGTGGGCAAACTGGCAGGGAAACGCTCGGGGCACGAACACCACGCCGAGCCTTGGTCAGTGCGGCATCGTCTCCGCCGCCGACCTGTCCGGTTTCGAGCAAGCGGCCATCGAAAACATCGTCTTCGACGTGCCGTCGGGCATGACGGAGGACACGACAACCGGTCCGGACGGTTTCCCCATCAATTATTCTCCAACCTATCTGCCGCGCGGCTATATATTCCTCAACACGTTTCAGCACACCGAGACCCTCACGGTGACGGGGCGTTGTCTATCGCTTCTCGAGGCGGCAGATGAGTACCGCGTGGATTTCTTCGTCTGGACCGACCAGTGGTATTACAAGGGCAGCACCTCGCTCGTCGACGCCGGCGGCGGCACAGCCACCTGGAGCCGGCAGATCGATTTCTACACCTATCCCGGCGCCTTGCTCGCAGTCCTTTATCCCACTTCCGTCTCCCAGCCCGAGGAAGGATGGTACGGGGAGACTCTGCCAGCCGGCTGGAAAGCCCACACCAATATGGGCGTAGGGCAGAAACTTGTGGACTACAAGGCGCGGATCTACGACAAGACCGACGTCGAATATCTCAAGGAAGATGACGTCCCCATCATCGTTCAGAACAGTTGCCACACCCGCGCTGGCTTGGCTATGGCCTACGGCTCGGGTACGCCGACCATGCACATTGTTTACAACGATCCGGAAGTGGGCTGGCGGCGGGTTTTCAGTTCGCTGCAGGAACTCGCGGTGATTGACGACCTCCCGCGGTCGCTTGAAGTGCCATCCTCTGACCCTGAGTGGGTAGCCGACATCTCAGAAACTGATACCTTCCCCAGCCAATACCGCTCCTGGATCTACGATGCTGCTCTGGCTATCATCACTTACACCTACGCGGGGAATTTCCTGGGCGCCGACCGAATTCTGGACCGCCTGGGAAAGCACCTCGACGAGCAACGCTACCTGGCGGCAAGCAGCCTGGAGAACTGCGAAGATGGTTCGATTGCCCGCTGGACGAAAGCGGGCAATGCCGGCGCTTACCTAGCGACCTTCGTTGATCCTCTGCGTCAACCTTTTGGCGGCGGTCAGCAGATGCACTTCCACGCCGCTGCCGCCGGCGACAACTTCACCTATATCGGCCCGGCCGTCTATGGGGACGGCCTGCCGGATTCGACCGACTTCATCATCCAGTGGCAATTCCGCGCCGCCGCCTCGATGACCTGGGAGTTCGAGGTCAGCCTGACCACCGAGAACGGCAACGTCACCAAACTGAAAGTGACTAGCGCCGCAGCCGCTGATCCGACCTACGATTCCGGTACCAAGACCATCACCTATCCCATCGGCCCGAGCGCGAACGCCTATCGGTTCTGGGATTTCGATCTCAAGGCGCTTTGCGCCGAACTCGCCTCGGATGTTTGGACCTCCACCACTGGCTTCAAGGTGGTCCTCAACCAGGCAGGCGAGCTCTACTTTGACAACCTCACCCTGGGAACCTATCAATTCGACGGCGCACTGAGTTTTTCCTACGACGCTTTTTACGGCCTGCCGAGCGAATTCTACGTCCGCACCGGCGCGATGGCCTGGCTCTGCTATGCCTATGCACTCTACATGGAGCTCGCTGCGGATTACACCCCCGCGCTCATACTCCAGCGGATGCTCAATTTCATTCTGACCCTGGAATCAAGCGATCCAGATCTGCGCAACGGCCTGTTCTACGGCGGATTCGGCACCTATGAGGACCCGGGTTATCACTACGTTCCCCCTCTTTGTGAGTGGTGCTCGACGGAACATAACGTTGACCTCTACTTCGCTTTCCGGCGGGCGGCAAAAATCTTGCCCGTCGCCGCCATCGAACTCCTGAAGCGTGATCTGGTCACTGCGGCCGAGGCCACGGCCCTCAGCGCGCTCGCAACCACGCTCGAGTCGAAAGCGGCTAACGTCCAGACGAAAATCCTGACGAACTTGTATATCGCGCCCGGCTCGGACCCCGGCCACTTCGCCCAGGGCGTCCATGATGACGGCACGCTCGATACGGCCGTGGCGCTGGACGCCGCGGGTGCCTGGTCAGCCATTTTCTGCCACGAAGTAGGCGACGACGCCAAGGCCACCGAATGCTTGAAGTTCATCTACCAGAAACTCTTCCTGACCAATAAAACCATCGTGAAGTCGAACCAGAGCGAGACGTGGAACATGGCCTACGAGCAGCTCACTCCATTCGATGGCTTCAAGCCTTACGGTGCCGGCTACGACGATCCACCGGCCGCCGTCTGGCAGGAAGGCACCTGGGGGGCGATCAATGCGCTGCTGCGCTGCTACGACGTGGCGGAGGTGCAAAGCTATTTTGCAGGCGTCGAGGAGTCGCTCGACGCTTTCTTGACCAAGCTGATACGCGGGCAGAAAATCGTTCTTTCGACCACCGGGGACTATTCCTTGCTCAATTACTCCCTCGCCTCGCGCAGCCTACCCTACGAGTTCACCGTCTGGCCCGGCTTCGGCTCGACGGCGTGGCTTTGGCTCACGGCCTGGAATCCTACGCTACTGCTTGCAGAGCAGACAGAATGGGGACTGCGGCCGTATCTGAAAATCCCGCGCGGAGTCGAGCAGAGCGTTCGGCAGCTCGAAGGGCAGGGCTCCATCGGCGCGCTCGAACTCGAAGCCATTGACGGCGCAGGCTATCTGACGGGCCTGGCGAGCGGCGGGAAGCTGGAAGGCAAGAAGGTGACGCTGAAAGTCGGCTACCCCGGCTTGAGCACGGCGGATTTCGTTACGGTGGCCACGCAGGAGATCGAGACAGTCAAAACCACCCGCGACCTCACCGGCTTCATGCTCACTTGCCGCGATCTGAAACGAACGGCGAAGAGCAAGGTATTTCTCAAGGGTAACGACGGCTATACGATTTCGGACGATCATCCCCGCACGCTCTCCGCGAATCCGATGGACGTCTGCCTGATGGTTTTCCAGAACGAGCTCGGAATGGGCCAGGTGCCGGGAGCCCCAACTTCGGCCTGGAACATCTACGATCCCGCGCAATGGTCGGGTGACGAGAATCCCACACTCATCAGCCCGAATTCCTATCTCGATCTCGACCAGTTTCTGTTCTACCGCAACGGCATCTTCGCGGGGTACGTTTTCGATTTCAGCTTTGACCAGCCGGTGGAAGGAAAACAGTTCCTGGAATCGGAAATCTTCAAGCCTCTGGGGGGCTATCTCATCGTGCTGGCGGATGGGAAGCTCTCGCCGCGCTTCTTTGTGCCTCCCTATAGCCTGACCGACCTGTTCACTTTTAGTGAACAGAACATAACCATCCTGCCGGGCATGGACCGGGAATCGATCATCAACCAGGTTGACTATCAGATGGACTATGACAAGCCGGATTTTCAGACGGAGCTGCTCTTTGTTTCCGCGCCTTCGATGCAGCAATTCGGCCTGGGAGGGCTCCACGACATCGAATCGCAGGGGATGAAACTGGCACGCGGCGCCGCCTCCCTCGCCGGCATCACTGCGAACCGCATCTTCAAACGCTATGGCGGCATCGACCCGATTTCCGGCCAGACCCTGGGCGGCGTAGTCATCCTCAACCTGACTACGCACTACATGACGCTCACCGTGGAGGTCGGCGACTTCGTTTACGTCAGCCATCCGCTGCTCCCGAACTTCCTCACCGGCGAGCGGGGCATCTATAACCGCATCTTCGAAGTGATCGAGCGGCAACCGAATTTCAGTGAAGGCACAATGACCTACAAATTGCTCGACACGAATTGGATGGCTGCGAAAAAACTCTCACGGATAGCTCCGGATGGTACTCCGGCGTGGTCCGAGGCGACGCCAGGCGAGCGCGAGCGGTATATGTTCGCCTGCGTTGAAGCCACGGAGCAGTATAGTGATGGCACGTCGGGAAAAACGATCTGGTGAAACTGTCATGCTGAACGGAGTGAAGCATCTATGGCGCAATTGACTTGGGCAACAGTTCCCGGTGCAGTTGATCTTCCGGATTCCAATCTGGCGGCGGACGAACCGGTAACAGATTACGCGCTCCAGAAGATCTCGAACAACGCCAAGTTCGCCGCCGTGCGGCCGGAGACTTTCTACGGTTGGTACAAGAACGGCGAGACGGTGAAGATACCTACCAGCTTGGTGGACGGCTATGTTTACAGCCGCCAGGAGTTGGAGTATGACATCGCGGCATCTTGCACGCGCCTGCCCTCCGAAACAGCGAACGGCGCCACCACCAAGCCCGCGCGGGCCAGTGGCAACTCGGGGGCAGGCAATCTCTACTACTGCGATTTCTGGGTGGAAGAAAAGAACGAAAACAATCCGGGGCTGGTTCACTGTGTGGTTTCCTACTACGTCGAGGGCGGTGCTGAAACGCCGACCAATGATGGGTACGTGAAAGTACGGACCATCGCCACACGGCTCTCGGGCTGAGAAAGCAGGTTTCAGGTTTCAGATGTCAGGTTTTAGCCTGACACCCGACACCTGACCCCTGGCACCTGAACTGAGGTCAACATGGCTATCGTTCGCACAGTTCTTCCCCGCAAGGGAATCGTTCAGCCGAAGCACGGCGACAATTACGAGACGGACCTCGACCAAAATTGGCAAACTATCGACAACCTCCTTCAGGATGCCGGCGATGTCGAGGCTGCCGTCCTCGCTGCGGGAACCGTCGAGGCCTTGCTCCAAGATCTGAGCATCAGCGGCGTGGTCTCTGGGTTTGCGCTCTCGACTTCCGCCACGCTCACGCCCGGCCTCACCACGGGCGTGCTCTACGCCCAGGGCAAGCGTTATGCGCCGGCCACCGCGCCCAATCCCGGCCCCGCGCCCGCTAATCAGACCGCATATCTGTTTTACAACGGCACGACGGGCTTCTATTATCAGACCAGTCCCGCGGGCGCGACGGCGGGTGACGCGCTCATTGGCAAGGTCGTTACCGATGGCAGCCGGGTTACGAGCGTCACTGATTCCACAAAACTCTGGGGGTGGATTTCTCTCACACCCAGCGCACCGGGCGATTTCACGGTCGAACACTATCTCGGGCGCGCTCCCCTCGGGGCCATCATCGGGATGTGCTCGGGGGGGGCGATCTGGTGGCAGGATGCTTGGTGGGACGATACCAATCTCTATCTCGTGGCATCCGGTGTGGATGTCACGGCAGGGGTGCAAATATGGTGAGCAAGACGACCGAATCAAGAGTTGAAAATCTGGAGTTGAGAGGCTGGAGAGCCCGGTCTGCCGTCTTTTCAGCCGTACTATGGCTTTTCACTTTCAACTTTCAACTTTCCACCGCCATCTGCCAGAGTCAGCCCTACAAGGTCGCCAACCTGAACAACATCCGTTACGCCGACCAGTTTCCGGGCGCGGATGCCGGGGCGAAGATTGCAGCGGCGATTGCTGACTTGCCCGCGACAGGTGGCACGGTGGACGCACGCGGCCTGGAAGGCACACAGGCAATCTCCACCGACATCTTTGCCGGAGTCACCAAGCCTGGCACGTTGCTACTCGGCTCGGCGAATTTCAGCGTTACCGCCACCCAGAATGTTCCGTCTCACTGGACGATCCGTGGCCAACACGCGCCGGTTCTTGGTATCGACCCACCTGAGGGGACGGTTTTCACTTGGGCAGGCGCAATCAACAGCACCGTGCTGCGCTACTTCGACACCGAGTTCAGTTACACCGAGGGGGTGGCCGTAAACTGCAATTCGGTCGCCGGTTGCCGAGGTATCCTGATTGACAGCGATAACGCGCCGCAAGCGTTTAGCAACAGATTTCAGAACATCACCCTCAAAAATGGCGATATCCTTTTGGGGATAGGGACTAGCGGGATCACAGGCTACGCTTCGGCGGGAATCGAATTCCGCAACTTCTATTTCGAGAACCCGACGACGGCTGCGGTGCGGATCAACTCGCAGAACGCCATTCAGACCAGCATATTCGAGGGAGGCTACGTTCGCATCCCCGTGGACAATTCCGCTGCTGACGGCTTCGACGTGCGCGACGCCGCCGGAAACCCAGGATTCTCACCGGGGGCTTGGAGCATCCGCCGCGTGTCTTTCGGAGCCTCACAAATCGGCTATACTGGGGCAGCCATTGAGTTCTCGACAGCCAACGGCCTCAGCGGTGGCGCGCCGCTGGAGATTGCTGGGTGCGACTTCGAGATTCCTTCCAGCGCCATAGCCGCCTCGCCTGCTGGTCTAGTACGCGCCGGAAACGTCGTTACCGTGACCACGACCGGAACGCACAACTTCCAGAACGGCGCTACAGTCGTGATCTCCAACAGCACCAGCGTAGGCGGGACAAACTTCGATGGCGCCTTCGTTATCACTTCGGTAACTCCTCCCAGCACCTTTACTTATGCTCAAACAGCCGCAAATGATACAGGTGGAGGTGGAATAGCCGCTACGGGCTTTGCCTTCCGCTCTGTCACAAACGAGGGAGAGACAGGAAACATCCTGCTCAGCCACAATACATTCGCCAACTCCATGATTTATATTTCAGGGACGCGCCGCGTAGTTAGCATCGGCAATTCCTTCACTAGCAACAATGCGCCTTACTTCTCTCCGGCTACGAGCATAGCCAGGGTGACTTCCCTCGGCGATACTTTCAATACTGGCCGCTGGGTTGTCCCCGCCGCCAACACGCCCCTAGTAGAGTTAAACCGGGTGACCGTTGGCCTCCCTTTCCAAGCACCGATTCATGTGACAGGGATTCCTGGCAGTTATGCTGGGATTCTGGCCGAATCTTCGGCAGAGAACCCTGTCGGGTTAAGACTCCTGAACACCAGCGCAGCGCCGAGTGATTGGCAACTTATCTTCCCAGGCACTGGAGGCGCCAACCCCGGGGACTTTGTTCTACGCGACGGTATCAATGCCCGAAATGTCTTGGTTGCCTCAAAAGCCACCGGCGCGGTCGGTGTCGGGCCGAGTGTCAATGGCTATACGAGTCCTGGAGACCTCTCCGTGGGACGAAATGCCAACGTCGGCGCTCTGTTCTTCAGCACCGGAACGCAAGCCCTTCTGGATTACGGCGTGACCGCGCCCGGCAAGTTCAACTTTTCCGGTGGCCCCGTCCAGGCAGTGGCGACTTCCACCTCGGTGAACGTCGTCACCTTCTCCGCCACGCCGACCTTCGAGGCGAGCTTAGGCAACACGCAAAAGATTACCTTGACCGGTAACGTCACCAGCTCCACGCTCTCCAATGCCGCGACGGGACAGCAAATCAACTTCCTCATCTGCCAGGACGGTACGGGCGGCTGGACCTTCGTTTGGCCGACGAACGTCAAGGGCGGGATGACCATCGGCTCGACGGCTTCAACCTGTAGCGCGCAGAACTTCATCTTCGACGGCACAAACGCTTATGCCCTCAGCCCCGGCGCAACGAACATGTAGTGGCCGGCTTCAGCCGGAACCGCGCCCCTGGCAACTAGCCTGGATGCCCGCGCGCCGCCCCAGGACTCCCCCTGTGATTTCCGTGCTATATTGGGCGGCACCAGACGGCAGCTATGGCCGAGAGTCCCCAACCCGCCACTCAATCCCTGCTCAACGCGCTCGCCGTCATTCCGGGCGTGCGGTGGTTCCATCTTTCTGACCCGTCTTCCGCGGCGCTCGACGAGCTGGCGGCGCATTTCGGCATCCACCCGCTCCAGGTGGAAGACTGTCGCCACCGGCGGCAGACCGCGCGGCTGGAGGAGCACGAGCGCTACACCTTTGTGGTGATCAAGGTGCTCGTCGCTCTACACGGCGAGCGCGCTGCCAACGACGGTGCAGCGCCGGCGGCAGAATCGAGCGACCCGGAGGCTGCCACGCCGGCGCTGACCGCTGCGCCCGCCCCGAGCGCGGCCCGGCTGCGTTTTGACGACTTTGACATTTTCCTCGGCCCCGACTACATCCTGACGGTGGACGAAGGGAACTCATCCCTGGTTCCCGCCGTTCGGCCCCGGATCGCCGCCGAAACCTCGCTGCAGAATCCCGACCGCATCGCGCACGCCTTGATCGACGCGGCGGTGGATCAATACCTGCCCGCGCTCGACCGCCTGGGGGATTTCATCAACCAGTTGGAAGACCGCGTCATCCACCGGCCCTCGCCTGCCACCCTGCGCGAGATTTTTCGCCTCAAGCGCACTCTCCTGGATTTCCGTCGCGTGGCCACGGCCATGCGCGAGGCGGTCAACGGATTGATCCGCCGCTACGACGTGCCGTCTTCAGCCGCGCGCCGAGCAGACCGCGAACTCCGCATCTACTATCGCGACGTCTATGACCACATTGTGCGGCTCATCGACTTCCTCGAGACCTATCGGGACCTGCTGACTGGCTCGCTCGATATTTATCTATCCGCCGTGGCCAACCGCACGAACGAGGTGATGAAGATCCTCACCATCTGGGGAACCATCGCCTTGCCTTTGCTTATCCTGACCAGCTTCTACGGGATGAACGTTGACCTTCCCCTCCAGAAGCACCCGCACGTGCTGGCGGTCCTGGGGTTGCTGATGGCAGCCTCGGTGCTGGCCGTCTATTACTACTTCCGGCGAAAACATTGGTTCTAAGCCAAGCCCTGTCTCGAACGGGTTCGGATCCCCTGCGCGCTCTTACGCCGGTTCCTTCCCCGCCGACTGGCTACGGTTTTCCCCAGCAGGGATGGCCGCGAGATGCTACGCCGCGCTGCGTGCCACCCGGCGAGTTGTGCTATGCTCTCGCCCGCATAGCAAGGGAGCCAGCGGCAGGATTCGTGCTAAGAGTGCGAACGCCTCCGGCGGACTTCCCAAGCCAACGAAGTCTCCGAACGAGGTACTGCATGGTGAAAGCAGCGAGCCCGCCCCCTCTGCGGCGTAGTTCCCGTGTGAATGTGCGAATTCCGGTAAGGCTTTCAGGGACGCTGCCCGGCGGCAAGCCGTTTACCGAAGAGACGTTCATCGTGAGCATCAGCAAGTTCGGGGCGAAGGTGAAAACCCGCCAGGCTCTCGAGGTGGGGATGCAGGTGAAGGTCCAGCCTCATCGGCGCCGCGAGGCGGGCCTCTTCAAAGTGGTCTGGACGGGGCGCCCGGGCACGCCGCGGGAAGGCGAAGCAGGGATTGAATATGTCGAGGTTTCCAATCTCCTGGGCATCGCGTTTCCGGACTAGACCTCTGGCCTCCCGGAGCGCGGGAGAAAAACGCCGGGAGTTGCCGTCAGCCCATTTGCCTGGACGTGCTAAGATTCTCTGGTGTGCAGCCTGATTCGGGGCGGCACCTCACCTGCCGGGCGCGGCACGCGGGGCGCGCGAGCATCGCTTACCCCGCAAGGCAGGTATTCCAAGCTCGCGGCCTTCTGGAGGTCCATGGACGAGACTGAACAGCAAAGCGACCGGGTCAAGGTAGCCATCCCCATCCGTGTCCGTGGCATGTCAACCCAGCACAAATTCTTTGACGAGATCACCCAGACTGCATTGCTGGGCCCAGACCTCGTGGTCACCCGCATTCAAAACCTCGTGGATTTGGAAACCGAACTTCTGGTGATTAACCCTAAGAACAATGTTGGGGGCACCTTCCGGGTGCTGTGGCTCAACGTCCAGGGCAAGGAGGGCTGGCACGAGGTCGGCCTGGAACTCGTGGAAGCAGAAGATGATTTGTGGGAGATTCCCTTTCCTGCCGGCGGAGAGGAAGCCGCTACGCCTGCCGTCCAGGCGTGGCTCGAGTGCCAGCGCTGCCACCAAATGCTCCTGATCCCGGTTCCCGAAGCCGATTCCCTTTACGAGGGGTTCCGCATCGCCCGCACCTGTGAACGCTGCAAAGCCACGACGCCCTGGGAATTCGTTCCTGCTGAAGCCCAGGAAGCCGAGCTCGCAGCGACCGACGCAGCGGACGTCACGCGAGTCATCAAGAAGAAGCCTGCGAAAGAAATGCGCACGAAAGGCCGGGCTCCTCTCACAACGGGCATCAAGGTGACCCGCGAGCACTACGGCACCATCCTGGAAGACGTCTGCAAGACCGTCAATGTCTCGCGCCAGGGAGCGTATTTCTTGACCAAGGAGAACTACGTGCTGGGCGAGCGGGTGAGCGTGGTCCTTCATTACCAGGAAGGTGCCGTGAGCATTTCCGTTCCCGCTTACGTAGTCCGCGTGGAGCCAGCCAAAGACAGTCCCTACAATGCCGTCGCCATCAAACTCGAAGGGGGGAGACGCTAAGTCAATTTCCCCCGCGGCGGCCCCGGCAGTAGAATAGATTACGCCGCGCTTTCCGGAGCCTGTGATGCACTGCTTTCAGGTTTGCACTCTCAGCTTCATCCTTCTTGGGGGGCTTGCCCCTCTTCAGGCCGCACCTTCCGTACTGGATGTGCGCTCGTCGCTCCTGCAAACGCAGCAGGCCATGAACTTCACCGTCGAAGGCAAGATCACCAAACAGGCCCCGGGCAAGCTGACCATCAGTTCCGGGGAGAACATCCTCTTCCACGTGCGCTATGACGACAAAACTGAGATCAAGCAGAGCGACGGGAGCCCGGGCACGGCCAAGGATTTGCGCGTCGGAGTAGTGGTGAGGGTGGATGGCGAACTAACCGAAGGGGGCGAAATCATCGCCCAGAAAATCGAAATCCAGAAA
>Ga0315281_10005931_pt1 | contig 17430 bp, 14 predicted proteins | sample YL17G07_0_MG_FD_204540 | JGI IMG/M metagenome (GOLD analysis project Ga0315281, IMG submission 204540) | Sediment microbial communities from Yellowstone Lake, YNP, Wyoming, USA - YL17G07_0 | ecosystem: Environmental > Aquatic > Freshwater > Lake > Sediment | place: USA: Wyoming | collected...
TAGTTAGTATGCCACATAGTATTAACAAGCAAAACAAAAAACTTGTTACCTAAAACACGGAGTAAAGGCATATCCTCCGTACCACCACCTTGAATGAATCTAGAACCCATTGCAATGTCAAAACCACTTTTTATCGCCTCAACAAGCAGGCTAATTTCAATGCAACGGTGCGAGCAGTCCGCGTCCATGGTTATAACAATATCACCGCAAGCAGCCTCCATACCTTTTCTTAATGCAAACCCCTTGCCCACATCTTCAGTTATAATCTTTGCACCATAGCGTTTTGCTATTTTAACAGTATCATCACTACTGCAGCCATCCACAACAATTATTTCATTTACATATTTAGGCAGCTCTTTCAAAACAATTGCCAAGTTCTTCTCCTCGTTCTTCGTCGGTATTACAACAGAGATTTTCATAAAAACACTTGATATAATTAAATTTAAAGAATTAATGCTTTATTACTATTAGTTGTTATGTCAATCGTAGCTATAGCCAAAGGCACTGCTTACGACGCAGCAGTAAAGACATTACAGCTAACAGATTTCAAGCAGCTTGCAAAGGGCAAGAAAAGGATTGTTATAAAACCGAATTTAGTTGTCCCTGTGCATAGCAGTAAAGGTATAACTACTGACGTGAATGTTGTTAAAGCTGTTTTAGATTGTTTGCCTGACTGCAACAAAGCAGTAATCGCAGAAGGAGCTTTGGATACTTGTAAAACTTTCATTCTAAATGGTTACGGCAAACTTGCTAGTGAGTATGGTATTGAGTTAATTAATCTGGAGGAAGAGGATGAATGGGTTGAAGTGGAGGTTAAAGAGCCGCTTGTTTTAGAGAATATAAAAATAGCAAAAAGGGTTGCTGAGAGCGATTTTGCTGTAAGTGTTGGTAAACTAAAGATCCACTCGCAGACAACAGTGACAGGGACTATGAAAAACATGATGGGCATTTGTCCTAAAGACCAAAGGTTAAAAATCCATTCCTACCTGCCAAAATCCTTGATTGACCTACTTTCTGTAAAAATGCCACATTTTGGCATTATAGATGGAATAGTTGCAAACGAGATAGATGAAAATATACCATATCCCGTTAGAATGGGCATAGTCCTTGCTAGCAAAGACTGTGTTGCCTTGGACAGAACTGCTGCAGAGGTTATGTGTATAAATCCTCTGGCTGTTGAACATGTAAAAATGGCCTTTGAAAGGGGATTTGGAGAGTTTGATGCCAATGTAGTTGGAGAAAATGTAAAAGATGTGAGGAAGATGCTTAGGGTGGGTGGATTTAGTTTAAGAGGCGATGGCCAAAGAATTGTTTGCAAGTTGTTTATAGAGATTGGTATGTTTGAATGGTTTTATAAAAACATGTTCCCTACAATTAAGAAAATAAACCAGAAAATAAAAATATTCTAATCGATTTATTTCTTAATTTATAAAGAATAAGTATGGAGTTTTCAATAATAGTCCCTGCATATAGAGAGGGAAATATTAATAAAATATTGGGATTGCTGTTGAAACAAAATCTTTCACCTGATATGAAATTAAATAAAATATTTTTAGTAGCTACTGGTTATGGAAAATTTTCTTTCCTTAAGAACAAGAAAGTGGTTGTTATTAAAGAAAAAATAAGAGGTGGAAAGGCAGCTGCAATTGGCAATGCTCTGAAAAGAGTAGATTCTGATATTGTGATATTACAGAGTGGAGATGTGATACCATCTAAAAATACCGTAAAAGAACTGCTTACCCCATTCAGAAATTCTTCAATAGGTATGGCTACTGGCAGACCAATACCACTAAACGATAAAAAAAAATTCACCGGGTTTTTAATCCATTTTGTATGGCTTCTTCACCATCTTATCTCTTTAAAAAATCCTAAAGCAGGTGAAATATTAGCCTTCAGAAGATTGACAAAAAAAATTCCAAAAAAACTTGTTGCAGATGAGTCATATTTAGAATTCATAGTAAGTAAAATGGGTTACAAGATTGTATATGCCCCAAAAGCAATAGTTTTCAATAGGGGACCAGAAAGTATACTTTATTTTTTGAAACAAAGGATAAGGGTGTACATAGGGCATTTACATATAAAAAAGCAGTTCAACTATTCTGTTTCTACAATGAGCTCTTTAAAGATATTCAAGGCTGTAATAGAATATTTTGAAATAAAATCTATCAGAGATTTGAAAGAAATTTACTGGGTATTTTTAGCCATTATATTAGAAACTTCTGCCAGATTAATCGCGTATGTACAATTTTACTTTTTAAACAAGCTACCATATAAATGGGAAAAAATAAAAACTTAGGTTTTTTTATGATAGAACTGATACCTAAAATCATTGAATTTAATCTTTTTAAGAAATTTGGATTCCCAAAAATATTGCCAATTTTTTTGACTTTAAGCGTAAATGACTGGTGCAATTCTAGATGCAAAACTTGCAACATATGGAAGAATAATGCACAAACAAAAATTGCAGAACAACTGAAAATAGGAGAATATGAAAAAATAATTCAAAATTTTAATTCACTTTCCTGGATTACGATAACTGGTGGTGAACCGTTTTTGAGAGATGACCTTCCAGATATTGTAAAAATTGTTTATGAAAAAACTAAACCCAGATATATAACAATTGCCACAAACGCAACAGTCCCAAAAAGAATTGTTGAAAATACAAAAAGAATCCTAGAAACATGTCAAGAGCTTAAATTGAACGTCAATATATCGATAGATGAAATTGAAAATAAGCATGATGAAATTAGAGGTTACAAGGGAAATTACGCACTTGCAATGCGTACTTTCAAATCTCTCAAAGAACTTGGTAGTAATCATCTTTTTGTGGGTTTCAATACAGTTATATCGAGTTTCAATGTCAGTAATTTTGCTAATATTTATGAGCAACTAGCGCAACTAAACCCAGATTCCTATATTTGCGAAATCGCTGAAAAAAGAGCAAAATTATATAACCTTGATTTACGAGTTATGCCTACAGATAATGAATATGAAAAAACTTTAAAATTCCTCATTTCTATTTTAACAGATTCAAAGAGAAAAGATGTTCCAGAAATTGTACGTAAATTGCGAATAGAATTTTACAAGTATTTGATAAACAATAAAAAAATTGATAATTTCGAGGGTATTGCATCAGCATACATCATGTCAAATGGCGAACTTTGGCTAAGCTATTCAAAAAGATTTGTCGCAGGAAACCTAAGAGATGTAAATTATGACTTTAAAAAATTATGGTTTAATGAGAAGGCAAGTCAGTTTAGAAAAATAATGAACAGTGATAGGTATAGTACTAGTTTAGCAAATGCATTTTATACAAACTTTATGTGTAATCCTAAAATGTTACTAAAAACGATATTTAAGTTAAACTGCTTCTCTCATACAATTTTAATCAAACCAAAAGAACATCAATCTTAACTATTTAGTAATATTTCTTACAATTTCCTTTATTTTAACTCTTTTAGGCATCAGAGCCTTTTTAATAATTTTCCAAAACTTATATGGATTTTTTTTCTCATTACATAAAAATATCTCTACAGCTGCATAGCCAAGCTCTGGCCACGTAAATAATGAGGCATGCGTCTCAGCAAGCAATAAAACAATTGTCAAGCCATATGGTTTGTAATGATAAACAATTTTCTTAACGACTTTGAACTTTGATTTTTTAGCTGCTCTGACTAAAATAGGTAAAAGCAATTTAGAGTCATTCAAGTTACATTTGCAGTCATACGCATCTATATGCAGTTCTCTAACTTTCATAAAAGTTTTATGTGATTCTTTATTTAAGTTCTTTAATGTTAGGAATTTGTTAGGGTTTCGCGTATTGCATACGGCAATTCATATTTTGGGTAATAATTCAAACTAATAATATCTTAATTTTTGATGCTCCTTATGATTCTCATACTGACTTTTTCTGGTTTCAGAACCTTTTCGATTGTACTCCAATCCTGCATCATAATGGAAGCAACAATTTTGAATTGTTTAGAATGCACCTACATCCTTAAGCATCTATATGCAACTCTTGAATTTTAGTGAATTAACTTGTTTCAAAGAATAATTAATCTTTTCTACTCCATAGTAAGCTTTATCTTTGAAAAAAAGTTAATTATATTAGGTTTAAATGGAAAATAAGAAAGCAATTTTGATAGTTTTGGTTTCTTTTGCCATTGTGATTATTGTTGGTTTTTTTCTAATCAGAGGAACTATACGCATCAGCACAATTAAACCTCATATCTCTGGTGAGTTTATTCAAAATCCTGACTTCAATACTTTTCCAACAGAAGATGTATGGTATGATGGTGGAAATGTAAATGTGCAAAACAATGCTATTTGGTATAATCAATCGATCGAAGGAAGGTCGTATTTGGTACTTATTCATCCCAAATCAGAAACTGAGGTTAGATATATAGAGCAGACTGTAAGTTTACCAGCAGGTAAAAAGTATCATCTAAATATTGGATTAGCAAATGTTCAAGGTAAGGCTAAAGTCATAGATCCTATTATACCAATAGACATTGAAAATGTTGTTGAATGTGCCGACAATGGTTTTAGAGTAAAAATTACTTCGAGTGGGCAAGAAAAAACTATAGCAGATTTGATTGTAAATGCAAAAGATGGCTGGAAGGCTCTTTCTTATGACATTTCTAGCTATGCAGGGCAAACTATAACAGTAAGAGTTGAGGGTTATGCTGGTGGCCCTTGTGGTACTTGGTCTGTCGAATGGGGCGCTGTCGACTACATAGATATTGTCACTTCTTAAACTGCCAATGTTTTTATAGTTTCTTACATAGAATTATTGATAAATGATAAAGGCAGCACTAGTTGATCCACCTGAACCAGATTGGGTAATTAATCCGTTACCCCTGTTAGGCACTGCTATATTAAAAACTTTGTTTAGATCCTATATACCTTATAAAAAGAAAAATTTTATGTCCATATCCTACTTATGATGTTTATTTCGTGTAGAGAAAAAAAAAGGAAAGCAAATGTTGAAAACAATAATTGTAACACCGCCAATGCCAGATTGGGTTATCTGCCCACTACCATTGCTAGGACCCTCTATTCTAAAGACTTTCTTGGATGAAAAAGGATACAAAACTGATTTAGCAGACATTTCTATAAGAGTTAGATACCTAAACAGATTCTCTTTAAGAAAAATTATTAAACTAGAATTGTTTAAAGATAGAGAAAGAATAATAAATTTTTTAAAAGATCATCAGGATGATTATCTAAAAAAAGAAATAACAAAATTAATAAATCTTGGGAATTTAACAAACTACGATGTGATTGGATTTTCTTTGTATGATAATAGTAGTATAGCTTTCGTATTATGTATTGCAAAAATTTTGAAAGAAGAGTATGGAAAAAAAATTGTTTTGGGCGGACCCATAGTTTCCAGATCAGATTTTACTGATTTACTGAATTTTGATTTTATTGATTTTTTGATTGTTGGAGACGGAGAAGAACCTCTTCTGAAAGTTTTGAATTATTTTGAAGGTAAAGGTACAATAGAAAATTGTGATGGCATATTCTATAGAAAAGCTGGAAAAATACATACAGCAAAACCAAGCATATTCTCATTAGAAAATAAATCTATTCCCACTTTCAATACTGAAGATTTGAAACTTTATAGGAAACTCAATCAAAATGGACTGTTAATCATACCATATTTGCTGACACGAGGTTGTAGATTTAAATGTGCCTTTTGCTCAGAATATGAAAATACTTCTTTTAGATATGCTCTTATAGAAAAAGTTATTTCTGACATAAAAAATTTACTGAGCACTTATCATGCAAATTCAATTTATTTTGCTGAAGCCAATTTGAATAATGATCATAAATATCTAATAGAATTTTCAAAGCGCATAATCAGAGAAGGTTTAAAATTTTCTTGGGGTGGTTTTTGCACTATTGACAGTTTAGATGAAAATACTATAAAAATCATGGCAAAGTCAGGCTGCAGATACGTTCTCCTGGGAATAGAAAGTGCAAGTGAACCTATGCTAAAAAAAATGCAAATAAGAAAAGCATCTGACGTAGAGAAATTTAAAGGAACTTTGAAATTATTAAATAAACATGGTATTCGAGTACATTATTTATTTGTAGTGGAATTTCCTTACGAAACGAATGAAGATTTCAGAAAAGATATCGATTTCATAAACGAAACGGCTAAATATACTACGACAGCAGCGGGTTGTATATTTGAATTATTAGAAAATTCGATTATTTTTTTGGTGCCAAAAACTTTTGATATACAAATTAGGCAGAAGGGGGCAAGTAGATATAATTTTTTTGATAGGTTTTGGGAATTTGATGAGACGAGTGGTTTAAAATGGGAAGATAAATATAAAAGGGGAAGGATTAAAGTAGAACTTATCAATAAAATTATCTTTAATAAAATAGAATCAAGATTAATTTTTAAATCTTTCATAAAAGATCCATTATATTTAATTAAAAAGAAAATTTCACATCCATATACTAGCTATGATGTATATTTTATATAATTAATCGAAGGAAACATTTGATTCAAGATAATTAATGTGATGAAATGGAAGTTACGTTTAAAGAAAGAAAAAGATTGTTTTTAAGATTTGGGAATGAATATGAAGAAACATCTGTTCAGAACTTTTACAGATACCATGTTGTTAATCCTTATTGGGGATTCATGATAAAATATTTTCTTAGATACATTGATTGTAAGCCTTACGACAAAGTGATGAAGTTAGACCTATGGGATGAAACCGTTGCAATGTTTACTGATATAAGAAAGAATATAATAAAATTTTTGAAACCAAAGAAAATTTATTACATAGAATTTGTTAAAGAATTCTGTAATTTATTCAAGAAAATGTACAATTCTAAGAACGAAGTTGCAATAAACGATAATATAAATAATTGGCCATTTGGCAATTGCATTTTTGATGCCATTATCGATATATCAACATCAGATCACCTTAATTTGAAGGAATTCAAGAAATTTATCGCAGATTGCCAAAAAACTTTGGCTCCAGGGGGCTATCTTGTTTTACTTCACTTGAATAAGAATTATCAAAATATGGGAAATTTTCTGAATGTGGAGACTAAATATATAAATTATCCGAGATCAGACAAATTAATTGAAAAAATTGTTCAAGAAAATGGACTAAAGATTATAAAGAAAAAATATTTCTTACCTTACTTGTTTGATACATCACTTATTTCATTACATTTTTACATGAGGATGCATTTATTTTTCTATAAAATTTTTAATCAGTTATATTTTTATTTGATATCAACTTTATTAGGTTCACGTCAGTTGAATATTTTTGTATGTTATCTTATTCAAAAATAATTTATTGAGCTCATAAATTATTACTCCTAGGTCCTAGTTTCTAGCAAAAGATTTAAAGCTTCAATTCTACCAGCCTATCTGACTAGTGGATAAACTGCTTCTGAAATAATAAATAAAGGGGGGTAGTCGAACCCTCTTGTACAGAATAATCTCAGTTAGAGATTATTCTGCTGAATATAAAAAACCGGAGGTTTCTCTTATGAACAACTTGATTAGCTACAGCTCCAGCATCGGCAGGCTGAAGCTGCACGTAAGCTTCAAGGTCAAGTACTACCATCCAGAAGAGTTCCCCTACACGAAAGCGAAAGACTTCTGGGGTTCCGGCTTGTGGCTCTTGTAGTCTACTTCGACTCAATCGGGCAGAATCCTGAAGAAACCTCAAGCTACGTTCGCAATCAAGGGAATAGTTTATAAGCTCACAAAAACAAGATTATTATATGATTGAAAAAATTTTGCTTAAATTAAATAGTTTTATAGAAGCTTTTCTTCAAGAAATATCTCCAAACATCAAAAAGAAACAAACAATTGTCAAATGTAAGTGTCTATCGGGAAATACTTTCATTGGCACACCTAACGGAAGTCTCAATATCAAAGATATTAGAAGTCATGCGACTGTATGGACATTAGACAAACTTGGTAACAAGAAATCCGCAGTTGCTTTGAAAGTTGGGAAAGTAAGAGCTCCGTCTACTCACAAGATGGTTCATATTATTCTTGACGATGGAAGGGAGCTGTTTGCTTCTGAAGGTCATCCCACAATTGATGGAAGAACGTTGGAAGATCTAAAATCTGGACAAGTTATAGATAATGCACGTATTAAAAGTGTTGAAATTGTTCCATACGATCAAGCATATACATATGACCTTTTGCCTTCTGGTGTCACTGGATTTTATTTCGCGAATGGGATTTCTGTTGGAAGTACTCTCAAGCAAAATAATTAAAATTGGAAATTCGATTCAGATAAATCCTAAATTTTCTCGAATAGCAGTGTCTTTCCTGTTATATCATTTTTATTTATTTTACTAACCTTTTTGAGGGCAATTTCATGTTCATTAATTTTTGGATTACTTCCAAAATAATTTTTTTGGGAAAGTCTTTCATCAAAAGGAATGTAATTTATTGTTAGTTTGTTTGTTCTTGTTTTAAAAAATCCTTGGAACTTGCTAACGCCTTTTTTTTTCTCAAAAAAATCAAGTAGTATTTCGAACATTTTCCTTTGAGTTACGATTTTATTATTTTTTTTGAAGGAATGTTCAACTCTACCTTCCACGCGTTCGAATAATACAGGCAGATTTATCCCACAGTGATGCTTCACGTCATCTGCTTTGATAGCAAAATCACCAATTTCATATCTGATTAAAGGAATTGCTTTGTTAACTAGCCCTGTAATTAATATTTTCCCAATCTCTCCAGGTGCTACTTCATCATAATTTTCGTCTACAATTTCAACAAGAACACTGTCACTATCAACATGATAACCATTTTTTTCTCTACATTCCCAAGCAATTCTGTTAAATTCGTTTGAACCATATTGATCATATACATTAGTATCAAATGCATTTTCTATAGTTTTTCTCATGATTTCAGTATTAATTTCTGCGTGAGAAATTATAAGCTTAGGTTTGAAATTAAGTTCTACATTTTGGTATAAGATCATACGTGAGATAAAGTACAATGCTGAAGGATAGTAGTAAATATATTGCGGTTTTATGGTTTGCATAATTTTTAATTGTTTTTCTTCGTCCCAACTTGATGGTACATAGATTTTTCTATATAAACCAAGCAGATGGTATAATTCCTTTTGTGGTGTTTGTTGCCACCAGTAATATAATAGTGGTTTAGTTGGATTGTATCCTACTTTTAGCAATGCTCTTGCATATATTGCATCTAGAAAATTTTTCGCAAAAGGATCAAAGTATATTTTAAATGGCACACCACTTGTTCCAGAGGTTGATCTCATGAAAAGAAACGAGGGCATTCTATGTAAATAATTCAAATACTTTTTATATTCGTTAGAAATAAAATTTTTATAATTTTTAAGAACTACTTTTTTGTTGATGGGTGGTAATTTTTTAAGATCTTCTATACAATTTATATCTTTAGCTTTTATCCCGAATTTTTTCCAGAGATTTTTATAGTAGTTTACGTTTTTGTAAGAGTAACGAATTATTTCTAACAATTTTTTATTTTGTATAGATTTTAATTTGGATTGAGGTAGTTTAGTATTTCTTAGAGCTTCTCTCAAATATAATAATTTTTGAAAAGGCATATGTAATTTTATTAGATGTTTAAAATAGATAAGTAACTTCTAAAGTCAAAAAATACTAGACAAAATAATGATGAATATCTTAATTTAGTTAATTGTGATTTTGAGTAAATATTTAAAATGTGAGGCTACCAGGCACTGAATGGGATTCTTCCAAAATTGTGGGGTGGCTAACCACTTGCCCAATACATTTTAGTAGAAAACTTTGAACTCGGTTGCATTATTGTTTAAAATTTTTATAAAATCAAAAGAATCTGGTATTTCATATCTGCTGATTTTCAAATCATGATCTACTTTCATTTCATCAAAGAAATTATATTTAATGACAATTTCTCCCTTGCTTGCATTGGTTACAGTAATTTTATTGTAATCAGCAGTTATAGTCCCAGAGCCTTGTAAAAAGAATGTAGGTTGTATTTTGGTTTCATAAACAGAAAATTTACCAATTTGCTTAACCTTTGAAACTTGCTGTAGATTGTCGAACACACCTTTAGATTCATCAGACCAAACCACAATCCATTTGATGTTGTATAGATTAAAATATTTCTCAAATTCAGTTGTAGAGAAGTCAGTTATGTTTCTATTAAAAAGTGCACCTTCATAGAAATCTGGAATGAATCCTTTTTTAAGCGATGCATATGGCATAGGAAGTACAACAAATTCCCTACCAGTGAAATAGGGAAACATGGCAAGCAGATGCCCATCACTATATTGAAATCCGGACTTGTAGCCAGAGTTTTCTATCAATATCCTAGCTTCGGGCGTTGTGCTGCCTTTAATCCATGATATAAGATCTTGCACATCTTGTTGTATAGATGTTGTAATCCGCCTGTTCCAAACCCATTCTTCTTCATTCATTATGTTAAAATATAAATCAGGTGCCTTGAAAAAACTAAAAAGCAACAATAAAACTATGAAAATAATTGCATACCTCTTTTTGGGTTTGACTTTATTTGCGATATACTTGATTGATTTTGCTGAAGGTATTATCAAAAGCAGAGTTAATGTAACTACAACTCTTTGCGGCTGAAAATAGGTAATTGCACCTATAAATGAACCAAAGTAAGAGTAGACAAAATAGAAAATGGAGGTTAATAAGAATAATATAAAAATTTCTTTTTCTTTATTCCATAAGAATATACCAAAAAAGCCTAGGAAAAATATGAGTGTTTGTAAAGGCCTTGCTTGAAGTTCAAATAAAATGGTTTTTATGCCTTCGCTTTGATGGAGTGGAGATGGCTGAAAATTTAAACTAGTTGTCCTGTTTAATATGAATAAAAATGAAATCAAAAAAATGATTGCAAGCATTAAAACAGTCAGGAACGGTATCGATGACAAGCCTTCCGACTTCTCTAAAGCCAGCTTTTTAAATAGGAATGTGAAAACGATTAAAGGCACTATTAAGATTATTATAGAATAGGGGTGTATCAAAATACTTAGAAAGCAAAATAAAGTTCCAAATACAAGGTATTTTCTTTTGTTTGCAAGCAAGAACTTGTAGAAGAGGGATATTGTGAATATGCAAAGGTATGAAGCAAAAATGAAGGAAAATACACCACTGCTGTTCATTTGATAGATAAGATAGTCAAATCGCCATGCTATTACAGTCAATAATGATATTGCAGCACTTTCTGTTTTTGTCAAGTTGAAATTTCTGGCAGCAAAATACATAACTAGTGGAAATAGCAAATTAATTGAATAAATATAGATTTTGAATACAAGAATTGTAGGAATAAAAAAGAGTAAAAAGCTTATTAAAGCAAGTAACATATCCATTGGATAAAAGTTAATGCCAAACAACCATCCGCAAAGAAAGAATGGGTCATATGCCTCAATTTTCATTTCGGGTAAGTAGTACTTTGACACTAAAAGTTGATAATAGTGATAAGGGTAATCATCAGTGACTATTACTTTATCGCTAAATAGCATCCTAATTGGAAAATAGGAAATTTGTAAAATTATGAGCTGTATACCAAGTGCCAGTAAAAGGTATTTGTTGCTTATTAAAAAGTCTAAAATGAATTTAAGTTTCATATTATTATTTACTCACTCAAAGAATATGAAAACAATTTAAGAGCAAATGATTTGTCTATTCAGTTCTAGTTTTTTCAATTCAAAATTTAACAAAAAATTTTCATTTTCTAACTTTCTTTTTTCCTTTTCAATTCTGTTCCATTCCTTTAATACACCTCCCTTCTCAATCAAAGAATTTTGCTTTATTTTCAACCCATAAATTTTTTCTTTAATCAGATCGACCTCTTTATAGATGCTACTTTTTATTTTATTGCTTTCTTTTTCAAGCCTGCTCATAGTTTTTGAGATATTATGTCTTTTCAAAAGCAAAGATCTTTTTTCTTTGGCTTTTTTTATCTGGTCATCTATTGCTTTCATTTCTTTCGAAATACTATGGCTTTTTTCATCTAATTTTTTCCAGGCATTATAAATGCCTTTGCTTTTCAGTAGTAAACTTTCTTTTCCAATTAATCTGGCAATCTCTCTTTCAATACTTTCAAAATTTTTAATCCATATAGTCATTAGTTCCTTTTCGCATTTTTGAATTTTAGGTTTTAATACTTGGAGAGATTCTTTCAATTTTCCTTTTGTAACCAGATATTCCTTTTCAAGCATTTCCCCAAGTTCCACTCTTTTCGGTTCTCTTGCAGTTTTCAATTTTTCATCAAAAATCTTTTCCATTTCATCCTTCTCCCTTTCAATCTCATTCCACTCTTCCAAAATCCCACTCCTTTTCAAAAGTTCAATCTTTTCTCTTTCAATCTCCCATCTCCTCATCTCCAAAGGTTCCACTTTTTCCCACGCGTCATAACTTTCCTTTTCCAACTTTTTGATATACTTCTCAATCTCATTCCACTCTTCCAAAATCCCACTCCTTTTCAAAATAGATTTTTGTTTTTCAGCTAGGGCAGCAATTTTTTGATTGTTCAATCTAATCCTCTTTTCTATCTCCTCTTCATGCTTAAACAGTTTGAACTTGTCTGGTATTTTTTTGTCAGCATTAATCAGCGTTCTTTTAACTTCCTTATTATCAAATTTTATTAAAAAATAACTCATGTTTTTCGTATAATTTTTCCAATCATCATTGGAACTATTTAAAAATGGATTTAATATCTTGTCAGTTCCTATATGATAACCCAAAGCTTTCCTGTTCAGTTTAAATTCTAAACCTTTTTTAAACAACCTGTAACCCAACTCTATATCTTCCAACCCCCAACCTTTGAAATTCTCGTCAAACATACCGACCTCTAAAAGATGTTGCCTTCTGATGGACGCGTTTCCAGTCAGAAGAGTTTCCCATGGTCTTTCAAAGTCGTTCAAATTCTCTGAACACTCTTCATAAATGGCATCCCTGTAGCTGGGAATTATTGGTATGTCAACGATTTTTTTATACTCTTTATCAACCAGATCAATTACCTTTTTCATTTCATGCTTTGCTTTTGTTTCCAAGGCAGAGGCATACCCAATGACAACCAAGTTTTTATTTTTTCCATGACTTATTACATGTTCGGAAATAAAATTTGGTGTTGCTACAATATCGCTGTCTAGAAAGACAATTATCTCTCCCCTAGCTTTCTTTATGCCGAAATTCCTTGCTCTGGAAACACATCTATGGGCCAATTTTTTTATTTTAAAATACCTTAAATTAGAAATTTTTAAACTTTTTATCATTTTATCTGTTGCATCATTTCCATCATCCACAACAATTATCTCATATTTGCTCTTAGGGTAGTTTTGTTTGGACAAAGAAAGTAAGGTGGTTCTTAATAATTTTTCTCTATTATAAGTTGGTATTACAACACTTGCAACCAAATTTTTCATATGACCACTAAACTCCAATATATCCTAACTTTATTTCTTTATTCAAGCCATTTTTGAAATAGTAATTCATCATACTTTCCAAGTTCCTGCCAAGCTCATTCGGCGGTGAAATGTAATCTTTCAAGTTGAAACATATCATCTTTTTTGTGCCATAGGATGTGTCTGGGTTTAAAAATAAAACATAATTGATTTTTAAAACGCTCAAGAACCTCAATATTTCAGTTAAATGTTTATAATTCATCCTGTTTATCAAAACACTTGCCTGAACATTCTGGCCTAAACTTACCAAATTTTTTATTCCCTCAACAGTCTGTTCAAAGCTTCCCCTCACCCCGGTTATACTATCGTGTAGTTCCGGTTTATGACTATAGATATAGACATCAAAGTTATCCACCCCAGCCTCAGCAACCCTCTTGCAATAGTTCATATAAGATAACATTCTACCATTAGTCCTTAGCGTAACCGAATGAAAACCCAATCCTCTCGCATATTTTATTACATCAAACAAATCCTCCCTCAAGGTCGGCTCACCACCCGATATTATCAATTCAGAATGTTCCTTACGGATTTGCTCGAGTTCCTTCTTAATTTCTGCCAAAGACTTCTTCGTAGACTTCTTATCCAGCAAACCACAAACAATACAATTGTTGTTGCATGCATTATCCAGTTTGATTGATTTGGCATCGTATTCTATAAAAAATCTATAGTTATTGAAAATATCCATGTCAAGATATTTTTTATAAAATGTTATGCCGTTATACTTTAACGCTTTGATTTGATTCTCCAGATCCTTGCATTCAGCTGGATGAAATTGGTGATAACATAAGGCGTTTCTGTTTAACTCGAACTTTAAACCTTGGTGGAAGAGTTTATAACCCATTTCTTGGTCTTCTACACCCCAGAAAACGAAATTCTCGTCAAACATTCCAGCATTAACCAAATGTTCTTTCCTAACGGATATGTTGTTGGAATAAAACAATGTCCAGTGCCTGCCAAGCTTGCTCAAATCATCCGAACATTTGCTATAATCTATTTCACGTATGTCGTCGAAAGTTTTTTTATCCAGCTTCCTAGCTTTCTTAATATCCAATTGGTAGGGAACTTCAGGAAGCTCTTTCCTATATCCGATGACAACCAACTTGGAGGATTTATTGTGGTATTTCAAATGCTCTGCTATGAGTTTTGGGTCGCATATTATATCCGAGTCGATAAAAATGATTACTTCACCCTCGGATTCTTCTATGCCAATATTCCTAGCTGGCCCAGCCCTATTTTCTGGGCTTCCAGGAACAAACTCCTTATACCTTGGCCAGTAATAGTATTTCAAGTTACACGTAGGTTTCAAGGATCTGATCATTTTTTCTGTATTGTCAGTAGAGCCATCATCAACAACAATAATCTCATAATCTTTTTTCGGATAATCTTGTTTGAATAATGAAATTAAAGTATTTTTTAATAATTTTTTCCTATTGCAAGTTGGAATAATTATACTGACTTTTTTAATTCCCTTATATTTTTCAAATTTAAATTTTAACTGTGGTTTCTTTTCAAGGCTCTTCCTAAAATTTGGATTTAATTGATACTTTATTTCATTAGGTAATATTTTCATTCCAAATTTTTTAGCTAAATTTCTACCTCCGGCTATAAATTCTGCAGATTCCCTAATTTCTGGAATTAATTTTTCAAAAATTTTTTTATTTTTGCTTGTAGGTTCGGGATATATAAACCTTAGTTCTGATATATTCAAAAAATTTAGAAAGTTAACAATGTTAATCAATTCTTTATAATTCATCCTGTTTATCAAAACACTTGCCTGAACATTCTGACCCAAACTTACCAAATTCTTTATCCCTTCAACAGTCTGCTCAAAGCTTCCCTCCACCCGGGTTATACTATCGTGTAGTTCCGGTTTATGGCCATAGATATAGACGTCAAAATTATCTATACCAGCTTCAGCAACCCTCTTACAATAGTTCATATAAGATAACATTCTACCATTAGTCCTTAGCGTAATAGAGACAAACCCCAATTGTTTAGCATATTTTATTACATCAAACAAATCCTCCCTCAAGGTCGGCTCACCACCCGATATTATCAATTCGGAATGTTCCTTACGAATTTGCTCGAGTTCCTTTTTGATTTCTGCCAATGATTTGTTTTTAATAGATTTTTTACCCAATAACGAGCAAATCGAACATTTGTTGTTACAGAGATTGCCTAGCTTTATTTCTAATGAAAATTTTTTATCATTATAACTTTTAAAATATTTTTGTTTTCTTTTGTTAAAAATTGATTTTTTTGTTTTCATTCTATATATCACTATAATTTTTTAACATTTTTTTTTAAAAATTTTGAAACTTTGTATAAAAATTAAGGTTATCTAATATATGAGGGCAATGGTGGCAGCCTTCACATAATTTTGGTTTAATTCTTTTTTTCGATAAAAATATTAATTTTTTTCTAAATTCATTATACTCTTTAGAAAGCCATACAGATTTTAAATCTCCGTTAGTGACTGATATAGGTTTATGCAAACAACAAGGAGAAACTTCACCATCAACACCTACATGTGTTAAATACCAACCTATGTTACAACCAATTTTATTATATAATTCGAAAGTATATTTGCCATTGAGAGCTTCTTTATTAGATATTAATTTTAGAAAGTTGTCAAAATTTGTCTCGAGTTTATGTTTTTTACATAAATTCAAATAATAATTTCTATTTTTTATTAAAAACATAATTTGATTTCTTGAAAGTAACAAATTTTTCAATAAGTTAACTTTTATTTGAAGAGGTACAAATTCAATTGCAAATGCATTTACTTTATCTGCCAGTTTTATCATGGAACCGATTGAAATATAATTTTTGTTTGTGACGACATTAACTATTTTTATTAATGGATAATAATCTCTTTGTTTTAAATGTGATAGCCAAATTAGATTATTAATTAGTTTATCAAAATTTTTAATTGTTTGATTTGGTATGTTTTTAACATAGCTATTGGCAGTTGCTGATGGGATATTAATATTAATCATGTTGACCTTCAATTTACAAAGTTTTTTAAATTTATTTTTGTCAATCAAAGTCCCATTCGTAAATATCTGTAATTTTCCTGCCTTTTTCATTGTATATTTAATAAACTGCATTACTTTAGGATGAAGAAATATTTCTCCACCACCAGTGAACTGTATCCAAGCTCCACTTAAATCTTTCATAATTTTTTTAAATAGCGGATAACTTAACTTTTTTCTTTTCCAACTCTCATCTCTTTCAATTTCATCATAATCAATTTTTCTACTTTTCCAATGACTATTATTACTTTTTTTTAAATATGGTGTGTAATTACTACAGAAAATACAATTATGATTACATCTATTAATTAATTCAAATTGCACAATTTTAGGTAATTCACAAAATTTACTACCCAACATACTATTGACTTTTTTATCATTATTATTCATGATATACAAATTATACTAACATTAGAAATTAATATAAGTTTACTATTTTAAACTTTTAAAAGGATCATATGCTCTTATTTAATAAAATATGTAAAAAATTTAATGGTACAATATATGAAAACTTTTGTTTTTTACATAAGAAAGATTTAACTAAAGAGGATCTAACGTTTCTTAAAAAAATAACATCTAAAATTATGAGGCATAAACTATTTACAGAATTCAAAATATTAAATAATAATTATTCTGTAATTATAATTAATCTTAATAAATTAACTTATAAAATTGATGACATAATACAAGAATTATATTTGAAAAAAAAAAATATCATGGAAAATTTACTATGAAATTATTATAAATCTATTTCATGAAAAAAACAATTATTTAGCTTATGCTAGAAGTTTTTTACATAAAATTTTAAACCTTAATTCCACTAGTCTATCTGACTAGTGGATAAACTGCTTCTGTAATAATAAATAAAAGAGGGTAGTCGAACCCTCTTGTACAGAATAATCTCAGTTAGAGATTATTCTGCTGAATAT
>Ga0315281_10005932_pt1 | contig 17430 bp, 13 predicted proteins | sample YL17G07_0_MG_FD_204540 | JGI IMG/M metagenome (GOLD analysis project Ga0315281, IMG submission 204540) | Sediment microbial communities from Yellowstone Lake, YNP, Wyoming, USA - YL17G07_0 | ecosystem: Environmental > Aquatic > Freshwater > Lake > Sediment | place: USA: Wyoming | collected...
TCAAAGTGCCGAAAGACGTGTTCGAGGGAATCACCGCCGTGCGCGATTCGGGCCTCACGAACATGCTGGACGTGTCAGTCGTCATACGTTTGGCGAAGGAAATGAGGTACGATGAGGCCGCCAGGTGGATACAGGAGAACAAGCGGCTATACGCCGAGTTGATCTTCCACGGGGGCGAGTCCGAGCAGGTGTGACTATCGTGGCTTGCGCGGAGCGAAACGATGCATGATACGAAGCCTTCATTCGACTTGTTTTCGGTCGGCCTCCCCGATATAGTGTCCGCTATAGTGAAAGCGGCCCCGCTGAGTTCGAGGAGAGTCCCGCATGGCAGCGCATGACGTGCCCGCCCTGGTGCAGAGCATTAGAAAGCGGACCGGCTGGACCCAGGAACAGTTGGCGCGCGAACTCGGCGTCTCCTTCTCGACGGTAAATTGCTGGGAACGCGGCAGGCGAAAGCCGCAGCCATTTCTCCTGAAGCGCCTGCTGGAGATCGCTCGCGGCGCCACCGCGTGAACCGGTCGGCCGTGATGTCAGTGGTATGAGCTATGCTGTGCGCGTACAACGCACAGCTTTGGATTGACGAGGTGACTGTTCCATGCCCACGGAAGCGGACGCGCGCATCCTGATCGACGGACTCCTGCGGGACGCCGGGTGGGACATCACCGACAAGGCGCAGGTGTCCACGGAAGAACCGTCCGCTGACGGGCGGGCCGACTACTTGCTCAGGAACACGCGCTCCCATCCGCTGGCCGTAATCGAGGCGAAGCGCTTCAGTATCGACCCGTACACCGCGAAGCAGAAGGCCAAGACCTACGCCCAGTCCCTGGGCGCGCCCTTCGTGATTCTGAGCAACGGCCACGAGCACTACTTGTGGGACTACGCCGACGGCGACGCGCGCCCGATCATGGGAATGCCGTCACGCGCGGACCTCGAACGACGGGCGAATCTCAAGCTTCACCGACGCGGCCCCCTGGGCGAATCCCTCGAAGTCATCCCCTATCCGGGGAGGTTCACGTTCCGGGGGGACGAGATCGAGGTGAGGCCGTACCAGCTGGAGTGCCTGCGGACGGCGGACAGCGCTCTCATCTCCGGACGCCGACGGATGCTTCTGGAAATGGCCACGGGCGCCGGCAAGACGCTGACCATCGCCATGCTGATGAAACGATGGTTCCAGGCCGCCGTCATCTCCCGCGTGCTGTTCCTCGTCGACCGGATCGAACTGGCCAAGCAGGCGAAGGAGACCTTCGACGACTACCTGCGGGACTGGCCCTCGACGGTGCTCTACGGCGGGAAGCACAGCCTTGAGGGCCAGATCGTCGTCGGGACGCTGGACACCATCGCGGGCCAACTCGGCGCCGGCGGCTTCGGACACGCCTATTTCGACCTGGTGGTGACGGATGAGTGCCATCGCTCCATCTATAACCTCCACCGCGCCACGCTCGGTCACTTCGACGCGGTCCACGTCGGCCTGACGGCCACCCCGAATCCGGGCGAATTGCGATGGGTGAGCGAGAACGAGCGCCAACTCGTCCGTAGCACGTACATGTTCTTCGACTGCTGGGACTCGGCGAAGAAGGAAGGCCGTCCCACCTTCTCCTACGGCATCCAGCGCGGGATCGGCGAGGGGTATCTTGCCGATTACCGCATCTATCATGCCGAAAGCGTCCTGACCTACGAAGGCGCCTCGTGGGAAGGGGACGAGATCAAGCCGGGCGAGTGGGGGCGCGACGTGGAGTCCGAGGATCGGCTCAAGACCATCATCCAGGAGTACTACGTCGCCGATTCCGAGCGCGCCAGGGAGCGGCCTCGGAAGACCATCGTCTTTGCCGTCTCCGAACGGCAGGCTGCGGTTCTCGTACGGTTGCTCAACAGGCTCCTGACGGACGAGGACTGCATGAGGATCGCCCGGCAGACCGGCTGCTCGCCGACCGCCGTGCGCCAGGACTACGCGAAGAAGATCACATGCTACTCGAATGACGGCAATCCGCGACCGATCATTGACGAGTTCAAGTATGACCCACTTCCCATCGTGGCCGTGTCGGTGGACATGCTCGACACGGGCTATGACCACAAGGAAGTCGAGAACCTCCTCATGCTTCGGCCCACGAAGTCCGCGATCAAGTATGCCCAGATGAGGGGGCGGGGAAGCCGCCTGTGCCCGCGCATAGGAAAGAAGGAATTCATCGTCTACGACTTCGTCGGGAACACCAAGCGTTTCAACGATCCCGGCCAGCCCTATCACAAGCCCAAGATTGTGGGGCCGCGTCCCGGCCCGGAACCGGGCGGACCTGAAGGAGGCGAAGAGGAAGGGCCGGAGCCGAAGCCGCCTCCACTGCCCCCGCCGCCGGGTCCGCGCGAGTTCAAGGTGATTCCCGAAGGGTCGCTCGAAGACGAGATTCGGGCGCGCGAGATCATTCTGGTCGGCCCCGAAGGGCTGGCCATCGACCGCAGGACTTACCGTGAGAAATGGGAAGAGACGGTCACGGAACTCAGGCGAACCGATCCGGCCATCGACAGGATATTCCGTGGCGAGGAATTGACCGAAGCGGAATGGGACGGTCTGACCCGGCGCTTGAACTCGCCGGAATACTACTTCGACGAAGACACCTTGCGCCGCGCCTTCGAGCAGCCTACCGGGTCCTTGTCCGACTTCATCCGCGCGGCGTTAGGCATGTTCAGGTTCCCGACGCGCGAGGAACGGATCGAACGCGTCTTCAATACTTGGGTCGCCGAACATTCCGAAAGCATCAATCCCGCTCAAGCCCAGATGCTCCGATTGCTCCAGGCCCGCGTCCTGACCGGCGAGCCGATCAGCATGCGGCTGTTCAGCCAGCCTCCGTTCTCGCTGTGGGGCGGGCTGGTGCGGATGGAGCAGCTTTTCGGCAGGGACCGGCTCGTCCAGATCGTAGACGAACTCAATACGCTGCTCGCAGCGTAGAAAGGATATGCCGTGGACAGCGGCCAGTTGCAAGGCACCTTGAGGACGCTGTGCAAGGTGATGTGGGATCACAACGTCACCAACCCGATCACCTACGTGACCCAGATATCGTACCTGCTCTTCCTCAAGATGCTGGAGGAAATGGACGCCGAGCAGAAGGCCGCCGGCAACGGCAACTACCGCTCCCTCTTCGGGAAATTCAAATCGTCCGGCGCCGCTGTCGATCTGGAGCCGTTGCGCTGGAGCGTGCTCACCTCGGACCCGGATAATGAGCGCATGCTGCGCACCCTTCGAGACACGCTCCCGCTCATGGCGCAGCACCCGCATCTGTCACCAGGGGCGCGGGCCGTCTTTCAGAACGCCTCCATCGTCATCCCCACGGGGGCGGCCCTGCGGCGCGTGGTGGATGTCATCGCCCCGATTTCGTTCCTCGGCATCGACGCCGACGTGAAGGGCGATCTCTTCGAGTACCTCGCCAGCGAGTTGGGCAGCCAGAAGAAGGCCGCGCAGTTCCGCACGCCCCGCCACTTGATCCGCGTCATCGTTCAGATGGTCGACCCCAGGATCGGCCAGACGGTCTGCGATTCGGCGTGCGGCAGCGGCGGGTTTCTCATCGCCGCCTACGAGCACGTCCTGCTGGCCAACACGAGTCCGGAGTTCATCCAGGAGAAGGCCGGCCCGGAGGGCTTGGCGCGGAAGATCGGCATCGGCGACCGCCTCACGCGCGCCCAGTGGAATTTTCTCCAGAAGGGAACGTTCCACGGCTTCGACGGCGACCAGGACATCCTGCGCATGGCGGCCATGAACGCGGTGCTCCATCAGTTCGACCATTCGCCGATGGTATGCCGTGACTCCATCTGCGGCGGCGAGGACAAGTGGGACGAGATGGAGTTCGATTGCATCCTGGAGAATCCGCCGTTTTCAGGATCACGCGGCGACGCCAAACGCTCGCTCCGCATCGAGAAGGGGGACAAGTACGTGCTCTTCCTGGCTCATGCGTTGCGCAGCCTCCGGCGCGGCGGCGCCGCCGGCATCATCTTTCCCAACGGGCTTCTCTTCGGCGACTCCGGCAGTCACGCCTACGTCAAGGAGCGGCTGCTCAAGGAATTCGAGCTTCAGGCGGTCGTCACGCTGCCCAAGGGCATGTTCGAGCCGTACACGCCGAACCCCACCTGCTTCCTCATCTTCAAGAACACGGGCCGTCCGACGGACAAGGTGTGGTTCTTCAAAGTGGACGGCGACGGTTCGTCTCTGCGCAGAGCGCGGAAGTTCGGCCCACAATATCGGAACGACTTCCCCGACCTGCTGCGCATGTGGCCGAAGCGCAAGACCCAAGAGGGCCGGGCGTGGCTGGTCCCCGCCAAGAAGATCGTGGCGAGCAACTACGACATGACGCTTTCCGGCCTGGGCTTGATCTCAGCCGATGCCGTGGAGCACCCCGAACCCGAGGACATCCTTGCCGGCGTCGCCGCCAAAGAAGAGCGCATTCTTCAACTCATCAGCGAGATGCGGGAGCTGACCGAGGGAGGGAACGGCGGTGGGTGAGTTCAGCGACGACTGGCCCCTGCGCAAGCTCGGAGACCCGGAGGTCTGCATTCTGCGCCCCTCCAAGCGGGAAGTCGCGGGCCTGGCGGACTCCACGGAGGTCAGTTTCGTCCCGATGACGCGCATCGACGCGGCGTCCGGTCGGATGGACGCTGCGTTGACGAGGCCCTTGGGGGAGGTGAAGAAGGGATATACCTACTTCGCAGAAGGCGACGTCGTGTTCGCAAAGATCACTCCCTGCATGGAGAACGGGAAGGCCGCGATAGCGCGGGGGCTTAAGAACGGAGTGGGGTTCGGCACCACGGAGCTTCACGTGATGAGGCCGTCTTCCGCCGTCTGCGCCGAATGGCTGCATCTGCACGTGCGAAGAACGGCCTTCAGGGAAGCCGCCAGGATGAGCATGAACGGCGCCGCAGGCCAGCAACGCGTCCCGATGGATTTCCTGATGGACGCGGATATCCCGGTCCCACCCCTGCGCGAGCAGCAGCGTATCGTGACGCGAATCGCCGCCTTGAGCCGGCGTGGCGCCGAGGCGCGCCGCCTGGCCGTCGAACGGGAAGAGGAGTTGGACAGGCTGATTCAGGCCGTTTACGACAGGATGGTCGACGGCGCTGAACGGCTGCCCCTGAAACAAGCGGCGTCTCTGGTGCGTCGGCCCGTCGCGCCGAAGCCGGACAAGAAGTACGAGGAAATGGGGATTCGCAGTTTCGGCAAAGGGACTTTCAAGAAGCCGTCCCTGACGGGGCGGCAGATTGGCAGGAAACGGATTTACCGCATCCACGAGGGAGACCTCGTTTTCAACAACGTATTTGCATGGGAAGGCGCTGTCGCCGTCGCGCAAGCGGCAGACCACGGACGCGTCGGCTCCCACCGGTTCATCACCTACGTTCCGCACGAAGGAAAGGCCACGTCGGAGTTCCTATGCCGGCACTTCCTGAGCGCCGGCGGTCTTGAAGACATTCGCGCGGCGTCGCCGGGTTCCGCAGGCCGAAACCGGACGCTCGGCCTCAAGAAACTTGAGGAAATCAGGGTGCCCGTTCCTGACTATGGCGAGCAAGTCCGGTTCAGCGAGATCGTCAAGCGTCGCCGGCTGGTCCGCCAGGAATCCGCCAAAGTCGCCGAAGACCTGACCGCTTACGAAGACGCCCTGACCGCGCGGGCGTTTCGGGGAGAGTTGTGACCGTGCCGCCATTGGTAATCTCCGTTCCCACGTTAAACGACGGCCCGGCGGACTTCGACCGGCTGTTCGAGATATGGCAGCAGGTTAATGATTACGGCGTTGCGGCCGAGTTCAACTTCGCGGGCTGCGGGTTCCTGCGTCCTAACGCCGTAGCCGTCCTCGGCGGCATTGCGCGCCTGGCGCAGTCTCGCGCGGGAACGGTCATTTTCAACTGGGACACCATGCCTGGCAGCGTGCGGGCGAATTTGTGCCAAAACGGCTTCGCCCGCGCGTTCGGGTATCCGTGCGAGTCGTGGGCCGGGCACTCCATTCCGTTCCGCGAGGACCGCGCGCAGGACATGAACGGCATCATGGACTATCTGACGGACACATGGTTGGGCCGTGGGTGGGTCCACGTAAGCCAGCGGCTGCGCGACGCCATCGTCGGACGCATGTGGGAGATGTACAGCAACGCCTTCGAGCACGCCGGATCGCAGATCGGGGTGTTCTCCTGCGGCCAACATTTCCGCAATAAGAACGAACTCGTTCTGTCCGTGGCGGATTTTGGACAAGGCATCGCCGCCAACGTGCGAAACTTCCTCCGTCCTGACCCCCGCGCCGACCAGCTTTCTGCCGCCGGCTGTCTGCGATGGGCCTTCCAGCGAGGCACCAGCACACGCTCACACGGAACGGCGCGCGGCCTGGGGCTGGACCTGCTCAAGGAGTTCATCCGGCTGAACCACGGGAAGCTGGAAGTGTACAGCAACGAGGGATATGGCATGATCGATGAGACCGGCGAGAGCTTCTCAAGCCGCGCGACTTCATTCGAGGGGACCGTGTTTCACATCACGTTGCGGTGCGACGAGAAGTTCTACATGTTCGCAGACGAAGCCAAAGGGGGCGTCCCCTTCTGATGGAGGTCAGATAGCCGATGAGACTCATAATACGCGAGAGCGTCGGGCCGCGATGCATCGTCAAGGAGGACGGACAGCGGGTCTACGACGCGATTTATCCGGTCCTGAAACGCGGTGAGGCTGTGACGCTGGATTTTGCGGGCGTCACGCAGTTCGCATCCCCGTTCTTTAACTTCGCCATCGGGCAGTTGCTGCGGGATATCGACGTAGAGGGCGTCAAGCGTCTGCTGCAAATCGAGAATCTGCTGCCCGACGGGCGACGGGTCGTGGACCGCGTGATCGAGAACGCCAGCAAGTATCACACGGACGTGGACTACAGGAAGATCGTGGACGCCATTCTCCAGCAGCAGGCAAAGGAATCGGAATAATGCCCGTCCAATACGACGTCCAAGCCGAAGTCGTGGACATCCAGAACGACGCCCCGCAGGCGGGGGACGTTTTCCTCGTCGACTCCAACGTGTGGTACTGGATGACGTACACCAACGCCAGCCACGGCGTAGAGGCGTGGCGGCAGAAGCAGACGGCGATCTACCCGAAGTACGTGAACGCCGCGTTGTCCGCCGGCGCGAGCTTGCACCGATGCGGCCTATGTCTTGCCGAACTGGCCCACCTGATCGAGAAGACCCAGTGTGCCATATTCCAAAAATGGGGTATCCGGTTGACTCAAGTCACTACCATATGTAGTGTATGCGGTCATGGAAGACTATCCGCATACCCTTGCCGAAATGGAACGGCGTTTCTCCACCGAGGATGCGTGCGCGGAGTATCTGGCAGCGGTTCGGTGGCCGGACGGATTCGTCTGTCCCAACTGTGGCGGCAAGGACGCATGGCGCACCCAGCGCCGGCTTTGGCACTGTCGCAGATGTGGTCGCCAGTCGTCGGTGACTGCCGGGACGGTGTTTCACCGCTCGCGCAAGCCGTTGGTGCTGTGGTTTCGCGCCATGTGGCACCTCGTCAACCAGAAGTATGGAGCGAATGCGCTGGGACTGCAACGGACACTCGATCTGGGAAGTTACGAAACGGCATGGCAGTGGCTTCACAAACTGCGCCACGCCATGGTACGACCCGGGCGAGACCGGCTTTCGGGCTGTGTGCAAGTCGATGAGACCTATCTGGGCCGACGATCCCGGGGCGGCAAACGCGGCCGCGGGGCGGAAGGCAAGGAAATGATCGCTATCGCCATCGAAGACAAGGGGGCCAAGCGCATCGGCAGAATCCGACTGCGGCACGTCGCCGGAGGGAAGGCCGTTGACCTCAACACGTTCGTCCTCTCGGCGATCGAGCCGGGCAGCACCGTGTTGACCGACGACTTCCGGGGGTACGCCCAGTTGCCAGCCTTGGGCTACATCCGCCAAATCGTTCGGCCCGATGAGCTTCGGCTCCCGCATCTGGCGGCGTCGCTGCTCAAGCGGTGGTTGCTGGGCACGTACCAAGGCGCGGTGCGACCCTCGCATCTGGCCTACTACCTTGATGAATTCACCTTTCGTTTCAACCGGCGAACATCGAAAAGCCGGGGCAAGCTCTTCTATCGGCTCGTCCAACAAGCCCTCCACGTTGATCCGTTGCCCGAGGCGGCCCTGAAGGTCTCCGCCACGGCACCGTCTGACGACGATCTCGATGTCTTGGAGTCCGACCACAACATATAGTGTCCACTGGAGCTAACCGGATACCCCATTTTCCAAAATGCCCCGAACCTGAAGGAGTTCCGGCACAACCACCCGGCGCAACGGGCGACCGTGGTGCAGGAAGTGGCCGCCGCGTGGGGCCAGGTGAAGAGCCTGGCGAAGCATCTGGACGGGAGCATTGACGAGCCGACGACCGACGCGGCGCTCGACCGCTTCCGGTCATGCCCGGTGGACGGGTATGACCTGTTCACGCTCGAGACGATGGGCTGTCATGGGGTGATCCAGGTCATCACCGACGACGGCGACTTCGCCACGGTTCCGGGCGTCCGGGTGTTCACTGCCAACCGGAACGTCATCCAGCGCGCACAGAACGCGGGGCGGCTGGTGAAGAGGCAGTAATGGTCGGTGGCACCCACCTTGAGAGTCCTCAGCGAAGGCATCAGGCACCCCCTGATGACTTCGGGCAGCGTGGCGCACAGCATATGGAAGAGGCCGAGAAAATCTCCGCGCCGTGCCCTATTGCCTTCATCCGTTCCGGCGACGAGGACTATGCCGGAGTATGCTCGAACCTGACTGTGGCGCTGAAACAGCGCAGGTTGGCCATGCTTCTGGGGGCTGGCATCTCGTGCGACAGTCCGGCATCCCTCCCCATGGCAGGCTCGCTGGCCAAACCGCTCGCTCGCGAGTTACGGCGGGCGGCCATTCTTGCGGCTCCGCTCATTGGGGCTACGCACCAGGAACTCGCCAAGCCCCGGCGTGTCTTGAGGGCCGCGCGATTGGAGCGGCTGCTGGACGCCTTGCATCGCACACACGGTCAGGCGGCGCTCGACTATTAATCGGAGCTCAACGGGTCGTACTGGAGCCGCAACCACGGCGTCGCCGCAGCATTGGCGTCAGCGGACAGGCAAATGCAGCCACTTCGGGCCACGTGAAATGCAGCCACTTTGAGAGAGGAGACGGTCGCCTGTAGCATCCAGAATCGCATTGATGCTATTCGAGCGCGAGAAGCCATTTTCCGTTTTGTCGGACAAGGCCGCTCTTGTCGTTCTGTTTTGCAGAGCCATCCTTGTAGTGTATGGTCACGGTGACCGTGGCACCCTCACCGCGAATCTCTTCGCTGACCGGATCGATGCTGGTTATAGTCCCATTCTTCGTGTTCTTGTCACAAATGCCTTTGAAGCCCCCGACCAATTGTCCAAGCTCACCGTCAACTGCGGCCGCAGCCTCCTTGGAAAGCAATGTCTTAGCTTCAGTGTACTTGCCCTCATTAGCCAACGTGTAGAATCTCGTGACGACGTTCGTTGGCGAATTGCCTTTGCCACAACCAGATGCCACTACCAAGACGGACATGGCAAGAACCCCCATTAGCATCGTGCGCGACAAAATGAGTCGATACCTGTTCATCCTAACCTCCTCCTTTTTCCTATGTCCACCACCCGGTAAGCCCACTCTCAGAAGATACGGTTCCTCGTGAACGTTTCGCTACGTCAAGACGCCAGGCCAACATTACCTCCTTTCAGGCCGTACCTCAGAAATACCGTGCTCTGCGAGCACGGGCCACAAATCTCAATCAGGGCGAGACTGAACTTCCTTCAGAATGTACCACCAAGCGGCCGACATAGAGCCTCCGCCTGTCATCCCAAATGCACTGGCATCGCCTCCGACCGAGGCACCATCGGATCCCACGCAGAAATAGCCCTCGATGGAAACCAGAGGAGTGCCAATACCAGGCGACCAGCAACCGCCTGCGTCGCCGTTTGTCGTGCGGTATCCGGCGAACCGTATGGGGCCTTCCCCGCCTGTGATTGAGTACGTTACAACGCCATTGTTGTCCACGGTTGCGCTTCCGGAAATGAGGCCGGCGTCAATTGTCCCTCCCGCATTGTATGAAAATGACACTGGCGCGGTGCTGCTTGCAATTTCCTTCTTCTCACCGGGGTTGATAACTACAGACGGCGAGCCAGGGGCGGATGCCGTCGTCAGCGTGAATTCATATGGTTTGGACGAATTGTTCTGAACCCATATTTCCTTTACGAGCAACGACGTTGGATTATTGCTCGATTTGGGCAATACCTGAAAACAAACGGTGTCAAAAAAGGTGCCGTCTGCAAAGAATGAGACCAAGGCAGCCTTTGGCTGCTTCGGGGTTGGGGTGAGTCTGAACCTTCCACTCCCGTCCGTTTTCAGCAGATACGACTGCTGCGCGATGCCATCTTGCACTCCGAAGGAGTGATTGGCGGCTGGACGGCCGTTCGACAGCAGGGTGCCGCGAATAGCGACCGGGACGCCGACTCGAAGAAGAGGTAGGGACGGATCATCAAACACAATGTGATAGCGATGGTCCGAACCCAGTGCTGGCGGGTTGCCGAAGGCATCAACGTCAGCTTTTTGAACTGCCCTAAACGTGGTGTCAGAGTAGACCTCAGCTATATCCACCTCGAGTTCTCTGTCTGTTACGGACGTTCCTTTATTCATGGCCATTGCTATTTTCTTGCCCACCTCCTGTGGTGTGGCTGTTGTTTTCAACTTGCCGTTTCTTCTGATAAGCGATATTGCGAGCGGCAACTGGTTGAGCATGAGGGGATTATTACCAAGCAAGCATATCGGCTGGCGAATCATGGTACCTGTTTCGACCCATTCTGTCCATTCGCCTCGATTCGGGGATTCGCCACCGGGCCCAGTGAGAGGAAATACTTTTCCAGGGGGAGCCGTGCTCTCATCCACCCATCGCCAACGGCAGGTTGCGGCGGTTAAAAAAATGTCGCCGCGCCACTCAATTCCGTTGAGTTTATCGGCGTCGGTCAATGCTGACGAAGATCTGATAATAAGTTGTGGCTTGCGACACTCAACCAGTGCAATCCGAAAGTTCTTCCATTCGTCGTGGCGCCCCCAATCCGTGGCCAGCGGCTGCGGTATTCCCGAAGTCTTGGCACATATGTAGCAGGAAGTTCCAATGATGGAAGGTTTCCAAATGGCGAGCACCTGCCGGGCTGCCTCACGATCAAAGTCGCTCAGGGTCCTATTGCGATAGTTTCCATCAACAGCTTCCATGAAACTCTCTGAGAAGGAATGGGTGCTTACCCCTCCAACAGTTTCAGAGGAAGAAACCGACGATTCGCCCGAACGAGACGCATCCGTTCGCGCCGAACTTCTAGTGGCCCAGTAAACGACCACACCTGTGACGACTAGAACGGACAGACCGGCCAGCGCCCATCGAAATGTCCTTCGACCAGTTCTCTGCTGCGGAGGCAGAGTTGGAGGGGGGGAAGCCGTTATGCGGGGTGTGGCAGACATTTTCTGCTGCAAAGGTATTGACAGCGGAGCAGGCCGCAGCTTCGGCAACGGAGGCGGTTTAGCGCCGCTTACTCGGTCTGAGCCAGGAGCCGGAATCGGAGGAGGTCCCTTTTGCAGGTCAGCGGGCTTCGATCCTTTCTCGTTGGAACCGCTATCCGCAGCCAAGTCACGCATGGCTCGCCTCCATTGTCTTTGCCGAACGACCAACCTGACCTGCCGCATTCAGTGGTCAGGTCAAGGCCTTGCTTCAGCTTCCCTTGTCATGGCCTCGTGGCTGAATTTCATCGTCTTCGCGGGGGACGCGCGACCGGCTTCGGCGCCTGGGGTACTGGCGTTACTACCTTCTTTTCAGAATGCGGCAACTCGTCGGCAGCGGGAGAAGACGGCGCACCTACTGCCGTACCGGCCGATTCGATGATCGACACAGATTCAAACTGTGGGACTTTCCACGGAAGCAGTTCTGACGCAACGCAGGACGCTTGGTAGAAGACTGGCTCGCTGATGTCAACGATCCAAAAATGCTGCTGCATCTTATCCTCTATGAAGTACCCCATATAGGCCGTCTCTTCGAAGAGAATACGCTTCCCATCGGGGCTCCATGATAGGTTATTGACAGTCAGATGAGGCAATTTGCCCAACTCTATTACGGGCCGAATGCTGCTACCGTCTGCCTTGGCGATCCACACAGCCGACGGACCAGATGTACCGCGAAGAGACTCCGACGGTTTGTGAGGCTTGCCCGTTGCAAAGAACGCCAGACTCTGGCCGTCCGGCGACCAACAATGCTCGTGCAGACCTTCCAGAAGGAGATTTTCGTCGCCAGTCTCTGCTGACACCGTCCACAGTTTGTCGTCAGACTCGTAGGCAATTGTCTTGCCATCCGGACACCACGTAAAACGCGATGGGCGGTTACGGCTCGCAATGGGAAGTCTCTTCTGACCGCTACCGTCGGGATTGATCGTGCAGAGAACTGTCCCGCTGGCGTCAACATAGAGAATCTTCTTGCCATCGGGTGACCAGCGTGGATGTTGCCCTCCTGTAAGTCTCTTTTGTCCGCTTCCGTCCCCTTGCGCAATCCAGATATTCCCATTCTTGTCAAAAGCGAACTCGCTACCATCCGACGACCAGCATCCCACGTCCCCGTCGCCGCCCGATGGTTGCCACAGAAGCGGCCGAACGGCTGTGCCATCTATATTTGTGACGGCTACCTTGATTCCAGGCACAGCATCTTGGCCTTGTCTCTTGCTTGGGGCAAACACTATGCCGCCTACCGGTTTCCAGCAGGGTGTCCATTCAAGCGGCCCGACTCGAATGCCAGAATTGTTCAGGTGCGAATAATCTGTGCTGGTCGTGACTTGAGATTGTTCCGTCCCGTCTGCATTTGTCACCCAAACAGTCTGACCACGCCTGAAGACGATCTGCTTTCCATCTGGCGACCAGCTCGGATGCGAACCCCATATTCTCTGAACGCCTGGCGGAGTTAAGTTAGTCACCCTTTGCAGGTTCTTCCCATCGTTGTCGATAACATAAATGTCTGCCTCGGTGTCAATTCTCACTTCAAACGCGATATGTTTACCGTCTGGAGACCATGTCGGATTGCGGCCGACCTCTGCAAATATATCGCCGTCACGCAAAGGGAGCACATGACTTGGCTTTAAGCCCTTAGGGCTGGTCGGCGCAACTGACTCGGTTCCATCCAAGTCAATCATTGTTGATCCCCCGAGTAACAGCAAGTGCTTCCCATCTGCTGTCCAATGTACGTCCCGACCAATCCCTGAGCCCGTTCTGACTGTACCCGTTCCAACTTGAAAGATGTCGGTCGCATCGGTTTTCATCACGTACAACATATTGGTCTCTCCGCCAGCCACGAACGCTATCTTTCCACCGTCTGGCGACCACGAAACGGCAACCACGGAAAGCTCTAGTGCATCGGCGCGACGACCTTTAGGAGTTTGAACTCTACCCCAGAAGAAGTTGCTGACCAGCCATCTCTTCGACCCGTCGGCGGACATGACCCAAACGTTACTCGGCACCGGCAGGGGCGTATAATAGAATGTGTTGCGATCAGGCAATAACCCTCCCGCTGGCTCAGTGGGGTTAGCGACGAACATGATGTACTTCCCATCCGGGGACCAACACGGGCAAGAACAACTCAACGGAGGCTCAATGAACCTCGGGACGGTGCGCACACCCTCAAATTGCTGTGGCTCGCCAGGCGTAGAGGAGGGCAAAGAAGGTGGCATTACACTGCGGCCCGTCGTCTCGCTTGTCTTTAGGGCGGTAGACGATCTCGCGATGATGGGTTCCGGGCTTGGCTTCAACGGCGCAGGGTTATCTTCCGGCAGTGCCGATGAAAACGTTTTTGGCTGGACATTAAGCGGATTGGCTGCGGGTGTGGGGGACTGCACGGGCGTCTCAGTCAATTGACGGGCCGCAGGCAATGCCGAGACGGGCTGTTTCGACACTTCCCGACCGCGACTCAGAATAAAGAAGGCAACAGCCCCTATTGCCACTACACCAGCGACCAGACCAACCGGCAACAGCCACTTTCGCTTTGCCAGCATCGGCCCCACGTCGTGAGTCTTCGGTATTGGCGGTGGAGCAGGCGGCGCCTTCGACAACGGCGGCGGTTTAGCGCTACTTACTCGGTCTGGGCCTCGGGCCGGAATCGGAGGAGGTCCTTTTCGCAGGTCAGCGGGCTTCGATCCTTTCTCGTTGGAACCACTATCCTGATGAGAAAGGTTTCCGTCAGAATGCCCCCTGTCAACCATCATAACTCCTTCTCGTCCGAACGCGGGAAAGAAGCATCAGGGTTTCTCGCTGTTGAAGTGAAAGTAGCCGTTGAAAGCGCTGACCCCAAGAAACAGGATGAGGACGAAATACGCGCCAGCAGCAAGACTTATATTGATCGATATCTGGGCATCCTTCGCCTCCGCTGGTGTCATTGCGAACCCCATTCCAATGCGCCATATGATCGTAAAGAGAAAACCCGCTAGACCGACAACGGCAGAAGTGAGTGCGACGTTTGGCTTGCGGCGTATTCCAAAGACGATCCCGAGGAACGCTGCGGCCAGAACCAATACCGCAGGAAGCCAGCCCAGTAGCCAGTCCTTAGCGTCCATTTGGGCGTAATTCAACTGCGAACCCGGTTTTGCCCTTGCGCTTTCCATCATAAAGCTTGATGTTGGCCCTTTCTCCTGTTGCAGCACGGGATAGAAGACAACCTTGAAGCCGGACAAATCAGCAACTTTCCTGCCCTCGCACGAGATGTCGAAGAACGGCATGAAGAAGCATAAGATTATCACCGCAAAGACTGCCGGCGATATGAAGAGAAGAGGCGTATGGGTTAGGGAATTGGTTGACAGCTGCTCCTCAGCGGCCATGCTTTCGCTTTCACCGAGTTGCCTCAGCGTGGCTTGCCGCTGCGCAAGGCCAGCACGGAGCGCGTCCAGAGCTAAGTAGCGTCCGACAGCGTCGGGCATTTCGGCGCGCACCGCCTCGGCCTTAGACCCCGCTGCTATCATGAGTTGGCGCTGGCGATCACGAAGTGCCTTTACCTGTTTGGTACATTCACGGACGACCGACTCGCTGCCCTTGCTTCCCCTCAGAGCATCAATGGTTGCCTGCTGTTTGTTCATCTCACTCTGAACCCCACCGAGATCGGCCATTTCGTCAGATACATCCACAGACGCGGGCCTGTGCTGGAGGGTAAGAATCCCGATTTTCTCCAACAGGTCGCTGTGCGCTCTTTGCAGGCCAGCCGCTTCGCGCTTAAGTCTGAAGACTTGCCACGCCCGCTTTATAGCACTGACTGGGCCGCCCCCGACGGCTGAAACTGGCCCGGCTGCGGTTTTCCGATATTCTTGCAAGAGCTGTTCAGAAGTTGGCTGAGCTTTTTGATCTGATGAAACATTCATGTGCCCGGCGTACTGCGCGCTCCGGCCTCGATCAGCCGGGGCGGATTGCGCCGCTGCTGAGGCGCGTTGTCCAGATGAGGATATATCCTTCTGTGCATCAGCAATGGAATCGCGCAGTTCAGTTGAAGCCGCTGGCACCCAGTTGGCCATGCCCGTTGTCCAGATGAGAGTTGTGGAACGAACCGTTCCGGCCCGAGCCATATCGAGCATTTGGCGCCTACTGAAAGGTCCCTGCTGGTTGCCATTCGAGTCCGCGTAGAACCATTCCACTGATGCGGTCGTTGCGGCTGGCGCATTGAGCGTAGCGGCTGTAAACTCCTGGTCTTGTCCATGTGCCTGCGTAGCACCTGCGGAAGGCGGGGCGGCGGGCGTTGATGCCGGCGCAGACTCAGAAGACGCCGAGTTCGGTACTTGAATGGGGCGCCCACAACGAGGACATTTCCCTGTCGTCCCCGCACTTGTGTCAGGTGCCCTGAGCTTCTTCCCGCATTCGCACTGGATTCTGATGGGCATGTATCACCTTTCCCCGAGGCAGCGATCTAGGCGCGCCTCGCGCTGTGGCAGGAACTCGTGCCGCGCTCCATCTGCTTTCATCACACGTGTCTTCTTCAACGAACGGCGTCCTATCTGGCATCATGAACGGAAATTATGGCCGCGTTGCCATGCGGAAGTCAAGCGGGAGCTGCCCAGAGTCGCCGAAATAGCCGTCGTCGGGGGAGTGTTGGAAATCCTACGCCTCACGGCTATAATACCGACAATGCGGGCCGGTCGAACCCCGCAGGTACGCTGATGATGTTGCGTTCGGTCGTTCGTGTCGGCGGGAAGTTCCTCTTGCCCGCGCCACGACGCTCCGCACGCCCGTGGCGTGGGTCACTCTTTCTTGCAGTCGCACTGGCCACTGGAGGTCCGTTGTGACGAAGCGACTGTCGCACGAGCAAAACGGGTTTCATCGCATTGAGCAGCTTGCCATCGTAGGCGGCTTCATGGATGGCACCCGCGCCGAATTCGACCCGCGCCTCAACTGTCTCATCGGCGCCAGGGGCACGGGCAAGACCACTGCCTTGGAACTCATTCGTTTCGCGCTGGACGCCATGCCGGAGGAAGCCGCCGCGCGCAAGCGCATAGAGTCTCTTATCGAGCGCAACCTCGGCTTCGGGCGCGTGGAGCTGCGGATCGAGACGAAGGATGGTCTCGCCTACGTCGTCAGCCGCGCCGTTGGCGAAGACCCCGTGGTGATGACCGCCGACGGGAAGCCCACCGACATCACGCTCAAGGCCGGCACCTTCTTCAAGGCGGACGTCTTCAGCCAGAACGAGGTCGAGAGCATCGCCGACCGGTCGCTGTCACAGTTAGACCTCATCGACAACTTCGAGGTCGAGCGCATTGCGGAAATCAACCAGCAGTTAAAACACCTGGCGGTGGAGCTTTCCGCGAATGCCAGCGCTATGACCCCCTTGCAGGAGAAGTTGGCGGCGCTGGCCGATGAGATCGCCACGCTGCCTGAGCTTGTGGAGAAGCTCAAGGGTCTGTCGGCGACTGCCGGCGACGACGCCGATGCCATCAACCGTGCCCACGCCCTCAAGTCGTTGCGTGACCGTGAACTTCGCGCCGTGGATGGGATCGTGAGCTTCCTGGAGGAATTGTCCGAGAATCTTGGCCAGTTCACGGGGAAGACAAGGCAACAGGCGGACCTGCTTTTCACCCCGGAGATGCTCGAAGGCCCCAACCGCGACGTTCTTGCCGAGAGTCTGTCGGGCGTTCGGACGTGCGCCCAGGACGTGGACGCCCACGTCGCCGCTGCCCGGAAGCGCATCGAGCAGCAGCTTCAGGCGGCACGCGAAAGCGCATCGAAACTCTCGCACGCGCACAAGGAGCAGGAAATGGCCTTTCGCGCGTTGATCGAGAAGCATCAGGCGGCTATGGGGCAGGCAACCGAGCGCAGCCGACTGGAGAAGCTTCGCAACGACCTCTTGGCGAAGAAGCGCCTGCGCGATGAGACGAGCGAGAAACTCGCGCAACTTCAGACAGCGCGCGCCGA
>Ga0315281_10005933_pt1 | contig 17428 bp, 14 predicted proteins | sample YL17G07_0_MG_FD_204540 | JGI IMG/M metagenome (GOLD analysis project Ga0315281, IMG submission 204540) | Sediment microbial communities from Yellowstone Lake, YNP, Wyoming, USA - YL17G07_0 | ecosystem: Environmental > Aquatic > Freshwater > Lake > Sediment | place: USA: Wyoming | collected...
CCCGGCCGGTGGTCATCACCCAGATGTCGTCGTCGACGAGCTGCAGCGCGTCGCGGTCGCCGGTGACGACGACGGCGCCGACGCCCTCGCGCCGCGCGGACGCGGCGAGGGTGCCCAGGATGTCGTCGGCCTCGAAGCCCGGCTGCACCAGGTTGACGAAGCCGAAGGACTCGACGAGCTCGGGGAAGCGCGGCCACTGCTGCGAGAGCAGGTCAGGCATCTCGGGCCGGTGCGCCTTGTAGGCCTCGAACTCCTCGTGACGGAAGGTCTTCTCCGGTCCGTCCCAGGCGACCACGACGCTGGCCGGAGTGTACTCGGCGACGATCTTGAGGAGCATCTGGCTGAGCCCGAACAGGGCGTTGGTCGGGAACCCGTCCCGGGTCGTGATGGTGTCGGGCAGGGCGAAGAAGGCGCGAAAGGCGAGGCTTGAGCCGTCGAGCAAGTAGAGGCGGTCGCTGAGCTGCGCGGAGGCCATGGTTCAGCGCAGCTTCTTGACGAGCAGGACGCGCGTCCCCGTGGGGCCGCACGTGAACAGCATGTCATCGGTCAGGGTGCGCATGAAGTGGATCCCGCGCCCGGCCGGCTGTGTCGGACCGGGAGCGCAGATCGGCGCCGCATCCATCCCCTCCCCATGGTCGCCGATCTCGACGGCGACCTCGTCCGGGTAGCAGAAGAAGCGCACGGTGATGTCGTCGTCGGCGCCGCGTGGGGACCCGTGCAGGAGGGCGTTCGCGAGCGCCTCCCCCGCGGCGACCTGGAGCTCGAACACCTCGACCCCGCTCATCCCGCAGATCTCCGCGAACGCGACGATGCGGCGCCGCGCGTTCGGCAGTTCGTGGTCCACGGCGGGGAAGCTGAACTGGTGCTCCCAGCGCGGCCGGTCCGGAAGGGAGACGTGCTCCACACCTTCAAGGGCCGGACCGGCCGGCCCCTCGGCGGCGCCGCCGGCGAACCCAGCCCCGGCCAGCGCCTCGCGCATCGCGAGGTCCTCGCAGGCGACGACGAACTCGCCGCCCTCGGCGTGGAAGGCGTGCGACGCTTCCCTGAGCACGGCGAGCGTGTCGTCCCCCAGTCGAAGGCTTGGCTCGAGGTCGACGACCACGTCACGCACGCCGGCGGCGCGGCAGCGCTTCAGCTCGGCGTCGAGCGACTTGGCCAGATCGCCGACGCCCGACGTGGCGCAGCGCACGACGCAGACGTCACCGCGGATCTCGGCCCTCACCTGGGTCGCCATCGTCTCCCGGTCCCGAGGTCCGCGCGCCGCGGCGGATCAGCTTTCGGCCGGCCGTGCGGCCTCGCTGTCGTAGGTCACCGGTGGTTCGAACCGGCAGTCCTCCTGACCCGGCCACCCGCCGAAGGGATACGTGCAGTGCATCGCGTGGATCTGCTCGCCGAGGTCGTCGAAGCGCGCGTGGATGCGCTCCACGATGTCGTCGGTCATGTTGAACGACCGCGTCCCGTCGAGAAACGCCTGGCGCAGGGCGTCGATGCGCAGGTCGAGCTCGTCGAAGGCGGCGCGCCACGCCTCGACGTCGCCGGGTTCCGGGTGGCGCAGGTTGCGCGTCTCGCTCATCGTCCCTCCGTCGCTCCGCGGGGACGCCCGCCGGGGTGTGGCGTCGCCCAAGGTCCAGACGGCTGATACCCGTCGCCGCCGGTCGGCAACCGTGGCCCTGGAGTAGACTCCCCTTCGTGCCTGAGTCAGAACGGATGCGAGGAGGACCGATGGCTTCACGAGAGTTCGCCCGTGGCCGCTGGCTGGCGGCACGGCTGCCCTGCGGCGCCGACCTGCTGGAGGCGATAGCGGCACTCGCCGACGAGCATCGAGTGCGCGTCGCCGAGGTACGGGCGATCGGCGCCCTTCAGTGCGCCCGCATCGCCATCTACGACCAGGAGGGGCGCGCTTACGACGAGTGGGTCCTCGACCGGCCGCTGGAGCTCGTGACCCTGCTCGGCAACGTGTCGCGCCGCGACGGCGCGACCGCCGTCCACGTGCACGCGACCCTGGCCGACCAAGGCGGCGTCTGCTTCGGCGGGCACGTCGCGCCGGGCTGCGTGGTGTTCGCCTGCGAGCTCTTCCTGCAGGAGCTGGTCGGAGGCGAGCCGCTCGAACGCGCGTTCGACGAAGAGACCGGCTTGCCCCTCTGGCGCAACATCTGAACGGCACCCGGCGCGCCGCGAGACACGCGACGACCACGGTCAGCGCGAACGGAGGGAAGGGGTGGTGTCGGAAGGGGGACTTGAACCCCCATGAGGTAATGCCCTCACTAGGCCCTCAACCTAGCGCGTCTACCAATTCCGCCATTCCGACACGGGCAGGCAGAGTATAGGAAACGACCCCGGGACGGTCAACGCGCGGGCGAGCAGACGGAGGGCGGGCTCCACTTGCGTCAGCCCGCCCACCGGCGGCGCCCCCTTCGGTACCTCTCTGCCTCTTCGGGGCAAGAGGACGTGGTCTGCAGAGACCGTGGCGCCGACTAAGCCTTGCCGCTCGAGTATAGTCGGCGGTCAACGGCGGGCACAAGGGTGGCAATGAGCCACATCCCGACCCGAGGGAGGACCGCCACCTGATGACGCGCACGCTCGTCGGCAGTTGTTCCTGGACCGACCCGACGCTGATCGCCTGCGGTCGCTTCTATCCGGATGGGGTCACCAGCGCCGAGGACCGCCTGCGCTACTACGCTGCCCGGTTCCCCCTCGTCGAGGTGGACTCGACCTACTACGCGCCGCCTTCGGAGCGGAACAGCCGCCTCTGGGTCGAGCGCACACCCGACGGCTTCGTCTTCAACGTGAAGGCCTACGGTCTGCTGACCGGCCATCCCGCCCGCGCCGAACGACTCGCCGGGTGGCTGCGCGACGCGGTCTCGCTCGAGGCCCGGGGCAAGCGTAACGTCTATCGCAAGGACGTCGGCGACGTCGCCGTCGAGAGGCTCTGGGACGTCCACCGCGTCGCGCTCGAGCCTCTGCGCGCGGCAGGGAGACTGGGGGCCGTCCTCTTCCAGTTCCCGCCCTGGTTCGTGAGGAGCGGCCCGAACGAGGGGTACCTGCGCAAGCTCGGCGAGCGCCTTCCGGGCGTCATCATCGCCGTGGAGTTCCGCGGCGGCGGCTGGATGGACGGTGATGCGGCGCCGGCCACACTCGGTCTGCTGGAAGAGGCCGGCCTGGCCTACGTGAGCGTCGACGAGCCGCAGGGCTTTCGCTCGAGCACGCCGCCGGTCGTCGCGGCCACCGCGCCGCTCGCCGTCGTGCGCCTGCACGGCAGGAACGCCGCGACCTGGGACGCGAAGACGGCGGCGGCCTCCGACCGCTTCAAGTACCTCTACTCGGACGGTGAGCTGGCCGAGTGGGTGCCCCGCGTGCGCGAGCTGGAGGCCCGCGCCGACACGGTGCACGTCCTTTTCAACAACAACTACGAAGATTGGGGCATGCGCAACGCGCGCCGTATGACGCAGTTGCTCGGCGGCGCGCCGGGCCGCGACGCGCCGGGCGGCGGCGCGCCGGGCGGCGGCGACCCTTCGGGCGACGGCGACGCACGCGCCGGCGGGACGGCCGGCGACGGAAGGGCGAAGGATTCTCAGGGCACCCTCCTCTGAGCGTGCCGCCGGGGCAAAGCGTTGCCGGGCCGGGCGACGAAGGCGAAAGTCGGACGCCTCTTCTGCCGTAATAGGGGGAGACAGGTGATCGAAGCCTCGAGCCCCCGGAGGAAGCCCATGCGCCTGCTGAAGATCCTTGCACTGACCATGATCGTCGGCCTCGTGATCGCCGGCGTCGCCTCGGCGACCGTGCGCTCGGGCATCGAGACGGTCGCCGGCACCACCGGCGACGTCCTCGAGGAGGTCGTCGATCCGACACCGGAGCCGCCCGCCGAACCGCCGGCCGAGGAGCCGGTCGAAGACCCGCTCGTCGACCCCGCCGTCGATCCGGTCCCCGACCCCGAGCCGCCGCCCGAGGAGCAGCCGGTCGAGTACAAGAACCACGGCGCGGCCGTGTCGGAGATCGCCAAGTCCGATCTCGGCAAGAAGGGCGCCGACGAAGGCGACGCGTACGCGAACCACGGCGCGGCCGTGTCGGAGATCGCCAAGTCCGGTCTCGGCAAGACGAGCGCTGACGACGGCGACGGCCAGCCGGCCGGCAAGGCCGCCAAGACCAAGAATGACAAGTAAGCGGTCCGATGGACGACGGGCCGGCAGGGAGTCCGCGGACTCCCTCCCGGCCCGTCGTCGTTCTGACGCCTCAGGCCTTCGGCGCCGTCAGGAGCTCGCGCATCTGCGCGTCGACGATGGCTCCCCAGCGCGCGAACTCCTCGAAGAACCGTTCGCAGGGGACGATCTGCTCGGGCACGAAGACGCCCGGTCCCGCGATCTCGCCGGTGGCCATCATCCTGGCGACGATCGCGGGCGGGATCCCGGTGTCGACGTCTCCCCCGCCGGCGCCGTACTCCTTGTGCGCCGGGATCAGGGCGCGGACGCGCCATTCGAGCCGGCGCCCGTCCTTCGTCCCGCGCACCACGCCCATCAGGTAGTCGGCGTCGTCGAGCACCACGTCCACCGGCTTCGGCAGATCGGCCACCACCTTGAGCAGGACGTCGCGCGGTCGCACCTTGCAGCCCTTGATATCGACCTCGTCGGTGCGCGTCATGCCGATGCGGTTCAGGAAGCGCATCTGCGCGGTGAACTCGGACGGCAGCGAGAGCCGGAAGGTCGCGGACTTGAGCCCCTTGTCCTTCCAGGCGTGCCAGAAGGTGAACGGTTCGGAGTGGATGGTGTGGTGTGCCTCGAGCAGTCCGGCCGGCTCGCCGAAGTCGACGTCGGCGAGGCCCTCGCCGCCGACGATGTCGGTGTTCCAGCGCCCGTCGACGTACTGCGGCGCCGCGACACTGAACTCGTCGCAGAGCGTCTCCAGCGAGTACGGGACGACCCAGCCGTCGTAGTGGCTCCAGTCGGTGTCGTCGACGTTGCCGCAGTAGGCGTGCGCCTCCTCGATCACGTCGAGCCGTTCGGCCCCGTAGCGGGCGAGGACATTGGTGACGCCGGGCGCCCCACCCATGGCGATCACCGCCGTCAGCCCGGCTCTCTTGAACTCCTCGTCCAGCTCGACCTGCTGCTTGGTGACATGGAACAGCCCGCCCATGTCGGTGTAGTTCACGCCGGCTGCAGCCGCGGCGTGCATGACCGTGATGTTCCAGAAGTGCTGCGTCGCGTTGATCATCGCGTCGCAGCCGGTGATGACGCGCTCGACGCTCGCCTGCTCGCGAGCGTCGACGAAGACCGCCTTGGCCTTGTCGCCGCCGTGCATGGTCGCCACGGCACGCGCCTGCTCCTCGTTGAAGTCGCCGACGACGATCTCGTCGACCTGCGGGCTGAGGCCCAGCTCCTTGACCGCCCAGCGACCCATGGCGCCGGCGCCGATGACGGCGATCCGCATAAGGCTCCCTCCTGATACGCGCTTTCGCAGGGTCTGGCGCCGTCAAGCCTATGGGGTTCGCGGGCCCCCGTACAGACCGGTATCATGAGGCCACCGAGGACCCACCCCCACAGGAGGAAGCCGTCCGTGAGCCGCTATGGACTGAACGCCCAGGACTGGCAGACTCTGGAGCGTGAGGTACTCGGCCTGTTCACGGCCATCCTGCGCGTCGACACGACCAACCCGCCCGGCAACGAGACCGCCTGCGCCCTCGTCCTCAAGGACTACCTCGCCGCCAACGGGATCTTCAGTGAGCTCGTCGGCGAGCTCCCGCACCGCCAGAACCTCGTTGCCCGGCTCAGAGGGCGGCGGCCGGGGCCGACCCTCGTCCTCATGGGCCACCTGGACGTCGTCCCGGCCGACGAGGGAGAGTGGACGGTCCCGCCGTTCGGCGGTGTGGTCAAGGACGGCTACGTCTGGGGCTGCGGCGCGACCGACATGAAGAACCAGGTGGCCGCCGAGGCGGTCGCAGTGGCGCGGCTCGCCCGCGCCGGCGCCGACTTCGCCGGCGAGATCGTCTGCTTGGCCACCGTCGACGAGGAGGACGGCACGCACTGCGGCGTGCGCTGGCTCTGCGAGCACCGTCCCGACCTCGTCCGCTGTGACTACCTCCTGAACGAAGGCATGGGCGGACTCTGGCTCCCCATCGACGGCAAGAAGGTCTTCCTCCTCGCCGTCGGCGAGAAGGCCTTCGCGCAGTTCCGCATCCGCACCCGAGGGGTCGGCGGCCACGGCTCGGTGCCGGAGAAGGAGCGCAGCGCCGTGATCGACCTCGCCAAGGCGGTGGTCGCGCTCGGGTTGCACGACCCCCCGGCCGTCGTGTCGCCGACTACCGCCCAGTTCATCGACGTACTTGTCGGCGACAGTCTCGCGCCACGGCTCAAGGACCCGGCGACGGCGCGCGCTGCAGCGCGCGAGTTGCGCGTCGCCGACCCCGAGGTCGCCAGCCTGATCGAGCCGCTTCTCGGCGCGACGTTCACGCCGACGATGCTCGAGGCCGGCAAGGTCGTCAACGTCATCCCGACGCACGCCGAAGCGTGCGTCGACTGCCGGATCCTCCCGGAGATGACCGGCGAAGAGACGCGCGCCATGGTGACCGGGATCCTCGACCCGCTGGGGATCGACTGGGAGTTCGAGTGGATCGACGCCACAGAACCGAACGCCTCACCGGCCCCGACGCCGCTGAGCGAGAGCATCGAGCGCGTGTTGCGGCGGGACGTCCGCGACGCGGTGCTCGCGCCGATGTGCGCGGGCAGCTTCACCGACTCGCGCTGGGTGCGCGAGACGTTCCCCGGCTGCGTCGCCTACGGCTTCGCGCCGTTCCCGTGCGAGGACCTTCGGACCATGGAAGGCGGCCGCGACCACATGCCCGACGAGCGCATCCTCGTCGAGGACGTCACGTACCAGGCGCTCTTCTTCGAGCGGGTCGTCGGTGACCTCCTCGGCTGACCTGCGCGACCGCTTCCGCGGCGCGCTGCTGGGCCTCGCCGTCGGAGAGGCGCTGGGCGCGCCGGCCGAGTTCCTGACCGCCGATCAGATCGTCGAGCGTTACGGGGTCATCGCCGAGATGGTCGGTGGGGGCTGCCACGACGTCGCCCCCGGCCAGGCCACCGACGCGACCGACATGGCCCTGCTCCTCGCCGAGAGCCTGGCCGAGCGGGGCGTCTACGACGCCGAAGACGTGATGCGCCGGTATCGCGACTGGTTCGAGAAACGCCCCCGCGACGTGAGCTTGACCGTGCGCACGGTGATGCTCAGCTACCGTGCCGGCACACCCTGGGACCTCGCCTCGCGTCGTGCCTACGAGATCCTCGGCCACCCCGTCGCCAGCAACGGCAGCCTCATGCGCTGCGCGCCGCTGGCGTTGCTGTTCCACGGCGACCAGGACCGCCTCCGTCCCGCCCTCCAGCGAGAGTCCATGCTGACCCACTTCGACTCCCTCGCCGGCTGGGCCTGTGTCGCCCTCGGCGACCTGCTGGTCGCGGCGCTCGACGGCCGGCTGCACGAGCGGTTGCCGGCGATCGCCGACGACCTCGAGGACGAGGACCGACGGATCAGCGCGGCGCTGCGCGAGGCGGTCGAGGCCGAGCCCGAAGAGGTCCAGAACTCGGCCTTCGTCGTCGACAGCCTGCGCACGGCGCTCTGGGCCGTCCTGAGGACGACCACCTTCGAAGAGGCGGTCTGCCTGGTCGTGAACCTCGGCGACGACGCCGACACGGTCGGCGCTGTGGCCGCAGCGCTGGCCGGCGCCCTGCACGGCGAGGCGGGTATCCCTGCGCGCTGGCTTGCGCCGCTCGAGCTGCGCGAGCGCCTGCGCGTCGCCGCCGACCGCCTCGCCGACCTCGCCGACGCCTGACGAGCCGCTGCAGGTCGCGGGCCCACGTGCCGACTGTGTAGGGTACGCCGTTGACGTCGCGCGTCGGCGCGACGGACGATCCGCTCGAGGAGGAGTCGCGTGAGCTGGCTGACCAAGATCTCGCTGCGCAACCGTTCGATCGTCGGCCTCGCCGTGGTCGCCGTCATCGTCGTGGGGGGCTACGCCATCACCGCGCTCAAGGAAGAGCTCATCCCCGACCTGACCTTCCCGTACCTCACCGTGGTCACGGTCGTGCCGGGTGCCGCCGCGAGCGACGTGGAGCAGACGGTCACGGTGCCGATCGAGCAGGCGATCAAGACCACGAGCGGGGTCAAGGAGTACGACTCCTACTCGAACGAGGGCATGAGCATCGTCACCGTTGAGTACGAGTTCGGCACCGACATCGAGGCGAAGCAGGCCGAGGTCCAGCAGGCGGTCACCGGAGTACAGCGGGCGCTTCCCCTGGGGACGATGCCGCCCGAGGTGGCCGCGCTCAACTTCAACGCCCTCCCCGTCGTCCAGCTGGCCGTCACCTCGGACCTCGAGCCTCAGCCGCTAGCCGAGCTGCTGGCCTCGCGAGTCGTGCCGCGGCTCCAGGCCATAGGCGACGTGCAGGCGGTCACCCTGTCGGGCGTCCAGCAACAGCAGTTGCAGATCGACCTCAAGCCGCAGGACGTCCTGCGGCTCGGAGTCACGCCCGAACAGATCATGACCGCCGTCCAGCAGGCGAACCTCACCTCCGGCGCCGGCAACGTCAACTCGGGCAGCCTGGTGTACCCGGTCACGGTCAGCGCCCGAGCGGCCACCGTGGCCGCGTTCCGGGACCTCGTGCTCGCTCCGGCCTCAGCGGCGACCGGCGGTGAGCCGATCACCTTGGGCAGCATCGCGACAGTCCGCATCGCGCCCGCGCCGGTCACGGCGGTGACGCGCACGAACGGCAAGCCCTCCATCGGCATCTCGGTGAGCAAGTCGTCGGCGGGCAACACCGTGGACATCGCCGGCGCCGTGGCCGATGCCCTGCCGGCGATCGAGAGCGACCTTGGCGGCAAGGTCGAGGTGACCACCGTGGTCGACCAGGCGACGTACATCAAGCAGAGCATCACGTCGCTCTGGCGCGAAGGTCTCGCGGGCGCCGTGTTCGCGGTGCTCATCATCTGGGTCTTCCTCCGCAGTTGGCGATCCACGGTGATCGCCGGCCTCTCGATCCCGCTCAGCGTCATCGGCGCCCTCGCCCTGCTGTGGTGGCGCGGCGAGTCGCTCAACATGCTCACCCTCGGCGGCCTCACCATCGCCATCGGTCGCGTGATCGACGACTCCATCGTCGTGATCGAAAACGTCCACCGCCACCTGCAGGAGGGCGACGACATCCACGCCGCGGCGTACAGCGCGACGCGCGAGGTCGCCGGCGCCATCACGGCGAGTACCCTGACGACGGTCGCCGTCTTCCTGCCGCTGGGCATGGTCCACGGCCTGGCCTCGGAGTTCTTCCGCCCCTTCGCGCTGACCGTGACCTTCGCCCTGCTCGCGAGCCTGCTCGTCGCGCTCACCGTCGTCCCTGTCGCGGCCACGTGGGTACTCTCCAAGCGCCAGGTGGGCCACCGCGACGCGGATGAGATCACGGGCCTGCAACGCAGGTACCTGCCGGCCCTCAAGCTCGCCATCGGCCACAAGGTCGTGACGCTCGTGGCCGCGGTGGCGATCTTCGCAGCGGCGATGGCCTTGACCCCGCTGCTCAAGACCAACCTGTTCGACAGCTCCGCCCAGAACACCATGACCGTCACCCAGCAGATGCCGCCCGGCACGAGCCTCGACGCCACCGCCGCCGCGGCAGGACGGGTCGAGGAGGTGCTCGCGGCCACCGACGGCATCGATATCGTCCAGATGACCGCAGGCAGCACCGGCAGCCTCTTCGGCGCCGGCGGCGGGACGGAGGCATCGTCGAGCCAGGCGGTCTTCACCATCCAGACGGACCCGGACATGGACAAGAACGCCATCATCGCCGACGTCCGCGCCGACGTCGCCGAGCTCGACGGGACCGGCGTCGTCACGGTCAGCGGCGAGGACTCGAGCATGGGCAGCAGCTCGGCCATCGAGGTCCGAGTCTCGGCCGCCGATCCAGCGGTCCTGAAGAAAGCCAACGACGCCGTCCTCCAGGCGGTCAAGGGTGTCGACGGTCTCGCCGACGTCACCTCGAGCCTGAGCGAGGGCCGGCCGTCAGCGACCGTCGCCATCGACCAGGCCAAAGCGGCGGCCGCGGGGGTCGATCCGTCCACGCTCAGCCAGTACACGACGCTCATCCTCGACGGCTACCCGCTCGGCAGCGTGCCCCTCGGGAAGGGCAGTGTGCCGGCGCAGGTGAGCGTCGGCGACATCACCCTGCCGCCACTCCCCGGCGCCGTGGCCGCCATGCTCAGGCAGCTGCCCGTGCCGGCGGCGGAAGGGATGGTGCCACTGAGCGCCGTGGCCACTGTGAAGGAGGGGACTGCGCCGGTCCAAGTGACGCACATCGACGGCGAGCGCACCGCGACCGTCACCGCGAGCGTGGTGAACAACAACATCGGGGCCGCCTCGAGCGACACCGAGGCGGCGCTGGCGAAGCTCGACCTGCCCGTCGGTGCGACCTGGTCACTCGCCGGGGCCACCGAGATGACGGGGGACGTCTTCCGCACCCTGGGCATCGCCATGCTGATCGCCATCCTCATCGTCTACATCATCATGGTCGCTACATTCCGCAGCCTCGTGAACCCGCTCATCCTGCTTATCAGCATCCCGTTCGCGGCGGTCGGCGCCGTGATATTGCTGATCCTTACCGGCACCAGCCTCGGCATGCCCAGCCTCATCGGCCTGCTCATGCTCATCGGCATCGTCGTCACCAACGCCATCGTGCTGCTCGATCTCATCGCGCAGTTCCGGCGCAAGGGTATGGACGCCCGTAGTGCGGTCATCGAAGGCGCCCGGCGGCGCCTGCGCCCCATCCTCATGACAGCCGTCGCCACCATCCTCGCGCTGATCCCGATGGCTCTTGGTCTCGGCGAGGGCGCCTTCCTCTCGACGCCGCTGGCGGTGGTCGTGATCGGCGGCCTCTTCACCTCGACGATCCTGACTCTCGTTCTCGTGCCGGTGCTGTACCTCGCCGTCGACCCGCTGCGCCGCGGCCGGCAGCCTGAGGACTGGACCCTGGAGACGACGCTGACGGACTGACGGCCGCCTGCGGAGGCGCCGGCGACAGGGGCCTGGTCACGCCCCCCCGCGACCGTTGCCTGCCGTCTCGGGCCGTGTAGGCTTGGCGGACACCCACGCGGAAAGGAGTGCCCGTGCCGAAGCAGACCGACAAGAAGGCCGCCCGCAGGCCCGCCCAGCCGACCGCCCCGCGCAAGGTCACCAAGGCGCGGCTGATCGACCTGCTCAACAAGGACCTCGCCAGGGAGTACTCGGCCCTCATCCAGTACGTGCAACACGCGGCCGTGATCACGGGGCCGGAGTACGACGCCATCGCCGCCGAGCTCACCGTCCATTCGAACGAGGAACACCAGCACGCCGTCACGCTGTCGAACCAGATCGACTTCCTCGGCGGGGTGCCGGCGGTCGACGTGGGCGACATCCATGTCTCCCCGGACTCCAAGACGATGCTCGAGCAGGACCTCGAGGGCGAGCTTGACGCGATCGCCCGCTACCGGGAGCGCATCGCCCAGGCCGAGATTCTCCAGGAGTACGGCCTGCGCCGCGCCCTCGAGGACATCCTCATCATCGAGGAGGAGCACGCCCGCGACCTCCAGAGCGCGCTGAACCAGTAGGGTGGGCCGATGACGGGCGGCGGACCGAAGGCGGACCTCACCGGGCTCATCCTCGGCGGCGGCCTGCTCGCGGCGGCGCGTCTCGAGCACGCCGCCGCGCGCGGCCGCGATCGCCGGCGTGCGTTCCTCAACGGCCTCGTGAGCGAGGCCTTGGACACAGCCGAGCTCGAGACGCTGACCGTCCGGCTCTACGAGCGCGCGCCCGGTCGCTACGGCAGCCAATTACTGACGGATTGGGAGTCGGCCATGTTCGCGGGCGCGCTGCCCTCCCCGCCCGCCCGCATCCTGGTCACCGCGGCGGGCTCCGGCCGCGAGGTCCGCGCCCTCGTGGAGCGCGACTACGAGGTCGATGCCCTCGAACCGGTGCCCGTGATGGCGGCGGCGTGCGCCGCCATCCCCGGGGTCGGGGCCGTTTGGACGGCGACGCACGACGATCTCATCGACGCCGTGGAGCGGCGTAGCGGTCCGGTCGCGGAGCTTGCCGACCAGCGATTCGATGCCGTCATCGTCGGCTGGGGGTCGTTCACCCACGTGCTGAGCCGAGAGGGCCAGCGCCGGCTCCTCGCCGTCTGCGATCGGCTGGCGCCCCGAGGGCCCATCCTGCTCTCGTTCTTCGCGCAAGGCGAGGGCCTGAGCCGGCGAGTCCGGGCGTTCGAGGCCGGCGCTCGCCTCGGTCGCCGGCTGGCCGCCCGACGGGGCAGTGCGCCGAAGGAACTCCAGATCGGCTTCGTGTGGCACCTCGGCTTCACCCACGCGTTCACGCCGGACGAGATCGAGGCGCTGGCCGTGGCCGTGCGCCGGACAGCTGAGGTCACCATGACGCCGTACGGGCACGCCGTCTTGCGTCCTGAGACGACTGGCTGAGAGGCGCGCCCTGCGTCACGCGGTCCCGCTCGATGGCTGATAGGCGCGCGCCTGCACCTCGTACATCCGCGCGTACTCGCCGTCCAGCGCCATCAGCTCGGCGTGAGTCCCGCTCTCGACGATGCGGCCCTCGTCGAGGATGTGGATGCGGTCGGCGTTGCGCACAGTCGAGAAGCGATGGCTGATGAGGACGACCGCGCGACCCTGGGCGAGCTCGCGGATGTGCTCGAAGATCTGCCACTCCGACACGGGGTCCAGAGCACTGGTCGGCTCGTCGAAGACCAGAACGTCGGCGTCGCGCACGAAGGCGCGCGCCAGAGCCACCTTCTGCCACTCGCCGATCGAGAGCTCCTCACCCTCCTCGAACCACTTGCCGAGCACCGTGTCGTAGCCGGCGTGCAGGCCTTCGATGACCTCGTGCGCGCCGGCCTCCCGCGCGGCGCGTTCCACCGCCGGGTCGTCCTCCGCAAGGTCGACGTTGCCCGTCCAGATGTTCTGCCGCGCCGTCAACTGGTACTTGGCGAAGTCCTGGAAGATGACGCTCATCGCCCGCCGCAGCTCGACCGCCGAGAAGTCGCGCAGATCCACGCCGTCGTAGGTCACCCGGCCTCGCTGAGGGTCGTACAGCCGGCAGAGCAGCTTGACGAGGGTCGTCTTGCCCGACCCGTTGGGGCCGACGAGCGCCGTCACTTCGCCGGGGCGGATGCGAAGGTCCACGTCGGCGAGGGCGGTGCGCTCGGTGTCGGGGTAGTGGAAATCCACGCCCTCGAAGGCGATGCCCTCGCGCATCGGCCGCGGCAGCGGCCGCGGGCGCGGAGGGTCGACCACTCGCGGCTCGAGCTGCATGAAGTCGTGGTAGTAGGTGAGGAAGAGGTTGTCCTCGTAGAGACCGGCCACACCGCCCAGCACTCCCTGCAGGGCGCTCAGACCCGTGTTGAACGCCTGGTAGTACTTCATCATCGCGCCCAGCGAGATGGCGCCCTCGATCGTCTGCCAGGCGATGTAGGTGAAGGTGCCGAAGACCGCCACTGTGGCTATCGTCTGGCTCACCAGGTCGGCGAGCGAGCGGCGCGCGGCGATCGCCAGGCGCTCCCCGCGCAGCACGTCGCGCAGGGCGTGGTACCAGCCGCGCATGGTGTCTCCCAGGGCGAAAAGACGCAGCTCCTTGGCGTAGGTCCCGTCGGTGAGCAGCCAGTGCAGGTACCACGAGCGCCGGTCGGCGACCGTGCTCTGGCGTTGCCAGGCGTACATGCGGCCGGAGTAGCGAAAGCGCACGTACGCGCTCGGTATCGCCGCAGCCACCACGATCAGTCCGACCAGCCAATGAAGGCTGAAGATGATGCCGATGACCCCGACCACCGTGATCGCGCTCTGCCCGACCGTCATGAGGTCGTTGACGATGCGCGCCGGCCGGTAGGGCGCCTCCTGTTGCGCCCGGTGCAACACGTCGTAGTACTTCGAGTTCTCGTAATACTCGAGGTCGACGGCGATCGACTTGGCGTGGATGAGGTCCGAGATGTGGTCGGTGATGACCTGGCCCTGCGCCTCGGTGACCAGCGTGGCGACCGAGCGGGCGAGGGCCGCACCCAGGCCGATGAGCCCGGCGATGAGGATCAGCCACGCCACATGCTGGAACGCCGCGGCCTTGTCGGCGGCGGTGACGCCGGCGGCGACGGCGTCGACGATGTACTGGATCATGTAGAGGCTGGCCAGGGGCAGGACCCCCTGCACGACCGCCAGAGCGATCGAAGCCATTGTCCACCCTGGGGCGATGCCCCACACGAGGCGCATGGTGCGCCCAAGGTGGAGCACGCTCTTGACGCTGATCTGCGGCGACTGCTCGGCCAGTGTGGACGCTCCACTTCGGTGACGGCCTTTCGTGCGAGGCCTCGCCAGATGGTATCCGCCCCGCGGGCCCGGCGGAAGCCCGGGCCCGGCGGAAGCCCGGGCCCGCGGGAAGCTGAGCCCGCGGAAGGCTGAGCACCCGGAAGGCTGAGCACCCGGAAGGCTGAGCACCCGGAAGGCTGAGCACCCGGAAGGCTGAGCACCCGGAAGGCTGAGCCCGCCCAGCCAGGGTCCGCGACAGCGGGCCTCGAGGCAGATACGATGGCGAGGCGCGGATGAAGGCGACGGCGTCAGGGGGGGACATGAGACTCTCGGCCCAGTGGCTCGGCGACGAAGAACGGGAGCTGATCATCGACGAGGCCTACGGGCTGCTCGAGCGCATGGGCATGCGGTTCGGCGCCGGCCGGGCCCTCGCGACGCTCGCGACAGCAGGCGCCGATGTGGATCGCGAGGCCGGCGTCGCGCGCCTGCCCCGACAGCTCGTCGCGGAGGCCCTGTCGCGGTGCCCGCGCGAGGTGCTGCTGGCCGGCGCCACGCCGGCCGACGACGTCCTGCTCGACGGCGCCCGCTCGCACTTCGTGCCCTCGGGCGCCCCGACCCACGTCCTCGACATGGAGACCGGCGACTACCGCGTGAGCACCCTCGAGGACCAGCGCCAGTCGGCGGTCGTCGCCGACGCGATGTCCATCGTCGACGTCATGTGGATGCTGGTCGCCGCCACCGACGTCCCCGACGACCGGCGCCTGCTGCACGAGTACGCGAACGCGCTGAGCTGGTCCGACAAACACCTGCAGGACGAGATCACCGACCCCTGGCAGGTCGAGCCGGTCATGAGCATGATGGAGGTCGTCTGCGGCGGCCTCGACGAGTTCCGCCGCCGCCCGCGCGTCAGCGTGGTCTGCTGCACCTCGTCGCCGCTGGCCATCGACCGCGACTTCCTCGACGCCAACCTCGAGGTCGCGCGTTACGGCACGCCGATCCTCATCTACCCGATGCCCATCGCCGGCGGGACCGCGCCGATCACGGTGGCCGGCACTGTGGCGATGAACGTCGCCGAGTTCCTGGGCACGAACACCGCCATCCAGCTCGCCGCGCCGGGCACGCCGGTCATGCTGGGCGCCGGCGCCAGCCTCCTCGACATGAAGGCGGGCACGTTCTCGTTCGGCGCCCTCGAGACCGCCCTCATGGTGGCGGCGTGCGCCGAGGTCGCGCACGAGCTCGGCGTCCCGGTCCTGTGCCCCGGCCTCGGGACCGACGCCAAGTACGGCGGCGTCCAGGCTGGCTACGAGAAGGCGCTCAAGGGGCTCGTCGCCGTGTCGGCGGGATCCGACCTCGTCACCGGGGGCATCGGCCTTCTAAGCGGAGCCAACCTGATGAGCCTGCCGCAGATCGTCATCGACGCCGAGATCGCTGAGATGATCTCCCGCCTCGTCGCCGGGGCCGAGGTCTCGTCGGCGACGGTCATGGCCGAGGCCATCGAGCGCGTGGGCTTCTCGGGCAGCTACCTGAGTGAGAAGGAGACGTCGCGCCGCCTGCGTGCCGGCGAGGTGTTCCTGCCACAGATCGCGACACGGCTGAGCATCGAGGGCTGGCGGGCGTGCGGGCGCTCAGAGGTCGACGAGGCGAGCGACCGCGTGCGCGCGATCCTCGCCGAGGCCGACGCGCGCGGCCCGAAGCTGGCCGCCGACAAGGTCGAGGCACTCGAGGCCATCGCCGCCGCGGGGCGGGCCTCCACCTAGCTCACGACTCGCGCAGCCAGGGCCCGGCTTGATGCCGGCGGCGCCAGGAAGGCGCCAGCGCCATGAACAGCGCCGCCCCGACGAGGCCGACGACGAGCAGCACGACGAACGCCTCGCGACCGCCGATCGCGTCCATCGCCCAGCCGCCGAAGGCTGGGCCCAGCGCGGCGCCGCCGTTCCAGACCACCGTCCACACGCCCATGTACCGGCCACGCACGGCCTCTGGCGCGAACTCGGACACTTCGGCCGAGGCGACGGGCGAGAGCAGCACCTCGCCGATGCTCATGACGACCACGAGGATGATCAGCGACCAGAGCGGACCGGCGAAGGCGGACCCGCCGATCCCCGCGCCGAGCAGCGCGCTGGACACGGCCAGCAGCACCATGCGGTTCTTCCACTTGAGGGCCCGCACGAGAGGGTACTGCACACTGGCGACGATGAACGCGTTCATCGCCAGCAGCCAGCCCCAGGTGGAATACGCCACGCCCAGGTACCCGGTGATGTAGACCGAGTAGATCGAGCCGAAGTTCCCGATGCAGAAGACCGGCAGCACGGCCACGGCGCAGAAGACGAGAAAGCGACGGTCGGCGAGGACGATGCCGTACCCGCTGTGGCCGGCCGCGTCGACCTGCCGGGCCGGCGACGCGGCGCTGGCCGGCCTGCTCTCCCGCACCCGGAGCGCGACGACGACGACCATGAGCAGGCATCCCGCCGCCGCCGCCAGGAAGAGCTGCCTGAAGCTTGCCCCCCAGCCCAGCGCCAGGCCGGCCACGGCGGGCCCCAGCACGACGCCAAGGTTCATCGCCACGCGCGTGATGCTGAACGCCTCCTGGCGGCGGTCGGCCGGCAGGAGGTCGGCCACCATGGCGTTGCTCGCCGTCTGAAACAGCGGCCAGCCGATCGAGCTCTCGACAGCCACCAGGAGGGCCACCTGCCAGATCTCGCGCACGTAGGCGAAGCCGACGAACCAGACGACGCCGCTACAGACCGAGAGGATCAGCATCGAGCGCCGGCCGAACCGGTCGGTGAGCTGCCCGCCCCAGATCTGGAACGGCATCATCGCCAACGGTACGAGCCCGAAGAGCACGCCGATCCACGTCATCGACACTCCGAGCACGTTGTGCAGGTAGATGCCCTCGTACGGAAAGGCGAGCGCGGCCGCGGCGACGTAGATGAAGTTGCCCACGACCAGCACCCAGAACTGGCCGGGATAGCCGCGCAGTTCCCGCACGAATCGCCGCAGGCGTGGTCTCACCCGTCCATGCTAACCGAGTCGCAGGCGGTGCCGCGAGCGCACGCGAGCGGGCATGTGAGACGGGGTGACGACGGACGGCCCGGGCGGTGGTCGATGGACCACCGCCCGGGCCGTC
>Ga0315281_10005934_pt1 | contig 17426 bp, 21 predicted proteins | sample YL17G07_0_MG_FD_204540 | JGI IMG/M metagenome (GOLD analysis project Ga0315281, IMG submission 204540) | Sediment microbial communities from Yellowstone Lake, YNP, Wyoming, USA - YL17G07_0 | ecosystem: Environmental > Aquatic > Freshwater > Lake > Sediment | place: USA: Wyoming | collected...
GAGCGAAGAGAGTAATCGCAGCGTGCGCGCACCTCCTTCTAACCGGCGACGCCGAGCAGACGCTCAAGTCTGCAGGAGTCGAAGAGACCATCGGGACCGATTCGATCGAAGTTCGACCACAGTCAGTTTCCATAGCACCAGTGCTTGCTGAAGCGTTGAGAAAGATTTGGTGAATGACCGGCTCTTCTTTGTCGTGTCGGGAGAGCACAGAACTCTGCCGCACGCAGAGATACGCGCCATACTCCAGGCACGAGGGATCGGTTTCAAGGAGACAGCAGCCTCAACGAAGCTGCTGAGAGTCAAAGCCGATCGCTCGGCCCTTGACGCGGTGGCGAGGAGGAGCGTGATGTATGAACAGTGCGGCATTGAAATCGCTGCAACTGGTCCGAGCAAGGAACGGTTGCTCGGGCTTCTGCCGAGATTGGATCTCACGCGTCACTTCGCCAAGAGGCGATCGTTCGCGGTGCGGTCGCTGCGCGTCGGCCGAGCGTTCAGGTATATCAACAGGGCAACATTGGAACGAGAGATCGGCGGAGTCCTGCAAGAAAAGAGTCTCGGAGTCAAGGTCAATCTCGACTTTCCCGAGGTGACGTTTCTCTGCATAATCTCGTCGCGGGGGCTTCTGCTTGGAGAGGTCACTCACTCAAGGGCCCCCGGACTAATAGCTTCAAGGAGACCCAGGAAGAGGCCTGTGTTCCATCCGTCAACGATGCAACCCAAGCTGGCCAGGTGCATAGTGAATCTCGCAAGACCTCCCGACGACGCGGTCTTACTGGATCCTTTCTGCGGAGTTGGAGGAATTCTCCTCGAAGCAGTCGCGATCTCCTGCAGAGCAATCGGCGTAGACGCAGACGCACGAATGATCAGAGGAGCAAGAACTAACTTGAGACACTACAGAGCCGAACCTCTTGGCCTCATCGTCGCAGACGCCACGAAAATTCCGATACATCGCGTTGAATCAATCGTCACTGATCCACCCTACGGCAGAGAGGCGTCGACTCACGGGCGAAAACTTCACACACTCCTCCGAGAATTCCTCCCCACGGCGCATGACATTCTTTCGAAGAAAGGCTACGTCTGCATATGCTGCCCGAGTGAGCTGCGGATCTTGTCCATTGCGAGGAGAGTAGGATTCAAACTCGTGGAATCTCACCTGCTATATGTCCACCGAAGCCTAACTAGACGGATTGTTGTGCTGAGAAAGAGATGATGTGGTGAACGGAGGCCGCGAGGTGAAAGTCACTTTCCTAGGTACGGGGGGCAGTGTACCAACTAAGAAGAGGAATCTCCCCAGCCTTGCAGTCCGAACAGACGGAGGCCTCGTCATGTTCGACTGCGGCGAAGGCACCCAGAAACAGTTCCTCATAGCAAAGTTGGGCTTCAACCGCGAAATGCGAATACTGATCTCCCACATGCATGCCGACCACATACTCGGCATTCCAGGCCTTCTCCACTCAATGTCGTTCATGGGCAGAAGTCGAGACATTGAGATATACGGACCGCCCGGTATCAGTGAATTCGTGAAGTGCACAGCAGAGACCGTCAAGTTCAGCCCGATCTTCTCGGTTCGAACCGCAGAGGTCCACGCAGGAACCGTAGCAAAGACTCAATCTTACATCATCAAGGCGGCGTGGGCTGATCACGGTGTTCCATGCCTCGCATATTCCCTCATAGAAAACGACAAACCTGGCCGGTTTCATCCGGCAAAGGCAAGAGAACTCGGAATACCGAAAGGGCCGCTCTGGAAGGCGCTTCAAATGGGAAAGCCCGTGAAGGTCGGCAGGAAGAGAATCGACGCGTCGAAGGTTGTCGGCCCTGCGCGCAAGGGATTGAAAATCACCTACGCGGTGGATACGCGACCGTGCGACAGGATCATCGAACTAGCCTCGGGCTCAGACCTGCTAGTGCACGACGGAATGTTCTCATCAGATGTATCAGAGCGAGCCCGCGAATACGGCCATTCTACCGCGGCCGAAGCGGCAACGGTTGCAAAGAGAAGCCATTCCAAGAACCTAGCGCTCACTCACATTAGCGCGATCTATGAAGATACGAAGCAACTCCTTGCTGAGGCGAAGGCTATCTTCCCTAGGACCATTGTTGCGGAAGAGCTCAGATCACTGGAACTACCCTGATCGCTCTCACGGAAGCGGGCACGGACAGACTAGCTTTCGGTTTCCTGTCTGCGCCGCGAACTGGGGGCGAGCCAATCTATCAATTGCTCCGGGTTCTCGGCCGTGATCGTCAACGTGACAGGACCGAGCGGTGATTCGTCATATCGTTCACAGAAGGACGCCTTACCGGCGAAAGCGGCCTGCTTGTTCAGGTGGACTACGATGGAAGAGCCTGAGATACTCTTGAGTAGCATTTTGCGGGCCGCGTCTCGGATGACTTCTTGACGAATAATGGTTTTGAGATTGTCCAGATCTTCCAACCGAGTCATTGACGCTTCTAGCTTTGCATGGCGTTCATCATTTCTCACGACTGTTGGCGAGCAATTAGGAAACAGATTGTGCACTGCTCGCAAGACCTTCTCAGGATCCTCCGTGGGATTGAGAGGCGTCTCTATGCGTGCCTGAACTTCACTCATTCCTGCGTCGCCTTTGAGAGCACGATCTCCGCGGCTGCGTTCAGACCTTCAGCGGATCCTTCGTTGATGAGCATCTGTTGTGCCAATGCGATGACGTTTCCGATACCGACGCCAAGCTCTCTTACATCTCTCTCCGCGAATTCTTCCCAGCTCTTCGGGTCGTCGCTTCTGCCTCTCGCGACCAAGCGCTCATACCTTGTCTCGGGAGATGAATGGACCGCTACTATCACGACGTTGTGGTTCCTCCTCAGTGCGTTCACTTCGTCCATGCTTCGAACCCCTTCCACGATCACCAGCGGGGCCGCTAACGACTCTATCTTCGGGAGTAACCGCTCAGCAACAACGGATGGACCTTCCTCTTGGCGTATTGCGAGCATGACCTTGCCGGTGTTCTCGGGGGTTGGCGCCAGACCCCTCTTCTTTGTCTCCTCACGGACAACATCGCCACAGACTAGCACCGGAATGCCGCGTGAAGACGCGACTTTTGAGACGATAGCTTTTCCGGCTCCGGGCATTCCGGCGATCGCGATCACCTTCTGCCTCTCCATTGGCAATGATCGAACCTTCCTCTCTAGCCCCTATCCTGACTTGAATTGTTAAATTGGCAGCGCTGATATGTGGATTTGGTAAGAAGACTTGGCCGAGCAGCGGATACGGGCCTTCGTTGCGGTGGATATGGATGAGGCGAGCGTCATTTCTAAGCTCGTGGAAGCACAGCGAGCATTGCGAGACTTGGGCGCAGATCTGAAGCTTGTGGAACCTGAGAACATACACGCCACTGTCAGGTTCTTGGGAGAAGTCCCGGCGGCGACGATTGAGCTTGTGAAGGAGCAGATGAACGAGGTCAAGTTCAGCGCGTTCGACATGGAATTTACCGGGCTGGGAGCATTCCCGAACCTGAGGAAGATCAATGTCGTTTGGGTGGGTATGCGAAAGGGGAAAGAAGAGATATCGCGCATCTTTGAGCAGCTTGAACCCCGATTCAGGAAGAGCGGGTTTGAGCCGGACAACAGAGGATTCAGCCCTCACGTCACGATCGCTCGAGTCAAGACTGGACGGATGAGGGAAGAGCTTGCGAAGTTCGTTGACGAGATGCGTGACACGCCGTTCGGAGTTGTACATGTCGAAGAGGTGCGTTTGAAGAGAAGCGTACTGACGCCTAAAGGACCCGTGTATTCCACAATCCATGCAGTACGAGCGAGCGGATAGTCGTGTACAGAGAGTTGTGAGAGATTGGAGAGAGCTCTCAGCGTTTGCGATTCCGTCACGCGCCAGATAGTTCCGCCGGATTCGGAACGGAAACGCGTGAATGACCTAGCAGAGAAGCTGAGAGCCAAGCTCGTCGTCGAGGTTGAAAGGAACGGATTGGAGGCAGAGGTCAGAATTGACGGATCTGTTGCAAAAGACACTTGGCTCAGAGGAGACGCAGACATCGACATCTTCCTGCGCGTTCCAGTCTCGCTGAGCAGGGCTGACCTTGAGAAGCGTTGCCTAAGCGTTGCAAGGCGAGCGCTGAAGGGATACCCGATCATCGAACGATACGCTGAACATCCTTACGTTGAGACTCATGTCGACAATGTGCGCGTCAATGTTGTGCCGTGCTATAACGTGGCACGGGGCCAGTGGCGAAGCGCCACAGACCGCACCCCTTTCCACACAGAATACGTCATCTCGCATCTGGATTCGAATCAGAAGAATGAAGTTCGGCTCCTCAAGGCCTTCCTGAAAGGGATCGGAGTCTACGGCGCCGACGTGAAGGTGTCAGGCTTCAGCGGCATGCTCTGTGAGACTCTGATCATGTACTACGACTCCTTCGTGAAGACCCTTGAGCAAGCACAGTCATGGAAGGCTCCGATCACGATCGATTTTGAACACTACTACAAGGGCAGAGAAGGAGAATTGCTCGACCTATTCGAAGAGCCTCTGGTAGTCATCGACCCCGTGGACCGTGGGAGGAACCTAGCCGCCTCCATATCCCATCGACGACTCTGGGAGTTTGTCGCAGCCGCCCGAGCATTTTCCACCAAACCCAGCAGAGCCTTCTTCGTCGCTCGAAAGATCACGCCTCTCGACGTGGCGAGATTTCGTCGAGAGATGCAGCGGCGGGGCTGGAACCTGCTGGCAATAGAGTTGGGCCGAGTAGACGCGGTGGTGGATGTTCTTTGGAGTCAATTGTACAGGACTGAGAGAGCGCTGCGAAACCTACTCACACAGGAGGGGTTCAATGTCACTCGTTCGGCATCGTGGAGCAACGAGAAAGACATCAACGTCATCCTATTCGAAATTGAGAGTCTCACCTTACCTCCGGTGCGGAAGCATCTCGGACCGCACATTGCTAGATCACAGCCGTCACAACTCTTCGTCCGCAAGCACCTAAGCGAACGCCGAAGCATTTCTGGTCCATGGGTTGACGACGATAGATGGGCCGTAGGTCAACTGCGCGAGAACACTAGCGCAGTCGAGCTTCTCCGATCCAGGATCCGCGATGGCGGTAGGCACGTGGGAGTAGCAAGCAAGATTGCTCCCGTCTTGAAGCGAAGGCATCAGGTTCTCGCTGGACCAGCCATCATCGACTTCTACCGAAAGAATCCTGATGTCGCTCGATTCGTCACGAGTTTCCTCAAGGGAAGGCCTTCGTGGCTTGAGTGAACGCGTATCCCTTTCCCAGAAGCCCGTCGAATCAAGCGACCTGGCGACTGTACTCTGCTATCCGAGGCCTGAAGCACGTGAATTAGAAGAGAGGATGCAGGAGCTGGCTTCCATTGGAGTTGATGCCCTCGAACTTTCAGGAACTCATCAGATCGGACACGTCAAGGTCCTCGGAAAGGGATGTGTTGGTATTGTCGTCAAAGCCCTGATGCGGGATGGGAACGTAGCGCTCAAGATCAGGCGGGTAGATGCGGACCGGCGAAACATGGATCATGAGGCGGACATGCTTCGACTTGCAAACTCCGCGGGCGTGGGTCCCAAGCTTCTCGCGCAAAGTGCGAACTTCCTCGTGATGGAACTCATCAACGGGCTCCCTCTCAATCGTTGGGTGGAACTCCTGCCGAAGAGAGGATGCAAGAGGCGAGTTCGCCGAGTAATTTCAGGGCTCCTAGATGACTGTTACCGCTTGGATAGGATTTCCTTGGATCACGGTGAGCTTAGTGAGGCTCCAAAGAACGTCCTCGTAGATGAGAGCGATAGCCCGCGAATTGTGGATTTCGAGAGTGCAAGCGACAGGCGGAGATGCTCGAATGTCACCTCGATTGCCCAGTATCTGCTGATCGGAGGTGGCCCCGCGAAACGCCTACGGACTATTCTGGGATGGCGAAGAAAAGCCTCGCTCATCCGCGCACTGCAAGATTACAAGCATCATCCCGATGATCAAGCGTTCCAGAGAATCAGAGCCGTCGCCGAGCTATGAGAGCCCGAGCAAAAGCCTATTATTAGTACGGGACGACTGTGGCCGAGCGTAGGGGCCGTCGTCTAGCTTGGTTTTATCTGACCTTTCTGCCAGTCCAGAATTCTTTAAATCTCAGTTGCGTCTTGTAAGCATACGATAAACCGACGAGGGCACCTGCTCGTGTTAGAAGACTATCTGGCTCGTAAGAAGATACGCAGTGTCAAGACTGCCAAGACTTACAGAAGTTGCTTGAACCAGTGGACTAGGGTTGTCGGAGCCGCAACCCCCGACGAATTGGTTCTCCAAATTAAGAATGGGCAGCTGGATCCTTACTCATCACTTCAATCCTATATCAATCACATGAACGAGAAGCACAATGCTCCGAAAACGATTGCGACATGCTTTGCGGCATGTAAGGGTTTCTTGCTTGCCGAAGATGTGGAGCTTTCTGAAAACAAACTCAAGAACAAGATCACCTTGCCACAAGTCTTCACTGTGTCAACTGACCGAGCACCAAGCCAAGATGAAATGCGCAGGATGTTGGACTATGCGACTGCGAGCCCGGCCACAAAGGTAGCGATATTGATGCTGGCGACAAGTGGGGTCAGAATTTCCGAACTCACCTCGTTGCGGATCCGAGACATCGAACTCGACAGACCAGAGGGATCGGTTAAAGTTACATTGCAGCCAGCCGTTACTAAAACCAAGAAACGACGTATTACGTTCATCACCGCGGAAAGCGCTTCGCTTCTCCGTGAGTATTTGGGCGAGCGAATTGACAACCTCGACGAGATGGTCTTCCGGATTAACAGTGACGCGCTCTATAGTCGGATAATGCGCACGATAAGACGCGCGGGGCTGATGACGAAATCAGAACCGAACTCCAAACGTTACGACCTCCATCCTCATTCGTTGCGAAAATTCTTCTTCAGCAACCTTCTTGCCGCGGGGATAGATCGAGGAATAGTGGAAGGGTTCATGGGTCACAAGTTTGCCCTCGACAGCGCATACCTGAGGTTGAGTGATGACCAGCTACGTGAATTGTATGACAAGGCAAGTGACTCTATGAATTTCTTGACTGGCGCGGACAGTAGCCTTCGCACACGTATCGAGAAGATGGAGAAAGAAAACGAGGAGCTAAGAGTCAGAGTCGAATGGATGGACGAAGCGCTGCAAGATTTTGTATACGATTCAAGGTTAGCGAAGCCGCTAGACCCCGACGGATCAGAGCAGCCAAAGCGCAAAAGTCCGGCGAAATCCAAAGACTGAACTCATTTCACATATCGTGCGGTAGCCGGCGAAATGGGCGGCGGTTCTGACTTGTCTCTCAGAGCGACTCCGTTTCGTTTTCCTTGGAATTCCCCGGAATTGGGCTGGACTTTGCTCCGTTCCTTTCTCCGTCTTTGACGGGCAGCTCTAGTTCCCTTCTCGCGCACGTCGAGTCTATCGCAATAAAGATAGTCGGTTGTGATGAGGCAGCGGGGATAGGTAGTTTGAACCTCGCGGCAGGAACTTGGCCGGGCTCGAAACTTACTTGTCGCGGAGAAACAACAGCCTTCGGATTGGTGACTTCCGCCCAGACTCGGATCAATATGGTTTCCTCGTGTGCGCGGTTTTCCTCGGTCAAGGGGAGTTCTAGGAGTGTGAATAGCTTACTGTAGGCGCGGGAGTTTGGACTTTTCCATCCGAGTCGCTCGGCTTCTTCGTGTGTTATGCGACGGATCATTTTCTGAATTGTCTTGCCGCCGATAGAGAACTCCTCGGCGACGTAGAGGTAGAGTTTGCCCTTAGAGCGAACGGCTTTTACGAATTGATGACCCATAGTCCTGCACGGAGGTTCTTCGCGACGGGCTTTAAAGCCCAGTCAAAGAGTATCATTGACCCAGCTCGGGCGTTCAGCCGCAAAGGGTGGGTCTTGTACCTCTTCCGAGAGGACGGGAAGGGGAGTTTTCCTGGAAGCGTAGGCTATGCACTACTGGCTCTCACAAACTACTAGAAACGGAACGCGTCGAAGCTCAACTCTTCAACCGCAAGCGCACACTGTGCTCTTTTTTAGGATATGTCTTAATTGTGGGAACACCCTCTCGCCCCTTTCCGCTTTCGTGTCCTCTTCTTGTGAATTCCTCTCTCTCGCCCCTGTTCTATCCTATCTTGTTCTGAGCATTTGCTATCTCGGTGGTATCCCGTCTTCAGTAGTCCTCTGCCGCCCAACTCTCTTTTTTTTGGGACGGCGGCTGTGCGCGTGGAGGGGTTCTAGCCACTATCTCTCGTCTGCCGGCCATTTTGCCGGAAGCCGTTTCGAAATCATGCGAAAAGGGCGAAACGGCGGCTTAAGTGTCCCGGCCAGAACCTGTTTGGTGCTTGGGAGTGTCCTCAGAAAAGGACGAGCCGTCGAGAATTCGGGCGGCACTGAAACTGGTTGAGCAATTGCAGCGAGCGACTGGACAACGAGACATAATGGATGTTGTCCAAAGTGAATGGCGGGAGGCTCGTCCAGATTTTGATGAACTATTCGCACTGGCAAAGAAACTCGGAATTGTCGAAGTCTTGACTCTTGAGAAACAGCCCGAGGATACCCTCCGCGTCCGTGTCAAGATGAAGTTCTACACGATGAAAGATGAAACGGAACAGGAGGACACGCGGGCGGTTCACCGACAAGTAACCGTCAACGGCGAGAAGATAGACCTCCGCTCCCCAACCAACTACATGATTGCTACCGCATCACCATCAGCGTTAGCCATGGAGATAAGGACTCAGCTATTCAACTTGAGAAATGCTCCGGAAATGAGAACGCGTATTGGTTCTGAGATGCGCCTACGTCGAATAGCCCTGCTCCGTTGGAATGACATTCCAGTCTCACAGAGAGAAGAGATAGAGCAGGCGCTCATGTCACACGAGAAGTGGAGGATACTTCGCAAAGGAAAGTCTTCAGCAAGAAAGAGTTCAAAATAGCCTCCTTTCCGCTCCGAGGATAATGTGCCCAATCCCCCCCAAACCCCCCCAAGTGGGTTGATCTCTCTCTCCATTCCGGCGACCCACACATACCGACGGCGGTTTCTTGGAGGGCGATAGAGTCGGACGTGGCCGGCTAGCTTTCCTAGTCCGAATTCCCTTGGTGTCTCACCGGAGCTTTCTTCACATGGTTGAAATAGTCAGCCAACGTCCAGTTCACATGCTCTGTGAAGTTCAAGCCGAGCTTCTGGTAGAGGTTCTTGGCGATGAGCTTCTCAACCGTCTTTGCGCTTACCCCGAGCACGCTCCCAAGCGCCTTATGAAAAAGTTCGAGTTGTTCAGGGATTTCTGCGCGTTTGAGTCCGTGATCCTTCTCGATGCGTTCGTAGATGGCTTGTCTCACGATCTCGCCTAGAACCATCAGTCCGTAATCATCAGCCTCAAGCAGTATCTGTCTGAATTCAGCAGGTTCCATTATGACCTGTGTCCTGCCGGGACTCGACCTGACAAGTGAAGGGTAGTCGCCGGACAGATGATGCTAGCGAGTTCACGTGGGTACGAATGCACCCGTCCGGCAAGCCTCCAGAGCGCTCGCTCGTTCTAGTGGCTTGATTTGCGTTTTTCTGTCTCCTTCTTGGCGTGTCTGACATACTCGACGAGCGTCCATTCTTTATGCTCTGGGAACTCCAGTTCGAGTCTACTGTAAAGGGACTTGGCGATGTGTCTCTCGGTGACTCTGACTCCGTAGCCGACGAGCTCGCCGATAGCCTTGTGGAACTCTTCGATTCTGTCTTGAATCTGTTCGCGTTTAACATGATACTTCGCCTCAACGGAATAGTACAGCGCATGCCTAACGGCTTCCCCGTAGACCAAGAGCCCATCATCGACCGCACCCAGAACCGCAGAACCAAACTGAGCATTCTGTCCTGAGTCACTCAAGTCAGACATCAACCATGACGCTGCACTCCGTGACTCTCATCATCTGCCTATGTTCACGCGTGTACGACCATGCCTTTTTCTGTGATCTCGAATGGCATCACACGTTTCTCGTGCCCCGAGCCTCTGGTCTTGACGACCATCAGTTCCCGCGCCATTCTCTCCTTTGACTCATAATAGCGCATCAGGAGAATATTGTCGCATAGGATCGAAACCCCGGGCAATTCTACCGCTTCGGCTCTTCCAGTCGACGACGTTAGGAAAACCGTCAATGCCTTCTCCTTGCAGAGAAGCTGCACATAACGCATGAACTGCACGAAGCTCTCCTGAGTAAATGTGTTCTGAATCGCAGTCAAGCTGTCTAAGGCTAGAACCGTTGGCTTCTCAAGCTCTAAGATGTCCCTCAACAGCTTGTAGTAGTGGAGTGCCGTCAATGCTTCCGGCACATAGGATTCGACCTTGAACCGATCGCCGAGACGTTTGTAGTCTATGCCGTAGTCTTCGAGCATCTTCATCGTCTGACCCGAAGGTTCCTCGAACGAGATGAGCATCGCCTTTTCACCCTTCTGGGCGCACGTGGCGAGAAAGTGAAGGCATAATGTGGTCTTGCCTATTCCTGAAGCACCCTCGATCAATGTCACAGAACGCCTAAAAATGCCTCCGTTCAGCATCCTATCAAAGCCCTCGACACCGCTTGGCAAGCGTTCTCTCGAACCAGGAAAATCCGCCCTGACTGGGAAGACAATGAGACCCAAGCCGCCAAATCGTTCGTCGATCAAGTACTCGAATGATGAGCGAGGCAAGGGGACGCCTCGCATCTTCGCGATTTCCAACGTAGTCATCTCCGTGGATCCGGATTTGGTTTTCTTGAGGAAGATGACGCCGTCCGCAACGAACTCCTCCACACCGAATCCTGTCTTCAACTCTCCGAAAGGTATCTCGCCAATGAGTAGCGTGGTGACGCCCATGCCCTTCACGATTCTCCCAAAGAACCCGTGAAGGAACTTCCTAGTCTCAGCTTGACCGAGGCTTTGAAGGATAACGCTTATCGAGTCAACCACGACTCGTCTTGCTCCGGTCTTACCGATTTCCTCCATAATCATCTGTACTGCGTCCTTCGTGCCCGTTTCATCCATGACCATGAAGTCTAAGAAAGTGAAGAGTCCCTTCTGCTCTAGCGCCTTGATGTCCATGCCGAGAGTCAGCATGTTGCGGAGGTAGTCTTCTCGTTTCTCGGCGAAGCTGACATAGACAACCTTCTCACCATGCTTGGCAGCCCCGCTGTAGAGGAACTGCGTAGCCAGAATGGTCTTTCCTGTGCCTGGATTGCCTGAAAGGAGGATCATGCTTCCGCTAGGAAGCCCTCCCCCGAGAATACCGTCCAGCTCAGCAATACCGGTGGAGACTCTCTCTCTCTCTCTCTGTCCCAATCGATTGCGTCTCCTTCATCGACCGGATCCCCTAGACCCAGAAGTCAAAAAGTATCACTGTATAGATGGGAGCTTGGATTTATAAGCACTCTCACCCTCGCCCAGACCGTTCTCTGGATAGACTGATTGTCCAATAGCTCACAGAGGACGTGGGTCTTGCACGTGTAGAAGAGGCGGACTCGCCCACTCTGTCTCCGCGACCGCGACATAATCACACCATCTAGCTCATGTCATTCTAGCGGAAAGGTAGGGGTCTTTGGAAGGCTAGACCCAAAGCAAACTGAGTGAAACTGTGAAAAGGAAGAGGACTTGGAGAAGCTACTGAAAGAGAATGAAACGAAGTTCGACAGACTCTCCGAAAACCTAAAGCGTCAAAGCCACATTACCACGGCTGGGGCTGGAGTCTAGACCGTGGGGCCGGTCTCCCCTAACCGGGAGAGCCCACTCGTCTAACGCTCACTTCCCGCAAGGGAATGCCAAGATAGAAAAAACTAGTCGGCAAAAGCGTGCGAAAAGCTTGGTCTAGACAACGATTGTCGCCAAATGGATACCAGAGCCGCACATGGCGGTGAACCTGGGGCGCTGGCGACCCCGCGGATGCAAGACGCGAGGCCAGAAGTCGTGGGTTCAAATCCCACCGGCCCCACCATCATTTGGGTCTAAATCCTCTTTGTGAGAGTCCAACATTTCCAAGAGCCATTCAGACTGCTCCCTATGATTTTCTGCCCCTCGCCAATGTCATCGTTCTTCGACAGTGCCTTGTCGATTCCTAGAATGCTTGTCACTCGTGCGACTTCTATCGGTCGTGTCATCGTGCAGTACTCTGGAAGCGATGCCTGAAGGAAGTTGGGCGTCGAGCCTGTCCGCAGTCCAAGCCTAACGTGCAAGTGTGCGTCTTCGTCGTTGTCAAGAGGAATATTTACATCATATGCCAAGGACCTATGCCCATCCGACTTCCGCCGGTTCCCCACGCTTGGTTCGGGTGATTTTGACTACCACGCTTGAAGATGTCGGATCAGGACAGCGCACAAATTCCGTCGTCACTCCCTTTTCATCACATTCCTTCTCATTTGGAGTGCCTTGATATTTCCATGGTAACGTTCCCTGAACTGGAGGACACAGACTATACCATTCACACTATCCAATAGCCATGGACATACATTCCCTATATCTTCTGGGTATTGAAATTCCTGTCCAGTATGGTGCACTTGGCATCCTTTCCCTTTGACGATCTCCAGCTCTATAGCGTAATTGATTTTTCCCATTTCTTCTCTCCCCGTGTTGCCAATGTTCACGGAAAGCAACGATCGGTTCCAGAGAGTTCTTAGGTGAATCTTGGCCTTTCTTCTTCAGTTCCCCGCCAAGCGTCAATCAGACAATCTCAGACCGAAGATCACAAGCTGGAGACTGGGTAGTGTTTTGTTTCTAAAGGCCGAGGAATCAGTTCGTATGAATCACTCCATATTCGTTCTGCAGTCATACGCCGGCAGCTGACGGCGCAAGATTCATACTGGAAATGCGAACCACTCGTGCCGTTGATGTCTTCATGGATGTGAGTCACGAAACGCCGGAGCAGACGCGGCGAAGACTCCTGACGGTGATTGCTCGCGCGGACCTGCGGGTTTTCGACGGCACTTATGCCTTTGAGGAGTTTCCTGTGACCGATTTCCCGCGGCGGGCCGACTCCACGGCGAGGGCGCTCGTACGTGACGACGAGACATGGAGCCAACTTGTCCCGTGCGCCGATGCGACGCGTGAGTTGTTCGTCCTTTTCTCGTTTCACTTTCCCACTGGACTTGATAACAGCGGCTTCGTTGGGTGGCTGGCCTCACACCTCAAGGCACGACTCGGTACTGGCGTGTTCGTGGTATGTGGGCAGAACAGCGCTCGGGGCGGAATTTTCGACTATTGGGGGTGTCCGGCCCGCGTCGCGGAAAAAGTCATCGCAGAGATCGAACGGCTGAGAAGACAGAGAACATGAGGGTGAAACAGAATTGGGCAAAGCCGTCAAGCATGTTGACACGAAACTCATCCACTCGTGCGAACCCGCTCCTCGAATCGGTTCTGTCAGCATGCCCGTTTTCCAGTCTGCAATGTTCGAATATGCTCGGGAAACGAGTTATCATGATCTGAAGTGTATTCGGTTGAATAATACTCCAAATCATGTTGGGCTATACGAGAACCTCGCTGCTCTGGAGGTTGCTGAAGCCACGTTGGTTGCTTCGAGTGGGATGGCGGCCCTATCGACAGCTCTGTTGTCTGTTCCCACCAAGGAGGTGATATCCGATCGGGTCTGCCATCTTGGTGCGGCCAACCATCTGTTGTCTGCGTCCGAAGAATGTTGCACCTTGAACTCTAAGGCTCTTGGAAGTGTGACCAGAAAGAGCTCAAAATGACGCGATTAGAAAATAGCCCCACCGTATATTACAAACAAGTCCCACCGGCCCCACCATGCCTTTCCGCCCGTCTGTGGATGTTTTGCGGAATTCTCCTCCATCCGAGGCGGAGCGTTCAATAATCATAGCCGGTCACGAAGACCCAGAGAAGAATACGGTAAGTGATAGAAACGCTGCAAGGGAATCCCAAGCATTGGCAAATACGCTCCAATCTTCGACCCGGAGACATCGGTTACCTCATTCACCTTCATGGCATCTTATACGCGAAAGAGTACGGTTGGGACTACACGTTTGAGCGGTACGTCGCTGAGAGTTTGGCGAAGTTTATTCTGTCATTTGATGCCCGTACAGATTGTCTATGGATTGCGGAGATGGACGGAAAGATAGTCGGTTCAATCGGTATTGTGCGCGACTCGAAATCGGAAGCGCAGTTGCGTTGGTTCCTTGTGCATCCTGACCAGCGAAGCCGTGGACTCGGACGACAGCTCCTGAATAGGGCCCTCCAGTTTTCCCGTGACCGCGCATTCAAGTCCGTTTTTCTATGGACGGTCAGCGACCTCAAGATCGCGTCCCACCTGTATCAGTGGGCCGGATTTCGTAAGACGGAGGAGAAGACGCATCAGATCTGGAGCAAGACGCTCACAGAAGAGCGGTATGACCTATCTCTATGAACACATGCGCTGAGCAGTGTCTAGCGATCTTGTTCATTTGACTGCGCTGTTCAAGGCCTTGTCTGGGCGCTCTCCTTCTCCGAGGCTTTCTGGAGTTCCTGGATTCCTGCTTCTATCCCCTCCTACTCCTTGGCCGACAATACCTCTTACCGCGTATCAGCGGATTAACTGCGGATTCTTGATGTGGTGTTTGTTCGCACGGATTTCGTTGGTTCAAAACGTGAATCGTCATGCAACCGGCTCTTGAACTCATGTTTGCTTTGAGATGAACGTTTGCTTTCTCCCTGCTTCCTTCCTGCTCGACTCTCCCAATGCGGATGAGCGTTTAGAGCCCTCGACTCTGCCAAGATGCACTTTGCCGAAGCAAGAAAAGGTAATCCCTTTGTACATGACGTGCGGTACTCAGCCCTATGTCGAATAGGAGATTTCACGTCTATATCGAGAAGGACGAGCAGACGGGCGCTTTCGCTGCAAGATGCCTAGAGATGAGCGTGTTCAGTCAAGGCCGAACAGAGGAGGAGGCTTTGAGGAATATCAGAGAGGCAATCAACCTACATCTGGAGACGCTCAAGGACGAACTCAAAGGAAAGAAACTCGTAGAAGTTGAAGTGTAGTGGCCAAACTTCCCAGGAAGATTTCTGGGAAGGGCTTGCTCAAAGTCTTCCAGAGACTCGGTTTTGAACTGGTGAGACAACGAGGAAGTCACGTATTCTTGCGCCATCCGGATGGAAGGCGATTGACGATTCCAGTCTACGATGTCGTTCCCGTCAACCTTCTCAGCTGGATCTTGGCTGAAGCGAAAGTCACGCGGCAAGAGTTCCTTGAGCTGCTAAGGTAGAGTTACCGCTCACATTCAATTTGAGAAGCAAGCTGGCGTAGCCCTAGGACTTCTGAAACTCAAAGTTGCGGGTCAAGTTCAGTTTGCCAGTGTGTTCTAAAGGCGCCGTTATAACTACTATCTCGTTGGTCTTGGTCATCACTGGACGTTCTGCGGGCTCCTGGCGGATGATTTCTCCGCCAAGATTTCGTTGGTTCAAAACGTGAATTGTCACCTAACCGGCCCCACCAAACCACGACGCGCCCTCATAGGACGATGACCACAATGAGGATGAGGCAATTCGTATGCGCCAAAGCATACAAATCGAAAGTCACTGCCATGAGCCACAGGCATGTCTCGCCTTATGTTACAAGGCCAAGGCCATCAAGTTAAGTGAGAATGTGGAGCCCCGGGCGGAACATGGAACGAGGTTTCAACTTAGGTTCGGTGTGGCTGAGGCACGAGAAGTGTCGGGACTAGGTGTGGACGACGCAACGCTTTGTTAGGCTAAACTTCGTTGAACTCGCGGTGAGGATAGCTGTCAGCCTTGGGCTATTTGCGGATGTCTTGCGGAGCCATGACTTGCACATTGTCCGCCGGGATTCCGTTGGCTCAAAACGTCAAATGTCACCTAACCGGCCCCACCAACTCTTTGATGCGTTTTTCGTCAATCTTGATGCTTTCCAAGCTCAATCGGTTTGCTGTGTAGTGTTTCAGGTTTTCTGTGGCTGGTCGTTTCCTTTTTTGGCAATTTATTCCCGAAATCCCTCTTCGGGAGGCTCTCGTGGATTCAAATCTTGGTACTCGCATCAACTTACCCACACGCACAAAACAAGGGTGTGTCACACCCTAGCCCGAACACTGACGAAACGCCCGGACCCCCTGGGGGGTACCCTCGAGGCTTTGCACCCCCAAACCAAACCGGCGCTCCATTAGGACGCCTGAATCTGATTTTTTCCCACAATTCACATGTGTGCTCAGGAGCACACAATTGACATCACACGGACCAGGTGTTTCTTCAATGGACTTGCTTGTGTATTGGCTTGGCCCCTTACTGCAGTCACACATATGTGATCGCACGAGGTCCTTGAAGGGTGTAGCGAATTGCGTATGTGCGGGTTACGCTGGCGCACGCACACAATTACTTTCCTCTGCCACTCCTCGATGGCATCTCTCTCTGTGGAACAGAAGAGGGCTGTTACCGGGGAGAATCTTCTAAGCATCTAAACTGCTCATACTGTATATGCAATAGGGCCAAGAACCAAAACAAACAGTTCGCGTTGCGGTTCATAATGATCAAGATAGGGATCATGATATGCGATAGGAACAGAACCTGCACGGGAAACAAATGCTTCAAATCGATCATCGAGCGGGACGGTGCATTCGCAGAATTCAGGAAGGACGAGCCCATAGAGGTTGTGGGCTGGATGGCGTGCGGCGGCTGCCCTGGCGATCGACTAGAGCATGCGCCCGCCGACATGAAGAAGTACGGCGCCGAGATAATCTACCTTGCCAGCTGTTACCTCGCGGGCTACCCGATCTGCCCGTACATCGAAGACCACAAGAACTACATAGAGAAAGTGGTCGGGCTTCGCGTCAAGGTAGGCACCCATCCGATGCCGCGCAACTACCTGAACGCGCATGATGATATCGGCGACTGGAAGAGAGATGATGCTGCCAAATGGTTAGGTGAGATCACTGGGAACCTCGAAGACGCTGACAAATACGACTCCACGAACCCGAACTTTCTCAAGAAATGACTGTCCACATGGGCTCGTCAGCTTGTTGTTAGGGTCCATCAACTAGCTTCGCCTCAAGAAGAATTGAGTCACTTCCACTGATTGTTACTAGCGTTGAGCGATTAACTTCCCAGTTCTTCTGTCGACTGCCGAGATCTTGCGAGTTCCCTGCTTCTCGAACCTAGCGGGTTATTCCACACTCATTCGAAACTCATCCTGATCCTACCGCTCAACGCCACGCCTTACAGTGCTAACAAGACAGAGTCAGTCGAGTAGCGACAAAGTAGCTCACTTGTCAGCAAATGATACGCTAGGGAACGATCGTTTTCTTGGTGATCACTGGCGGAAATTCTGTGCGAGCTTTCTTGGGCGGCGGCATCGCGGTAAGGCGGCTCTGCTTAAGACCCATTGAGACGAGAGCTTCCGCAAACTTGAGAGAGGCACCTACTGGGTCAACGACTGGAACCTCATAGCCATCCTGCTTGAGCCGGCGTTGCAGCTCTCTGGCGA
>Ga0315281_10005935_pt1 | contig 17425 bp, 16 predicted proteins | sample YL17G07_0_MG_FD_204540 | JGI IMG/M metagenome (GOLD analysis project Ga0315281, IMG submission 204540) | Sediment microbial communities from Yellowstone Lake, YNP, Wyoming, USA - YL17G07_0 | ecosystem: Environmental > Aquatic > Freshwater > Lake > Sediment | place: USA: Wyoming | collected...
GTCAAAGCGTGCTCCTACGGCAAGCAGCACGTCGCAGTGTTGCATTGCCATGTTGGCCTCGTAAGTACCGTGCATGCCTAGCATGCCGAGAAAATGCGCGTCCGATCCCGGAAACCCTCCCAAACCCATGAGCGTACTGGTGCAAGGAAACCCGAGCATTTTGACCAGCTTGGTGAGCTGCGCTGCTGCCTCCGAGAGGATCACGCCGCCACCGGTGTAAATCATGGGGCGCTTGGCATCGAGCAGGAGCTGCGCCGCCTTCTTGATCTGTCCCGGGTGGCCCTTGACCACCGGATTGTACGAACGCATGCTCACCGAGTCGGGATACTCGTACTTGCAGCTCGCAGCTGTAACGTCCTTGGGAATATCCACCAGCACCGGGCCCGGGCGTCCGCTCCTGGCGATATGGAACGCCTTCTTGATCGCCAACGCCAGCTCCCGCACGTCCTTGACCAGAATGTTGTGCTTCACACAGGGTCGGGTGATACCGACGGCGTCAACTTCCTGGAACGCATCCTGCCCGATCGCGTGCGTCGGCACCTGACCGCTGATGATCACCATCGGGATCGAATCCATGTACGCGGTGGCGATGCCGGTTACGGCATTGGTCACGCCTGGACCCGACGTAACCAGACACACCCCGGTCTTGTTGCTCGCGCGGGAGTATCCATCGGCGGCGTGTGCCGCGCCTTGCTCGTGCCGCACCAGGACGTGTTTGACCTTGTCCTGCTTGAACAGGGCGTCATAGATGAATAGCACCGCACCGCCCGGATAGCCGAAAACGCAATCCACGTCTTCTTCCTGCAGGCAGCGTATCAAGATCTCTGCGCCCGTTAATTCCATGCCCGAGTTTCGCACCGCAATAAGATGGTTGACGGAAAACTTTAGAGCGTAATTGTTAGCACTTGATTGGTCAAGTATTTCACCTCAATAACTGCATGTGTCGCAGCAATTTTGGTAACATCCGTCGAAACAGTCGCGAACATGAAATTTGGACTATCGGCTGGGGAAGTGCTCAGCCCCAAATCGGACGCCTGCAGCGTTCCAGACCCCTATGTGGGCCGTTGCAGGCAGAAACCAAGAGCATTGAGGAAACGCATCTGGCATCCCGTAAAGAACTGTCGGACTTCCTTTCCGGCGTGGAGCGACGCGCGTTTAAGCAGGCGTCGTACGCGGTTCGCGACGATGAGGCTGCACTGGACATCGTGCAAGATGCCATGTTGAAACTGGCCGAAAAGTATGGCGACAAACCAGCCGAGGAACTGCCGATGCTGTTCCAGCGCATCGTACAAAACACGATCCGGGATTACTATCGCCGACAGAAGGTCCGCTCGCGGTGGACCACCTTGCTTTCGGCGCTGTCCCTTGGTCGCGATGAAGACGAGTCCGATGCGCTCGAGACCATGGAGATCGAGGACCATTCGAGCCTGGGCGTGGGTCCGGCCGAACATCTGGAGAAATCTCAACTAATTGAAATAATTGAGAAAGAGCTCAAGCGGCTGCCGCCGCGTCAACGGGAGGCCTTTCTGCTGCGTTACTGGGAGGAGTTGGACGTTGCCGAAACGGCTGCCGTGATGGGCTGCTCGCAAGGCAGCGTCAAGACGCATTGCTCACGCGCTGCGCACGCCCTTGCGACTGCCCTGCGGACGAAGGGAATGGATCTATGAATGAACATAATCTCGGTTACCGAGTCCGGCAAATACTGAACCAAGGCCTTTCCCTGGACGGGGAAAAGCTCGCCCGGCTCGAGGCTGCGCGCGAGCAGGCGGTCGCACGGCAGCGCATCACGGCGCCGCGCATGGTGCTGACCTGGGCGGACAACCTCACCGGCGGCCTAGGCGACTCGGCTTCACTCTTTTCGCGCTTTCTGCTGCCCGCGGCAATGCTCATCCTTGGCCTTGTCGCCATAAACACCTGGCAGCAGTCTCAGACGGTGCAGGAACTCGTGGAAATCGACAGTGGAGTGCTGACCAGTGATTTGCCGATTGACGCCTATCTGGACCGGGGATTCGATGCATGGCTAAAGCGTTCCTCGCAGTAGCTCTTTGGCTGTTCGTCTCATTCTCCGTCCTTGCCGCCGCACCGCAAAAGAAACAACCGTCTTGGGCTGAACTGACTCAGGAACAGCAGCAGATCCTCGCGCCCTTGGCGACGGACTGGGACAAGTTGGACGCGCAACGCAAGCGCAAATGGCTCGGTATCGCCAAGCGGTATCCGACGATGGCTGCCGAGGAACAGGCCAAGGCGCAGCGGAACATGCAGCCGTGGGCAAAGCTCACGCCCGAGGAGCGGCGCACCGCTCGGGAACGTTACAAGAAGCTGCAAAAGCTTCCCCCGGACAAACGACAGTCCCTGCCGCAGCAGTGGGAGGAATACCAGCGGCTTCCCGAAGAGCAGCGCAGGCAACTCGAGGCCGCAGGCAAAGCGCCCAAGCCCGCACCAAAATCCCGCGCCAAACCGAGCGCGAGCGCGCCCGCACCGACGTCGACACCCGTCCCCGCAGCCGCCAAGTAAAGGGCGGCAGGGGCGCGCGCATGACCACGCAAGAAGCGCCGCTTCCCGCGGCCGCCGGCATCGCCCGGCGCCTCGTATCGATACTCTACGAGTCCCTGCTCGCATTCGCAGTCGTTTTTTTTGCCGGCCTGCTGTTTTATGGCGCCGCGAGCGGACGACTCTCGGGACTCATCCGCAGTCTGTTCCAGATCTATCTCATCGTCATTCTGGGGCTGTATTTTGTCTGGTGCTGGCACCGGGGAGGCCAGACTCTGCCCATGAAGACCTGGAAACTGCGCCTGGTCAGCGCCGACGGCGGCCCCGTGTCCGTGCGCCGGGCCGCACTGCGCTACCTGCTCGCATGTCTGTCGGTTGGGCTTGCAGGTACCGGACTCGTCTGGGCCGTGTTTGATCGCGATCGGCAGTTCCTTCATGACCGACTGGCCGGCACTCGGATTGTCAGGAGCGACAACTAGTCTCTTACGACTCAAGTGTTGACAGATCTGGCGAAGAATTTGGGTTTACATAGATCTCCCGCTTTCGCGCCTTATCTTCGTTCCGTCCACCACATCATCAACGCGGCCGCCGCGAGAAACACTGCGCTTGGCAGGAGTGCGGAGAACAGGGGCGACCAGTTCTGCAGCAGCCCCAGATGCGAAAATAGGCTGTTCAGCATATGGAAAAAAATGCCCAGCATGATACCCGAGAACACCTTGACGCCGACGCTTCCAGAGCGGGTGTGGATGTACGCAAACGGCAACGCGAGCGCCATCATGACCAGCACCGCAAACGGGTATACGAGCTTCTTCCACATGGCAATCTCGTAGCGCTCGGTCCGCTGGCGATTTTCAGAGAGGTGCCGTGTATACTGATAGAGATTCCACGCCGACATGCGTTCCGGCATCACAAACAGCACTGACAGAATGTCCGGGGTCAGAACCGACGGCCAGTCCATCTGATCGAGGCGATCAACGCTCGACCCTTCACCGGAAAAATGCGTACGCACCACGTTTCGCATCCGCCAGAGGTTTTTTTCCGCGAACTCACCACGCTCGGCAGAGCTGATCGAGATCAACTTATAGTCGTCGTCGAACTCGTAGATGCGGATCCCGACAAGCGTAGTATCTGGCAGCACCTCACGCACGTTTACGAACCGCCGCTCGTCCTTCACCCAGAAGCCGGTGCGGAACTCCTGCGCAATCACCGCGCTCGTCGCACGCAGCTTGAGCTGCTGCGCGGCGCGTTCGGTCACCGGGGTCAGAAATTCGCCGACGACATAGGTGAGCAACACGAACACGATTCCGATGCGCCCGAGGGCGGATGCGGCCTGTCCGGGCGACAGCCCCGAGCCGCGCATCACGGTGTACTCCGAGTTCGCTGCCAGATGTGCGAGCGCGTACAGTGTACCGATCAGCACCGCGATCGGAAACAGCTCGTACACATGGCTCGGTACGGATAGCAGAACGTAGAGGAGTGCGTGCTGCAGCCGGTAATCCCCCTTGCCGAGGTCCCCCAGTTCGTGGATAAGATCGAAAAACGCGAACAGCGCGAGGAAAGCCACGAAAACGAACAGCGTCGCACCATAGATCTCGCGGGCGAGATAGCGCCGAATCGTGAGTATCATCGCCTTCCTGCTCCTGAACCCACGCGCAGGCGGCGCCAGAACAGGAATAGGAGCACGAGCAGCATGGCCGCGTGCACAATCCACCAGCCGGTGCTGAACCCGAGCCTGCCCGAGGACACCCAGGCCTGAACAATCGAAACGGTGTTGCTGTAAACCATGTAGGTGAGTAGCGCGAACACCAGATTGATCGAGCGACTCGCGCGCGGATTCACGAACGACAGTGGGATCGCAAGCAAGGCCAGCATCAGTGCCGACACTGGCAGGCTGATACGCCATAACAGCTCGGCAAGGCTTCCGTTGCTGCGGCTGTCGATCAGCGCCGCGGTTGACATCGCCTTGGTGGAGGCCTGCTCCACGCGCGCCTCACTCGTCTCTACGCGAATGGCGTAGCGCTCAAATCCCATCACCCTGTACGCGGCGGTCCCCGGCACCCCTTCGTAGCGCCGGCCATTGAGGAGCACGACAAACCGGTCACCGTTGGGCGCGGTCTCCTTGTAACCGCGCTTGCTCACTAGTATTCCCAGGCGTCCCTGCTGCACCTGCGAAATGAACACGTTCTGGACTTTGTTCTGTTCACCGGCGATCTCCTCGACAAAGAATACCCGGTCGGCATTGCCCGCCTCGCGAAACACGCCCGGAGCCACGCGAGAAAGTTCATCACGGTTTTCCATGCGCCGGCGGAATTCGTCGCTCTTCTCCACAGCCCATGGCGACAGGAACAGCGACAGCACGGCGATCAACCCGACGAGCGGCAGCGCAAACGTCAGCACGGGTTTCACCCACGCGATCAGCGACTGGCCCGCGCTGAACCAGATCACCATCTCGGAATCACGATAACTGCGCGACAGTGCCATGAGAACGGTGACAAACAGCGTGAGCGAAAGCAGTACCGGAAGATAGTTGAGAGCCGAGAACCCGAGCAGGGCGAGCACACCCTCGGACACAACCTGGCCGCTTGCAGCTTGCCCGAGCAGGCGGATGAGTTGAGTGGTTAGCGTGACGGCAAACAGAGTCGCAAAGACGGCGAGCGCCAGATTGCCAAACTCGCGCAGCAGGGCACGCTTGAAGATCATGGGCGAGAAATAGGAGGCAAATGGAACGCGGGGATGTCGGTGGCACCACGGTTGGCCAGCATGTCAGAGTTGCTTTGACTTGGCCGGATCAATACGGGGATAATTCCGGCGCCCCATCCGCACTCACTCGAGGTCAATGTGGAATTTAGCACAAAAGTCACCGCGCCAGAAAAGCTAGCCTGCGCCTGTATTGCCGTGGGCGTGTTTGAAACCCAAAAGCTGTCTGTTGCCGCCCAGTCGCTGGACCGCGCGGCAGGAGGGCGAATCCGCGCGCTCTTGGAGTCAGGCGACATGGACGGCAAGGTGGGAACGACGCGCCTCCTGTATCACCTGCCTGGCATCGCGGCCGAGCGCGTGCTGTTGGTTGGCATGGGCAAGGACGCCAAGGTCCATTCCAAGGACTATCGCGATGCAGCCCGTGCGGCGGTCGCCGCGATCCTGGATACCGGCGCGGCCGAGGCCTGTCTGTATATCGCCGGCATCCCGGTTTCCGGCCGCGACGTGGCATGGAAGGCCCGACAGCTGGCCCAGACCGCCTCGGACGCCGTGTATCGGTTCGACAAGATGAAAAGCAAGAAGCCCGATCCACGGCCCCTCGCACGGATCGTAGCCGGCGTTGAATCGAGGCGCGACGCCCGGGGCGCCGAGCTAGGACTTGCGCAAGGGCGCGCGATCGCGGCGGGCATGAGCCTGGCGCGGGATCTGGGCAATCTGCCGGCCAATGTGTGCACACCCAGTTATCTCGCCGAAAAGGCAATGAAGCTGGGCAAGCAGTGGAAGTTCGGTGTCGAAGTGCTCGAACGCGCAGACATGGAAAAACTCGGCATGGGCGCACTGCTCTCGGTGGCCAGGGGTTCACGCGAACCGCCGAGGTTCATCGTGATTCGCTACCATGGAGCCGGAAAGAAGGATCGTCCCGTGGTCCTGGTGGGCAAAGGCATTACGTTCGACACGGGGGGCATCTCGCTCAAGCCAGGCGCCGAAATGGACGAAATGAAGTTCGACATGTGCGGAGCGGCGAGCGTGCTGGGAACGCTGCGCGCGGCGGCGGAAATGAAACTGAATCTCAACGTCGTCGGTCTGATCCCCACCACGGAAAACATGCCCGGCGGTGCCGCCAGCAAGCCGGGCGACATCGTCACGTCGATGTCCGGCCAGACCATCGAGATCCTGAATACCGATGCGGAGGGGCGCCTTATCCTCTGCGATGCGCTCACTTACGCCGAGCGCTTCGAGCCGCAGGCAGTGGTGGATATCGCCACGCTCACCGGTGCCTGCATCATCGCGCTCGGACATGTCTGCTCCGGCCTGTTCGCCAACAAGCAGGCGCTCGCCCGCGAACTGCTGGCGGCGGGTGATCAGGCCTGCGACCGCGCATGGCAAATGCCACTCTGGGACGACTACCAGGAGCAACTGAAAAGCAATTTCGCCGATGTCGCGAATATCGGCGGTCGCCCTGCGGGCAGCGTCACCGCCGCCTGCTTTCTGTCGCGCTTCGCCACGAACTACGACTGGGCGCACCTCGACATCGCCGGCACCGCCTGGCGCTCGGGCAAGGAAAAGGGCGCCACAGGACGCCCCGTGGCCCTGCTGACCAGCTTTCTCATGAAGCGGGCAAGCCGTGACTGACGGCGGGCCGTACCTCCGAGGGCATGGGTTGGCTGGGGCGAGACCTGAAGGGACAGGATGACCCGCATCGACTTCTACTCGAATGCCGAACCCAAGCTGCAGGTCGCCTGCCAGCTCGCTGCAAAGGCAGTACAGCAATCGCTGCGGGTGCTGATACTGGCGCCTGAAGAAAATACGGCGCGCGCGATCGACAAGCTGCTGTGGACATTCCCGGCCACGGGATTCCTGCCCCACTGCATGCTCCATGACCGGCTCGCTCCGGAGACGCCGGTTCTGATTGCGCGTGACTGTGAGGTGCTGCCCCACGATCAAGTTCTGCTCAATCTGGCATCCGACTCGCCTGTCCCCTTCACCTGTTTCCAGCGGCTGATCGAGCTCGTAGCCAGCGACGACGCCGACAAGCAGGCGGGGCGCGCCCGATTCCGTTTTTACCGGGACCGTGGCTATGAAATTCACCACCACGATCTCCGAAAGACGGGTTCATGACCGATACCGACGAACTGCTCTCCAAGGCCGATGCGCTGCTTGCACGCTGGCGCTCGGGGGTTGTGGTGCCGCGGCCACCAGCCGACTATCCGTTGCTCACGGAAGTCGTCAAAGCTTGGGCCGCGGACAGCGGCGCTCGTATGCCCGAAATCCCCGACGAGCCCGATATACCGGTGCTTGACGCATCTTCGGCTGTCCCTGCCGCTTCGCCGGCGGTACCGATCGAAATCCCTGTACTGGATTCGCCCGAGGCACCCACCCTTGACGCGCCCTCTTCGCCTGCGGCAGCGGATGCAGCGCTCAGTACGTTCGAGGCCGCAGATGAACTCCCGCATCTGCCGCCGCTTGAGGCGTCACCTGCTTCCGCCGACGCAGCTACAGTTGCGCTCGAAGAGCGTGTGCGGTTGCGCGTGCTTGAGGCGATCGAGCCGTACATTTGTGCATCTCTCGACGAACCGCTCCGCCTACGGATCGAGGAGCTGGCGCGGCGCCTCGCAGAGAATATCTCCAGGGACGCCCGCAACGATATCCTGACGCTCGTGCGCGTTGCGGTGCAAAGCGCTGTCGCGCGTGAGCTCGACGCGCGGCGTGATGAACGATCCGGCGATCGCTGACCTCCGATCCCCTATAATCAACGCCTTTCCGCGTCGTGCCCGACCCGGTAGGCCGCCTGTTCACGCGTTGTTCACATGGAACTCGAGAAAAGCTTCGATCCGCACGCCATAGAAAAGCGCTGGTACCCGACATGGGAGTCACGCGGTTACTTCGCGCATCCCCGGGACTCAAGGAACCTGGGCACGCCCGCCTATTGCATCCAGCTACCGCCACCCAACGTTACAGGGACGCTGCACATGGGCCATGCCTTCCAGCAGACCCTGATGGATGCGCTGATCCGGTACCATCGCATGCGCGGCGAAAACACGAACTGGGTGGTCGGCACCGACCACGCCGGCATCGCCACGCAGATCGTGGTCGAGCGCCAGCTTGAGGTCGAGGGTCGAAGCCGCAGCGAGTTCGGGCGCAAGAAGTTCGTAGAACGCGTCTGGGAATGGAAGCAGGAATCCGGCTCGACGATTACGCGCCAGATGCGCCGCCTGGGCGCCTCCGCCAACTGGAGCTACGCCGACACGGAAGGGCAGAATGCCGGCTACTTCACGATGGATGCGAAGATGTCGCGCGCGGTAGTCGAGGTGTTCGTGCGGCTGCATGAGGAAGGCCTGATCTACCACGGCAAACGCCTCGTAAACTGGGACCCGGTGCTTGGCACCGCCGTCTCCGATCTTGAGGTCGACAGCGAAGAAGAGGACGGCAAGATCTGGGAAATCCGCTATCCCTTGCAGGACGGCAGCGGTTCGCTGGTCGTCGCGACCACGCGCCCCGAGACCATGCTCGGCGACGTCGCGGTCGCGGTGAACCCGAAGGACGCGCGCTACACGGCGTTGGTCGGTAAGCAGGTCGTTCTGCCGCTCGCCGGGCGCACGATTCCGGTCATCGCCGACGATTACGTCGACCCCGAATTCGGCACCGGCTGCGTCAAGATCACGCCGGCGCACGATTTCAACGACTGGCAGGTCGCGCAACGCCACGGACTGGCGCAGATCAACATTCTGACGCTGACGGCGACGATCAACGATAACGCGCCGCCCGCCTATCGCGACCTGGATCGCTTCGAGGCCCGCATACGCGTGCTCGCCGATCTTGAGGCACGGAGCCTGCTGGTCTCCGAGAAACCCTACAGGCTGCGGGTGCCGCGTTCGGGACGCACCGGCGTCATTGTGGAGCCGATGCTGACCGACCAGTGGTTCGTGCGAATGGATGGCCTGGCCAAGCTTGGACTCGACGCGGTGGCAAAGGGCGAGGTCAGGTTCTACCCGGAACACTGGACCACTACTTACAACCACTGGCTGGAAGGCATCCAGGACTGGTGCATTTCGCGCCAGCTCTGGTGGGGTCACCAGATTCCCGCCTGGTATGACGATGCAGGCAACGTCTACGTTGCGCGCAGCGAGGACGCAGCGGCAAGACAAGCCGCAGCGAAGGGATACACAGGTGTGTTGAAGCGCGACCAAGACGTGCTCGACACCTGGTTCTCCTCGGCGCTGGTGCCGTTCACCTCGCTGGGCTGGCCCGAGAAGACGCAGGACCTGGAAACATTCCTGCCCTCCTCGGTGCTGGTGACCGGATTCGATATCATTTTCTTCTGGGTCGCGCGGATGATCATGATGACGCTGCACTTGACCGGCAAGGTGCCCTTCCGCCACGTCTACATCAACGCCCTGGTGCGCGACGCCGAAGGCCAGAAGATGTCGAAGTCCAAGGGCAATACGCTCGATCCCCTCGACCTGATCGACGGCATTTCTCTCGACGAACTGCTCGCCAAGTCGACCGTTGGGCTCCTGCGCGCCGACCACAAGGCAAAAATAGAAAAATACGTGCGCAAGAATTTCCCGAATGGCATTCCATCTTTTGGTGTGGATGCGCTTCGCTTCACCTTCACTTCGCTTGCCGGTTTCGCACGCACCCTCAACTTCGACCTCAGCCGGTGCGAGGGTTACCACAACTTCTGCAATAAGCTGTGGAACGCCACGCGCTTCGTGCTGATGAACACCGCGGGCAAGGACTGCGGCCTGGACGACTCGCAGCCGGTCGAGCTGTCTTCAGTCGACCGCTGGATCATCAGCCTGCTGCAACGGACCGAGTCCGAGGTGGAACGGGGCTTCGCCGAATACCGCTTCGACAACGTCGCAAACGCGATCTACAAGTTCGTCTGGGACGAGTACTGCGACTGGTATCTCGAGCTGGCGAAGGTGCAGCTTGCCAGCGGCAACGATGCGCAGCAGCGCGGTACCCGCCGAACGCTGGTACGCGTGCTGGAGGCCGTGCTGCGCCTGGCTCATCCGGTCATCCCGTTTATCACCGAGGAACTCTGGCAGCAGGTTTCGCTGCTTGCCGGCCAGCGCAAGAATGATGAGGAGGCGAGCATCATGGTGCAGCCCTACCCGCACGCTCGGCCGGAGCGCATCGACGATGCGGCAGAGGCGCAGATGTCGCGCATGAAGGCCATGATCGAGCAGGTTCGCACCCTGCGTGGCGAGATGGGGCTGTCCCCCGCGCAGCGCATTCCGCTCCTCGCCATCGGCGACCGGCAAACGCTGGAAGATTTCTTTCCATACATGAAGACCCTCGCCAGGCTGTCCGATGCGACCGTGGTCACGGCATTCCCGCAAGCGGACGCGCCGGTGGCCGTTTCCGGCGACACACGCCTCATGCTGCATATCGAAGTGGACCTCGCCGCGGAGCGCGAGCGCCTGAATAAGGAAATCACCCGCCTGGAGTCCGAGCTGGCCAAGGCGAGCGCCAAGCTTGCCAACCCGAATTTCGTGGAGCGTGCTCCGGCAGCGGTGGTCGCGCAGGAGCGCGAACGCATTGCCGCATTCGGCGCGACGCTGGAAAAGCTCAAGCCTCAGCTCGCCAGCCTCCAGGCGCGAGCCTAGACCTTCCTCCTCAACCAAGCAGGCCCATGGGGGGCAGCCGCGCCGCGGGCGCGGTTGCCGATGCCTTCGACGCGCCGGCAATCATTTCCGTCTGCGGCGTAACGATGGCCGCAGCCCGGGCCGCATTCGCTGGCGGCCTGAAAGGCTGCACGCTAGCGGTACGCCCGGCCTGCTTGCGCCAGAGCCCGATTTCAGGGGCACGTGCCTAAGATGTCAATTAATTCACGTTCCTGGCGTTGCCCTGAGCCCGTCTAGGGCCTTACACTTACCGGAAAAGCTCTCTGGCGGAATAGCCGCCGGCAAGTGCTACACGTCAGGAATCGTGAGCAAGGAAAAAGAGAATCAAGTACCGGAGTCGAGATGGTTGGCCTACGTCACGAGCCTGCCGACCGACGATCCGGGGGCCCGGATGCGCGTGCTGCGCACGCTGGAATCGCTCGGCTGCGCCGTGTTGCGCGAGGGCGTCTATCTGCTGCCCGACAGCGACGACAATCGTCAGGGCCTCGGCCGCCTTACAGATCACATCTCGCGCCTCAACGGCGGCGCCTACCTGCTTCCGGTCACTGCAGCGGACGAGGCGCATGCGCAAGTATTCCGCGGCCTATTCAACCGCTCGAGAAAATACGAGGAGTTGATCAAGACCGTCGAATCCCTGAAGACGGGCTTTGGAATCTCAGAGCCGGCCTCCATCGCGCGCGTTCTGGCCAAGCAGCGTCGGGATTTCGAGGCAATCAACGCCCTCGATTTCTTCCCCTCTCCCGGGCGCGAACTCGCTGCGCGAGCACTGAAGGACGCCGAAGAAAAGGTGCACGGACTGGTGTTTCCGGACACCCCGAAGCCAAGTCCGGTCACACAGTCCGAACGCCACTATTTCAAACGCATCTGGGCCACGCGCAAACCGCTGTGGGCCGATCGCCTCGCCTCGGCCTGGCTTATCCGGCGCTTCATTGACCCCGAAGCGACGCTGATCTGGCTTGAAAAAACAGAGGAGTGCCCGGCGACCGCGATAGGCTTCGGTTTCGCGGGCGCTGCGTTCGCGAACAGCAGGTCGGGAATCACTTTCGAGCAACTTCTGGCAAACTTCGGGCTGCAGAACAACGCGTCACTCGCAAGGATCGCTGCACTGGTGCATTACCTGGATACCGGCGGCACCCCGGTCGCCGAGGCAGCAGGCGTGGAAACGCTACTGCTGGGGGCGCAGCGCCGTTCTGCAAGCACCGACGAACTGTTCGCCGAAAGCGAAAAGACCTTCGACCTGCTCTACGACGCCTACATCGAAGTACCGACGAAGACGTGAAGTGCGGCCGGTTGGCGGAGCAGGCCACCTAGCCTTGCCACCCGGAGCTAGCGTCTTCCTTCCCTTTTCTTTTCCTCCATCTGCAGCACACGCAACTGCCGCAGCCGCGCCTCGACGCTCGACAACTGGTAGAAATCGCCGTCGCCGCTTTTCTGGGCCAGCTGCAACTGCTCGATTGCCCCAGTGAGTGTCCCCTGCAGCAGGTAGGCCTCCGCGAGCGCCTGATGCTGCAGCAGCCTTTTGCCCGTCGCCGCGTAGGATTTCGCCTGAAGATCGAAAAGTCGCGCGTCGCGCGGGTAGGTCTTGATCAGCTCGGAGAGATTCACCACCGCCGCAGAATGCTGTCCGAGCTTCTGGAAATAATCGACTTGTGCATATCTCAGCGGCCGGTAATTGGGGTGGTGCGCAACAGCAGTGGTCACCATGTCACGCGCCCCTTTCACGTCTCCAGCTTCCGCCTTGATGCGGGAAGCGAGCAGCTCGACCATCGGATGGGATCCGACCAGACTGCGCAGTTCGGCAACTGCGATCTCGGCGCGCGCGAATTCGCGCGAACGCGCGAGCGCGGACGCCAGCCCATAGCGCGAGCCAGCCTCGCTGGCGAAACGGCGCGCGCTGATTTGGTCTTCGAACAAGGCAAGCGCATCGCGCGGCGACCCTTGCTCTGCCTTGATCTTGGCCCGGGCCAGTTGGAACTCCATGCTGTCCGGCGTCTGTCGATAGGGGGCATCCTGCGCCCGATTCTGTATGTCCGCGATCCGTTCGCTGGTGAGCGGGTGCGTGCGCAGATAGGCCGGCGCGTTGTTCTCGTAGAGGCGACCGAACTTCTGCAGCCGCTCGAAAAACTTGGCCATTGCGTGGACGTCGAACCCCGACCGCTCAAGGGTCTGGTACCCCACGCGGTCGGCCTCGCGCTCGAAGTCACGGGTGTAATTGAGCTGACTCTGAATGTTGCCGGCCGTGATCGCGGCCATCGCGCCCTGTGCAACCTGTGGATTGGTGCGCGCCGCGAGAACGGCGACGACGAGCGCCGCTAGCGTCGGCACCGACATCTGCGCCTGTTTCCCGAGCATCCGCGCGATGTGGTGCTGCGTCACGTGCGCGACCTCGTGCGACAGCACAGACGCCACCTCAGACTCGCTCTGTGCCGCAAGCAGCAGGCCCGTGTGCACCCCGACATATCCGCCGGGCATGGCGAAGGCATTGATCGTGTCGTCCTGGACCATGAAGAACTCGAAGTCCAGGCGCGCGTCGGGGTTCACTGCTGTGAGGCGGTGCCCGAGCGAATTGATGTAATCCGCCAATTCCGGATCGTCGAGATAGCTCGGGTCCCTGAACCGGATATCCCGCATCGCCGCCTCGCCGATGCTTCGTTCGACCTGCGGCGACAAAACGGCTCCGGACGCGTCGCCCAATTCCGGTAGCCCCTGCCCCAGGGCCGCCGAAAACATGAGCAACAAGCCACAAATAAGGCACGCAAGGCGCATCGGCCATATGATACCGATAATCGGCGGGCGGCTCCTATTCAGAGACCGGTCGAACCGCCGTTGTCGGGGTACCGACCGGCAAGGCCGCGACGCCTTGGCAAAACGTGATTTTCTCACGCCTCCTGTACAGACGATCGGCGAATTCGAACCGTATAGCGTATAGCCGGATTGCACGGAACTTGGCACAATGGTTGCGCCCGTTGCGGTCACCACCATACCCAGGAGAAGTGGCAGTGACTCCCAAGACGATATTGCTGGTAGAAGACAATCCGGATGACCTGGAGCTGGCAATCCGGGCGCTTCGGAAAAGCGGCCACGGCGACGGCGTCGTCGTCGCCCGCGACGGGGTCGAGGCGCTCGATTACCTGTTCGGGACCGGCGCCTTCGCGGGGCGCGACACGGCGGTGCAGCCGACAGTGATTCTGCTTGACCTCAAGCTGCCGCGCCTAGGTGGCCACGAAGTGCTCGAGCGCCTGCGCAAGGACAAGCGCACCCAGCTGATCGCGGTGGTCGTCCTCACCTCTTCGGATCAACGCGACGATATTCGCGGTGCATACGCGCGCGGCGCCAACAGCTACATCCGCAAGCCGGTCGCATTCAATCAGTTCACGACAATGCTCGCTGAAATCGGCCACTACTGGCTGGACCTGAACGTGCCCCCGCAGACCTGAGGCGTTTGACATTGATCTGGAACACGACATGCCGCCGCGCCTGACGCACTTCGACGATATGGGTGGTGCCCACATGGTGGGTGTCGCTGCCAAAGCGGAAACGCACCGTGTCGCGCGCGCCTCTGGGGGCATACGCATGCGACCCGCGACCCTGAACATGATCCTTGCCGGAACATCTAAAAAGGGCGATGTGCTGGGCGTGGCCCGGATCGCCGCAATCCAGGGCGCAAAGCGCACGAGTGAAATCATTCCCTTGTGCCATCCGCTCGCACTTACGCGTGTCGCTGCGGAGTTCGAGGCGAGCCGCCGGCCGTCGATCATCACGCTAACCGTTACCGTTGAAACCATCGGGCGCACCGGCGTGGAGATGGAAGCGCTCGCCGCGGTCAGCATCGGCCTGCTCACCATTTACGACATGTGCAAGGCCGTGGACCGCGCCATGACCATCAGCGAGGTCAGGCTGCTGGAGAAATCCGGCGGGAAGTCGGGGCATTTTCTCCACCCGCAGGCCTGATCCCCTCGGCGGCAAAAAGCAGCACCGGATACACTTTGTTACCGGATCCGTTGGGGCGCCGTGATACAGTTGCAGCGTCACTCTAGCGTCTGCCATGAAGAATATTCTCTCTGCAACAATCGTGGTTGCGCTCCTCGTTGCCAGCGGCGCCTATTTTTATCTGCGACACCAGCAAGGGACCACCCCCGGCTTCCGGCTCGCCCAGGTCGACCGCGGCCCGATTACCGCGGTCGTCTCCTCTACGGGCACGCTGAACGCGGTGATCACGGTTCAGGTCGGCTCGCAGATCTCGGGCCAGATCAAGGAGATATTGGCCGACTTCAATACCGAGGTGAAGAGCGGTCAACTGATCGCACGGATCGACCCGGAGCAGTTTGAATCGCGCGTGGCACAGGTCAAGGCCGATCTCGAGGCGGCACAAAGCGCCGTCGAGGTCGCGCGCAGCAACGTTCGTGCCGCGGAGGCGGACCATGCGCGCATGCAGGCAACGCTCGCCGACGCGGCCCGTGACCTGGAGCGCAAGAAGTTGCTAGTCGAGAAAAGTTTCATCTCCGCCTCGGAACGGGACAAAGCCCAGACGGCATTCGATGTCGCACGCGAACAGACGCACACCGCCGAGGCGCAGATCGCCGTCCAGGAGGCGCAGGTACGCAATGCGCAATCGGTGGTTAAGCAGCGCGAAGCGGCGCTCAGCCAGGCCACGATCGACCTAGATCGCACCTACATCCGCGCACCGGTTGCCGGCACCGTAATATCGCGAAACGTCGATGCCGGACAGACAGTGGCCGCCAGCCTGCAGGCGCCGACGCTGTTCACCATCGCCAGAGACTTGTCGGCAATGCAGGTGGACACCTCCGTTGACGAAGCCGACGTCGGGCGGCTCCGGGTCGGTCAACTGGCGACTTTCACCGTGGATGCGTTCCCACGCCGCAACTTCAACGGCGGCATTAACCAGATCCGCAAGGCGCCAACTATCGTGCAGAACGTCGTCACCTACACGGTGGTAATCTCCGCGGACAACCCCGACCGCGCGCTGCTGCCGGGAATGACGGCCAACGTGCGCATCGTCGTCGACCAGCGCGAAAACGCGCTCAAGGTACCCAATGCGGCGCTACGCTTCCGGCCCACCGGCGGCGGCGAGACCGGGCGTGACGCGCGGGCGACGGAATCGGCGGCGCCGGATCAGGGCTCTGGCGCGCAATCTGGACAGGCCTTCCGGCAAAGGGTGCTCTCCGAACTCAACCTCGACCAGGCGCAGAAGACCAGGGTCGAGCAGATCCTTGCCGAGTCGCGGACCAACGTGGGCACACTAGCGGAGATGCAAAATGAATCGGAGCGCCGCGAGCACGCCGAACGCATCCGCAGCGAGTCGCGAACCCAGATCGCCTCCGCACTCAAGCCGGAGCAGCGTGCCGGATTCGAGCGCATCGTCGCCGAGCTCTTCGGAGGCCGTTCCAGCACGGGCCGGGTCTGGATCCTGGATGCCGGTGGCAGCCCCAAGTCCGTCGACGTCAGGCTCGGTCTCTCCGACGGTAGGTCGACGGAAATCGCTTCCGCCGACCTCGCGGCGGGGCGGGAAGTCATTGTAGGCTTTGCCGAGACGGGCAAGGCGGCGCGCGTGCAGGGTGGCCCGCGATTGCCGTTCTGAACCCCGACGCCGCATGCTGATCCGAACCCGCGAGCTGCGAAAGGAATACTCGCTCGGCGCGCACCGCGTCCAAGCTCTTCGGGGAGTTTCCATCGAAATCGACTCGGGTGAATTCGTCGCAGTCATGGGGCCCTCCGGTTCAGGAAAATCCACGTTCATGAACCTGCTGGGCTGCCTCGACGTGCCGACCTCGGGAGACTATGAACTCGCCGGCGAACCAGTTGACCATCGCACCCCCGACGAGCTCGCTGCGATCCGCAATCACCGCATAGGCTTCATATTCCAGAGCTTCAACCTGCTGGGACGTGCGAATGCACTGGAAAACGTCGAGCTGCCGCTGATCTATGCCGGCATGACCTCGGTCGATCGGCACCGCCGGGCCCGCGCTCGGCTCGCGCAGGTGGGGCTATCCGAGCGCGAGCATCACCTCCCGTCCCAGCTCTCCGGCGGCCAGCAGCAGCGCGTGGCGATCGCCCGCGCCCTGGTCACCGACCCGGTTCTGCTGCTCGCCGACGAGCCCACGGGGGCGCTGGACTCGCGTACCAGCCTGGAAATCATGGCGCTGTTCCAGGAACTCAATCGCCAGGGCATTACTGTGGTGCTGGTGACGCATGAGCGCGACATCGCCCAGTTCGCGCGCCGCATCGTCAGCTTCCGCGACGGCCTCGTCGCGGAAGACCGTCCGAACGCGGAACCCGGCGAGGCGCACCGCCTGCTTGAGGAATCGGCAGCGTGAACCTGTGGCTCACGATGCGTGTGGCGTTGCAGGCGCTGGCCGCCAACCGGCTTCGCTCGAGCCTCACGATGCTCGGGATCATCATCGGAGTCGGAGCTGTGATCACCATGATTGCCGTCGGCGCCGGAGCGCAGGCGCGGGTCGAGGACCAGATCAAGGGCCTGGGCTCCAACCTCATCATCATCATGTCCGGCTCGGTGACTTCGGGCGGCGCACGAATGGGCTCAGGCTCAAGCTTTACGATCTCCGAGGACGATGCGCAAGTTGTGATGC
>Ga0315281_10005936_pt1 | contig 17425 bp, 21 predicted proteins | sample YL17G07_0_MG_FD_204540 | JGI IMG/M metagenome (GOLD analysis project Ga0315281, IMG submission 204540) | Sediment microbial communities from Yellowstone Lake, YNP, Wyoming, USA - YL17G07_0 | ecosystem: Environmental > Aquatic > Freshwater > Lake > Sediment | place: USA: Wyoming | collected...
CCGCGGCTGAACTTTCACGAACGCGATTTCCTCCTCGGTCACCATTACCACCGACAACCATATCCAACCACAAGATTAATAACTCTTCGCGGCTTCATGGTTGTAGATGGTTGCCAATGGTTGTCACAGATGCTCTCCTAGTAGCACCAAGATCTCGGTGCGAGCAATGTCTTGTCGGAAAGCTTGACGAGCAGAACAAAGCTTGGCTGTGCGAGCTTGAAGAAGAAAAGCGCCTCAACTCTACCCTTTTGATGGCTAGAACAATTGATGAGCAAGTCAGACTCGGAGCGCCGGCCGCTCTGGCAGTTCAAAGCGCGCTCGGTGAAATCAAGCTCAGTCTTGCGTCAGTGAAGGAAGATATCGGGCGCACAATCAAGGACTATGTTGACGAACTGCGAGGAGCTGGAGGCGAAAGCACAGATATCCTGCGAAATCAAGTCACTGACATAGTCCAGTTGCATGCCAACCACGTCGTCGACACGGTGAAATTGCTGCTGCAGCAAGGGAAATCTGTAACCGAAATCGAGAATGATCTGAGAGAGCTGGTCGGAAGGCTCAATACTCTGCTCGCGCGGTTCCAGTTGCCTACCATCAAAGGCGACCAGAAGGAGCTGCAGCTTGCCAGAATCTTGCAAGAAGCATTCTTTGCAAGTCCGAGTATTGATGTACAACCACTTGGCGGACCTGATTCGACCGATTGTCTAGTCAAGTTCAAGCATGAATCAGTCATCATCGGTTCAATCTTGGTTGAGAGCAAGTCAAACGGGAGATGGAGCAACGACTACGCCGAGCAGGTTGAGAACGACCTTGAGCGATACCACGCTTCAATGGCGGTTTTGTGCGTGGATACGCTACCGAGGACCGCCAAAGCCAAAGGCTTCACCGTCAACAGTGGTAGAGGCATAGTTGTCACAACATCCATGGATCTAGTCGTTCCGACCATCGCTATGTACTACGATATCCATGCTCAACACTACGCTATCAAGAAGAAAGCAATTGACTTGGAAACTCTCGCTGCTGACAGAGACATAATCTTCTATCTCAACGACACCTTGGAAGCATTGAAAGAATGCAAGAAGATCAACGATGCAATAGATGACACTAGGAAGGACATTCACGGGTGCACGGAACGGCTGGCGGAGCGCATCCAGAAGAATAATCGCAAGATAGCAGAGATCCTAGCCAAGCACGGGTATGTCACACAAAGGGTCACCAATGGCAGTGACGCAGACGGGGTCGAGAGATCGTGAGTCAACCCGAGTGGAAGATCAATGGCAAACGCCGACAACGGCTCGTCAAGAAACTCTTCGCCGTCCATCTGAAGGGCGGCGCGTGCGCTGTCTGTGGAGACCGCCAACTCGAGAACCTTGAGTTCCACCATCCAAGCGACGATAGAAACTACGAGGCAGGACTAACCACCTTGTCCTTTGAGCAGATCTTCGGAGAAATGTCGAAAGTAATGCTTCTCTGCTCAAAGTGCCACGCAATCCTCGACCAAGATAGGTACGAAAGACACTATCACAAACGAGAGACAACCAGCCCGGCGCCAGAGCAAGCTTCTCAACTCATTCGCTAGCCAGAAACGTGAGTGCTGTAACCGAGACAAGAGCGGTATTTGAGCCCACGGCATGCAGCACTGCTTACCTCCGAAGCAAAGGCGGTTTCAGACCATGCGGAAGGTGAGCTTGAAGCGAGATCCACCAAATGCGGTTACAGTGATTGGCTGGCGGCCGCCTGTTAGGCTTTCGACACAACGCAAGAGGAATCTCACGCCGGTACTACTGCCACGAATGTTAACACAAATTCTTCAGCCGAATCGCAGGAAGCCAACAGGCAATTTCTAACGTTCCTGCTGAAGTCGTATGGCTCCTCGATGAGGTCGGGCTCTGGGTGTCAAAGCTGAATGCTCTGTTCACACGGCTTAATTCAAGAGTCACTCAATTTGTAACAACCGTCCAGCAGAACTGAGGCCCCGTTGGCAGAGTATCTTATCGTTCGGCGCATACTGTAGCTGAATAGGAATGCGAGGTCATCATCCCAGGAGGACGCACTCTCGGTGGACAGGACACGCGGGCAACACATACTCTTCCAGACAGTATCAAGCAGAGGAGCAATCCAAGACCAACGAGCACTATGAACACTAGCGCTAGGGGTAAGTCTATCATGTTCTTGCTATCCAGCCTAGGTAAAAGGCAGGAGAGCCACAGCCACGCAGTCCGCACAGGGACGGCTCCGAGCAATTTTCTCCTCCGTTGCTGTGGAGCTAAGACTGGAGATTGATGTCTTTGCAGCGGGACTCTTGGAGATGCCCTCACGGGTGCATTGCCGCATCAGCGAGTGGTGTACCTACCCATTGAAATCTTTGACCAACGGTGACGGATTCAGGTTGACTGTGTAACTACTTTTTCTAGAGCTTCCCTTGTTTGCTTGATCTCTTTTGTAAGCCCTTCCAGCAGCGTAGGAATCCGCGAGATGGCTACGACCATGTTCTGTTCGGCTTCCTTTGAATCCCCGATAGTAATTGGAATGTTGGCGACCTTCAGCCTACCCTTTTCAGTGAAAGATTCAGAGAAGAACCGATTCAAGAAAGCAATCAGAGTTCTCAGTTCAGTGACAAGCTTAACAATGTCCTCGTTGACTATTTGTATTCGTCGAGGCTCGGATTCTGCCAATTCTCGACTCCTAGTAACTTTAACGATTCCTGAATATTACCGAGTGCAGTCAGTAGATACTTAACCCTTTGCTCTTTGTTACTAGTCATCTCCGCCTTAATCACAAGGTCATAAGTGATCTTCAGTTGGGTTCGAATGTAGTCGTCCTTGCCGAGGAGAAACCTAGTCTCAGATTGCAAGATGACACACCACGAAAATAGCGTAACCCGTCGAATAAGTGTCTTTGCATCCCCTTCAATGGTTAGAACAAGCCCAATCTGATGGCAAGATTCACAATTTCTGACCGAAGATTGCGGAGCGGTAACCTATCGCGCGGCGAAAACGCTCTAATGTCCTACCGAACGCCTTTTGTTCGCTTAGGACGAAAACAGCTGAGGCGTCTGTCTTGCCAGTCAAGGCGACAGTACTCAGTGAAAAGTTGTTGCGACCGGTGCTCGAAAGGACAAAGTCGGCGCTGATGGATGCTGAGGAATTGGTCTCACATGTCGAAAAGCTGAGGGCCTTTGATGTGTCTACACATATGCCCGAAAGAGTTGTGCTTCTCGAAAGCGCTGACTATGAAAGTGAATATCGCAGCATAGAGAACCATCTCAGCAAACGGTCAGACTTCGTGCGCAAACCCGTGTCTGAAAGGTTCGCTTCTGGTTTCAAGGGTACGATTGACCTTAAGGATTCTGATGGTGCAACTTTCACGTTGGTTGATAACAGAACTGGAATCCATAAACACATCATCCTGCTAAGACGACCCCTCCGTTTGTCACTGCTAGTCTACGAAGTCCTGCATATCTTCGAAGAGTACCTTGGTCTCGGTCACGGAGAGCTGGCAATCTTCTCCCAAAGCATAGCTGAACGTCTCAACATCACAATCAAATGAGAAGAAGGGTCTAAGTCAGTGTCTGTTCCTTGCGGCTTGGCGTATGAGGTCTAACCATCGGTTTGTACCTAGTTGTATTGGTATCGCGGCCATCTCCGCGGGCGTATGATTCTCCAAGGCCATATTCGGTCTTACGAAATTGTAGTAGGCTCGGAAGCCCTTGAACACTTTCTCCGCTGAGTGCGCTCGTTTCAAGTGTCTCATCACTTTCTCGCGCTCCCGCATTGTGTTATGGGTACGCTCAACGCGGTGATTGCCCATGTGGCTTCGTATGCCAACATTGGCTACATGTGCGATCTTGCCATAGTTGGCGAGGCTGATTGGATCGTATGCGTCTCTGTAAGAGGTTAGGCCGTCGCTGAATATGACTTGTGGATCGAGTTTGGCTTGTTTCTTTGCGACTTCGAAGAACTCTGTCGCGTCTTTGCGACCGCGCCCTCTCGTAAGGTGGCTTGCGACTAGGTAACGGCTTCCATTGTCTAGCGCGTTCCACAACCAATAGTAGCGGTCACCGTTGACGGGTTCCTCATGCGCCATCTTCGTCTTCATTTCGTCACAGTTCCATACGCCCGACAGTTGCGGCTTGAGTGTGTTTGCGTATGCGTCTATGAGTTCGCTGAACTTGCGAATCCACCTAAGAATCGTCATGTTATTCACTTTGAGGCCGTAGAATTGTGCGATATGCTGAGTCACCTTTCGCAAAGATGCGCCCTTGAAGTAGAGATCAAGTGCAAGCGTGACAATCTTCGGGTCGAAGTGACACTTCAAGAATCCGTCATCCACGACGAAACGGCGACCGCATGAGCGACACTTGAATACTGACTTCTTGCTTTGCCGTGTCTTACGGTAGCCCCACTTCAAGAGATCAACTGAGTTGCAGAATCGGCAATGCTCGAAAATGAGAACAGTCTTGGGAAGCTCGAAAGTGTCTGTTCTCTCGGTCGCTTCTTTGGCTTTCAGCCACAGTTTCAGAGCATTTGCATGTTTACAGTCACCTACAGTCTCATGCCTGTTCACATAGTCGGGGCAAGTGCAAGACCAATCCGAGTCATGCTTCGTCAAACGGTAGAAACCTGAACTTGACTGAGAATGAATCTCATACACGCCTTCCGCGATTCTACGAGGTTCATCTCCTTTAGCTATGATTGCGTAGCCTCGGATTGTTCGTGTTTGGGCGCTCGCGTCTACCATTTGGTATCCATTCCTACCCAATGGTATAGCTACCAATACATTAATAAAGCTACCTATACATACCCAATGGTAGTGATCGAATATGCCGATGGAGAAGATCATGATCTCCGTAACCAAAGAGATGAAACAGATTTTGGAGCAGGAGCGGAAGAAACGACTACTTGACTCCATACCTGAGACAGTGAGAGTCATACTAAGCGAGTATCTCTCAGGGCAAGGCATCAAGAGAAACCGTTTAGAGTAGTCGTTTTCATCTGACTAAGAACACGTTGAAGCGATGGTTTCGCCTTAACGTAATCCTTAGAATCGCTTTGGTCAATGAACTTCCTGAGTGATTCAAATTCGACGAGGCTTGCACTAAGTTCATGAACCTTAGACAAGTAGCTAAGCGAGTACCATTTTCTCAAGTCTGTTTCTGCCTCCTGTCTGTTCCGAAGAATGGGAGCCAGCACCTCATGATCCCTATTCACAAAGTCGTTCAGAATTGACTCTGCGTTGGACGCTATGACTGGCTTGACCTTCAAGCTTCGTCTGTTAAAGAAACGAATATTCTGCAATCCGGGTGTTTTGTCTGTTCTCTTCTCATCAGTCGCCTCATCGGACTTGTAGATTGATGGAGGGCGAGCGACGGCATAGATGTCATTACCAAAAAAAGGCAGGTAATGCATCGTTGAAACATCATCGAAGTCCAAGTCGTACCGATTCGTATTGGCTGCAAAAAAAGCAACATCACGATCCAGATACTCGGTTCTCAACAAGTCGTAGTTGACCGCGGCGTATCTGTATGGTTTGTAGAGCAAGCCCACTGCATTCGACTTCAATTCGTCCACAAGCAACTCGACAAAAGGTCGAAATGCTGCGTACTTCAGATCTACAAAAAAGAGCGGCTGCAAGCTCAACTTCGTTAGATGTCGGTGTATATCTTTGACCATAGAGCGCATGTCGCCAAAAGGTAGCTTGATGAATGGGACTGTAATCAGATCCATCTGAGCATCTATCTGCATCTTGATTACGAATCTGAGGAATTTTTCGCGAGTTGCTCTTGTCTTGAGTAGATCCATGGCAGAGGGTTTCTTCTTTGGTTTCGACTTCCCTTTCTCAACGTATGGAGTCGTAGTTGGCTGAAACATCGTCAGCTTAAGCTTCGCATACTGCCCCTGTCGCTTGTTTTGCTCGACCTTCTTGAACATGCTTCCGTACGTTCCGTTCTGGGTTAGAAGATTCTGGAGATCAACTGCTCCGACTCTTCTGACATCAATCATCAAAGGGCTTTCAAGAGTATTCGCGGTCGGAACTTTCATCTTGGCATGGTATTCGTAGGAAGTCGCAGCACGCAACGGAGTCATTAGTCTAGAATTTTCTACCCGTATCTCCAGAGTCCTGCTCGGATAGAAGTATGGCGAGGGGGTGTCCGTGGTCTTCACTTTGACCTCCAGACGGGTCAATCTTTTCACCTCCCCCAAGCAATCTCAGCATATCGATTCTTGAGAACAGAAAGATCACGATACTCCGGATACTTCTGATACACATAACGCAAAATGCCATCGTAACCGAGTTGATCCCAACCCTTACGTCTATCCATAGTCGCACGTTGAATATGCTCGGGCAATTTTGCAAAAACTGGGGCAATATGTTTGCGACCTTTCTTGGAAAGCGTGAAACGCTCAACATTCGTGTTCTTCCGGCCTTGCCGCTCGATCAATCCTGCAAACTCTAGAGTCGATACCGCGTTTGCGACAGAGAAGCTGTACATCCCAAAACGGTGCTTCACGTACCTTGGATTCTGAACTCGGTAACTTCCGAGTATCTCGTTGACCAGCAAAAAGACTTGTTTCATCAATGAAGTGCGACCGTGGATCGGTTTGTCTTGGGCGTACAGAAGCATCAATACAGCGTCGGCTACTGGGATCTTCGTGGTGGGTAGGCTCTTGTATACCTCATCTGCCTTGTCAAATGAGTAGAAAATGCTTCTATCGGATAGGCGAATTTCCTTCCTCGAAACTAATTGTGTCATCACGGCATCCCCTGCACCGTCGTGCCATACAAGACGCCCTTTATGTCCCAACAATCCATGAAGGCGCGGATTCCATTGACACTAAATATAATGTGAATCCTATTTTTTGCAACCCTTGTGACCACGGGGCGACACGCAAACAGCACATTCATACTTGATGTCTTATATATTGACCGGAGTGTGAGAAGTGCTCCCTCAGATGGAAGCAGTCTTTCTTTGACCCATGAATAATGAGTCATGTGAATCAACACATATTTCATCTTACACAGAACGCAGTCGATCTCGTCGGACTGCCAGTCGCGAACCGTGGAGGAGTCTGCTCCGAGTATTTTGGCAGAAAATCTCTTTGTCCATCCATGACTTATCGTTCTTACAGGGTTCTTGGCCCCGCAGTAGACACAAGTGATTCTCGCTGATGGAGATATGCGACGCCCCTCCAAGAGCATGACGGGCTAGACCGCACACTCCATATCCCCTCAGAGTCATCATATAAGATGAAGTGAAGGTCATGTTATCGAACTTTCTCACCATTTATGCCTTGTGATTCCTTCTTGAACTCCAAATCTTGACATCGCTTATCCGTGGCTTCCCCATCTCACCGCGAATCTAGTAGTCGGTCTAGTTCTCGCCTTTCTCGTCTACTTAGACCTCCAAAAAGAATACTACGAGCGCGAATGAACCAAAATGCGAATGAACCTACGAAAATTAGACCGGCAAATGGGCTCCGCAGTACCGTAGCAAGTAGGTAGAGCATGATGAGATGTGCGACAAACATGACGAGAAGGTAGTGAAATTCCAATCTACGCATCTGTGAGAGGCATTCTTCGCTGAATGCTACTCTAGGTGGCTTCAAGGCTCACTTGGAAAATGCGCTGTTAAGCGACACCACTCGCTGATGCGGCAATGCACCTCACGGGATCTGTATGCAGCATACGAGAGCTCGACTGACGCGGTCTATGTCTGGGAGAAGCTGGAGAGGGAACTGACTGATCAAGAGCTAACAGCGCTAGCCACACACGAGCTGTGCCACGTTGCCAAAGCCTGTCTTCATGGCCGATTGATTTGGTTTCGCAAAGCTATTCGACCATTGCAGTGGTGGTGCTGGCGAAGGTTTCGCCAACGTAGCTCAAGAATAGTAGCGAGGAGAGAGTCTGACGCCGACCGACAGACGATCGAAAGCATGGGTTTCGAAGCTTGGAGGAGCATGATCGTCAAGTGCAACCTACTTGTACTCGAGGAATACGTGAGGAGCTACAAGTCTTCAGATGGCTCGCTGATGACTGGACGACAAGCTCACCAATGAGGTAAACAGGCCATCAACTATGAGGCTGCTCTTTGTCTCGCTGATAAGCTGCCAGGAGTCTCTCGAGTAGTTCCAAGTCCGACTTGATCTGTGGGAGATAATCCCTGGTCCTGCTGATGAGTACGTGAATGTTGTGCGTCTTTTCTCCGTTCGCCTTCAAGTAGGCTTTCGCCTGTCTGCGCTCCAAGTCAGTGAGAATTCGGCTGAACATTCTTTCTCGACTCTACTCACTGTTATAGTAAGGCTTAAGTCTATGTCTCACTATTATAGTGATTGTCTTGCCCTTGCCCGGAAGATCAGGAAGAAGGCCAGTTCTCGCAGAAATGCTCGGAACACTCAAGCGAATCAGGAAAGAGGCTGGTGACTGAACCACAATGCGAGAACTAAATAGCCATGCGTATTGTCAGCTACTCTGGAGATAGAGACGGTTTGCTCAGATCCGTAGAAGCTGCATTGCCGAGATTTGAGATAGTCAAAGCAGACTGCCGAGAATGGCTCAAGGCTCAGCACACGAACTCATTTCATGCCATTGTTACAGACCCACCTTACGGACTGAGAGAATACTCTCAGACTGAATTGAGGAAGATGAAACACGGGAGAGGAGGCATATGGCGTATCCCGCCAAAGATTGGCGGCAGCAAGAGGAGGCCTTTGCCTCGTTTCACAGTCCTGACTTCGGAGGAAATCAGATACCTGCGTGACTTCTTCTGCGCATGGGGTAATCTTGCAAAGCGCCCATTGGTCCCCGGCGGGCACATATTCATTGCGTCAAATCCCCTCCTAGTTCATGTCGTGTCATCAGCTTTGACCGATGCTGGCTTCGAGGCAAGAGGAATCATCGTGCGACAAGTCCGCACCTTGAAAGGAGGCTTCCGACCAAAGCTCGCTGAGAAGCAGTTTACCGATGTCTCTTCGATGCCGCGTTCTGGCTGGGAGCCTTGGGCAATCTTCAGAAAGCCCTTCTCAGGGCGGTTGTCAGAGAACTTGAAACGTTGGGGAACGGGCGGCCTGCGTCGCAATCCAGACGGAACCCCGATCTGCGACGTAATCCCGAGTGAGAGAACACCAAGCGCCGAGCACAAGATAGCACCTCATCCTTCTCTGAAGCCTCAGAGGTTCCTAAGACGTTTGGTGTGGACGGCTCTCCCCCTCGGCAAGGGTGTGGTGGTGGACACTTTCTGCGGCTCCGGATCAACCGTGGCGGCTTGCGTGGCTCTAGGTTACACTGCTATTGGTGTTGAAACTAATCAGGAATATGTGGACATGGCACGACGTGCGGTTCCTAAATTGGCGGGGCTTGAGGTTGATACCTGGAAGAATGGAAATGGTAACAACGGTGCAAACAACAAAGGTAGAGTCCTGCGGGACCAACAACTAGGAGCGTTCTAGGGCAAGCGAGGCTGTCTGCCCGCGCCGCGCTTGTAGATTGGGTTGTCTCTCAGTTTCTTCATCCCGCGGCGATTTATCGAGGCAGTTATTGTGCGCCTTGACTTCCCTTTTCTGCCGCTGAAATTCCAGTCGTTCGCAACCAGTTCAGCGGCCAGTACTTGGACAAATTCTGTTGGCCTCCGATCCTCCTTGGGCTCTGATTCGATATCAATCGAGTATTGGAACACCATTAGCCAGCCCTTCTCTGGATTGTGCCCCTGCCAGCCACCGCTCTGCAATGATGCCTTGACCTCAATGCCCTCCCCCATCAGAACTGAATTATTCTGATACATGCCCTTTGGAACAAGGTCTGGGTGACCGCCAGTCTTCCTGTTGCGAACCAAAGTGTCGGAAGCTTCAGAGAGCAATTTCACCAAAGCCTCACTGATGAAGCCAGCAAAGGCGTTTGTAAGTAAGAGTTCCTCAAGGCGGTCATATCCGTTATTCACAAGAGTCACATTTAGCAAATTCAGAAGTGAATATGTCTTAGCCATGGCGAGTTTGACTTGGTTCACCTGCAGTCCGCATGACAACTTTGCGTCTGGAAACAAGTCGTGTTCGTCAAGCAAGGGTACTTGCAGAAATCTCCGACCCATTTGATGGCGCACCTAGATGGTGGACTCGTGATCTGGCCCGAATGTTCCCTGACAATACTCAGTATCTGAGTATTAAAGGCCAAGAGGGAAAGATGAGCCAGAGGATCGCTCGGCAGGACTTGGCTAACGTCAGAGAACTGATTTCCACAGCAAGTATCATTCCAGCCCGACTGCATTCCTCACCTCTGTGTCATTCTTGGTTGTTTGTCACATCAAACGGTAAGGCACCTCAAGCTCGTGGCTGACCTTTGAAACCTCAGGGTGAGAAAGCGACATTGCCCTCCGAAAGATAAAAGCTGGGAAGACAAGGAATTCTGCTGTCTGAGGAAGCAGATGAAGGCTAGGCAGCATAACGAGGTGGATCTTGATGATCATACTGACCAAGGAAGATGAACAGAGAGACAAAGACAAACCCCTTCTTCTTGTCAAGATGAGCTGCATGATCTGCATGGCTCTTCCTGAAGTTGTTGTTGACAAGAAGAACACGACCACCTGGGAGCAGAGACCCAATGCGGTTCCATCAAATAGAGTCTGTCTGCACCTTAAGCACAAGCTAGAGTGCCCTCACTGTGAAGTAGGCATCGAACCTGAAGAGCTAGTTAGAGAACGCTACTTCATAGAACCCAAGTACAGGGATGAAATCCTGAAGCGAGACAAGTACACTTGTCAGGCATGCGGCTATAAGCAGATTGAGAAGCCAGCTGGAGTCCAACGGCGGGCAAAGGGGGAAGAAGATGCGGAATATCTTCACAGACGATTCATGTCGAACCTAGCCCGCCATGGCAAACCCAGATCACTAGTGGTCGCCCACCACAGCAAGAGGTACGAAGAAGAGACCTATGAAAGTAGGCATAAGTTGGAAAACGCTCGGACTCTCTGTGAAGACTGCCAAAACATGGAGACTGCCAAGCATCAAATGGAAGCGTGGGTCAGGCGGATGAATGAATGCCCAAGTCTCAAGAAGTTGGAATGACACAACTAGTCTTGCGATAAGAGCGTTTCACTTACGCCGCAGGCCTTGAACGAAAGAGATCTTCGGCAATTAGGAGTGTGTCATGGGCGTCCCCTTCAATGTATTGCTCAAAGAGTTTCCGATCATTCTTCCACAGATCATGAACTACATCCCCTTTTGTGAGGCTTTGATTTGCCCTCATCCTACTCGAAACGATGTGTTTCGTGTTCTTGAACTTCAGATGCCGGAATCTGGGATTCGCAATAGCATCTTCCAGTTTGCCGGACTTGGCACTAGTCTCAAACTTGTAGGGATCCATTACGTCCAATACGTAGCTTCCCACAAATGCGTCTCTTAGACCCCAGTACCATGGTTCTGGCTTCTCTTTCCTCTGTTTGAACAAGTTGTCTAATTGACGCAATTTCAGACCTAGGATCAGTTGGTCGAATTGACGGATGTTCCATCCTATCATTGCAAGAGGCCTGATTCTTTGGAGTTCAGTTCCCAGTTCGCTGAATATTCTGACTTCATCGGTGGTTGTCTCTTCATTCAAGATGAACTTCTTGACTTCGATTTGCCCGTTGACTCGTCTTGCTATGGCGATGCCGAGCAGGATTTCGGCAGGATCGTCCAGTGTTCTCAGGTCGGCTTCGATGTCGATAGAAACGACACGGTCCCATCGGTGAGAATCCATGACCCAGTCGACGACGCATCTGCTCAGGTCTACGTAATTCACGTCAAGCGGCCTTCCTTTTGGCTCCGCACTGTCGCACCTTCATAGGGACGCAACCTATGTGATCCTACTGTAACTGTAGCGGCCTTTGATATGTTGGTGGTGATACGCCCCCTTCGAGCTTGCGCTCATAAGTCCTTGATACTCTGACTCTGGCACATTGTAGTATTCGTAAACGCCTCCGTTTCTGAACTCGATGCATAATACATGAGTCGTCGGATCGTAACCAACACTTGCAAGATTGGTCGATGAGACCGGTGTCATTTCCATTTCTCATCACCCCCATCTGGTTGGATAAGTCAGCTTTCCGTCATTTCGATTCTTCCGTCAATGGAGACCCTTGCAACCTGCCAATTGTATCTCTTTTCTCCTACGGCTTTTGCTACCGAATCCCGTAATCCGTTCAATTGCTGGTTGTTCACAGTCTTAGATAGAAACACGATCTGTCGTAGGTCTTCTTTGCTTTCCAGTCCGTCGAAAACAACGAAGTCGACAGGGTGAAGCAGGGCTTTGATGTCGTAGGGGTTGTACTTGAGTTTGGCAAACTGTGAGTCCATCGATTTTCTGACCATCAATGGAACCCTACGTCTTCCCCTTTCTGCGGCTTGATCACGGAGCCTTTTTTCTTTCTCGTCGAAAAGCGTCTCTCTTTCTTCGGCCGAAGCCAGTTTGGTCTCATGAGTATCAAGCCACGTCTTCGGTGCTGCACCTTTGTACTTGAGCTGTAAATCACTTAGTCTATGAAGCGCATTGCAGTTAGGGCAGAGACAGAGTATTCTTCGGAAGGCTTGGAAGGTGGAAAGAATTTCGTTCATTTAGACCGCCTGAAAGCCCACCTTTCCATCTGAAACAGCTTCTTTGACGAGCCGCTGATGCGGACTCAGTTTACTGTTACCCGTCTTCACTTCCATGAATGTGATAGATTGGATACTCGCTGTGCTCAGACCATTGAAGACAATCATATCGATTGGTTCAAACAGAGGCCGGCAATCGCAGGCTGGTAAGCCAAAATTCCGGTAGGCCGGCATCACCTTCTCAATGATCTTTCCGATCCCCACCTCAATCGCCTTCTTCTCCGCGCCCGGCCCAGCTGAGACTTTTCGCTTCTTCAATTCGTCAAGCTTTGTCTGCAATTCTGCAAGCATCTCCTTTCTCCTGAGTTCCGCAGGCTTAGGGAACTCGCCAAGACCGTCAAACAGGACGGCGCTTGACAACGAGAATTCCTCGCCACATTCTTGGCATTCTGCGTGTAGTTTTGATGCCTTCAACTGGCTGATGAACTTGAGAACATCCATATTCTGCTAGCCAGCGAACTATGAAGTGATCCGGCTCTACTAAGCTCTTTCGCAGCAATCATTCTATTTCTTGTGAGTGATAATCTGTGGTTCTCCGACGTAGGTTTCTTCGTGTTGCTGACTTAGAACGGTTCCAATTCTGGCATCTTCACGTTGCCGTGAAACTCCTCGAACCTCTCTTTATGTTCGGTGTGTATGGGCATGAGGATTTTGGGCTTAACCTGCTCCACCAGTTGTCTGATGTCGGTGCCGCTCGCGTGACCTGAGGCGTGATAATGATACTTCTTGACTTGGAAATAGTCGAGCCAGTTGTTTAGTCGCTGTTCATCAATCACTTGTTCCTCATTGTGGGGCTCCGAGGAGGAGTGAATGTATGCGACATTGGGGGGCGGGTCAATGTCAATGAGTTCGTTGATGTCGAAGAAGCTGAGGTGAACTATCAGGTTTCTCTGTTCTTCGTGGACCTGTTCGGCGCGAATTGCGTTTGGAGCATCTAAATACGGTCGCTCCCACGTATCGTAGTCTCTCTCCCTGTATGTGCCGGTGCTCTTGCGATCAACGTAAATCAACACACTCTTGTCTTGGGGTGAAGGTAGAGGGAAAGGCAAGTCGGCAACCCTGCTCAAGGCTTCCAACAAGTAGGCATCTCTCTTGCTGATTACAAGTTTCCTATCAGTCTCTTTAGCGATCTCATAGAAAGTAGTCAACCTAGTCAAGTCGCGAAAAGCAAAGTCAGCTATCACTAGCTGTTTGCAGTCTCGAATCGTTCTTACGGCATTCTCTCGAACATAATCCTCGGAAGCATTCTCAGTTTCATCTATCCTCGTACCTTCGCACAGCATAATGTCGGGTTCAGCCTTAGCCGCGGTTTCAGCGAATCTCTCACTAGCCTTTGCCATTTTACCATGGAAGCGGAGGTCACCTGTGTACACGATTGTGCCCCCGCTCGTTCTCAGTATGTACGCTGTGGCTCCCAGAACAGAATGATCCACGCTACAAGGGGTAATCGAAAACTCGCCAACCTTCATCTCCCTGCCTGATTGAGTGGGGTTGAATTGTCGGTCAACTGGTTCGTCGCGTATGTTGAAAAGAGGTCTTCGCTTGAAATTATACATCTCAGTTTCCAGACCTCTTGTTCCGACCTCTAGGAGCGCCTTTGCATAGGCCTGTGTTGCTTCTGAGCATGTGACTGGAATGCGCTCATCAAGCAATGAAATGAGCGCGGAATGGTCTAGATGTATGTGTGAAAGGAGCACTGCGCTAAGTGACGGTTCGTTGTGTGGTTGCCGTCCCATTAGACTAAGAAGGTCGCTCCTGTAGATGCCAGGCAAGAAGTGAATTAGATGCAAACGTAGAAGGTCTTTGAGTCCAGCAGACGCATACCTCGGCTTCAAATATTCCTCAAAGAACTTCTGATTTCTGCTGAAACTCATACCATAATCCAAGAAAATCCTAGAGGAACCATGTTCTACAAGGATTCTGTTTCCGCCGATTTCCTCGACGCCGCCGTAGAATTTGATATTCATATCACAAACCATCGTCGGCCTGAGACTGCGTCTTGTTTGCGACTAATAGACTAACCTGAATCAATTCTCTGAATACCGGCTTACTCTCTTTGATTACGTCCCATTCTCCGGGGTTGATGACGCCTTTCTCTTCGAAGGTGATGTCATGTGCACTGATCTCTCCTATCCCTATCTTGTGCTCTCTTCTGATTTGAGTAAGAACGTCTACGACCATGTGTGACACTTCATCTCTCTCATGGCTCGATTGGGTCCACACGTTAACCTCCAAATGATTGGGCCAGTGAACAAATCTCGTAATTGATACTTCAGGTAGCGCTAGATCGTCTGACAGCCCGCGTGTCCTTCGAAGATCCTTAACATGCTTGCGATTCGGCCAGCCTTCATAGACGAAGGCGAGTTTGCCAAGTCTGTTGGCTAGAATCTCGACAATCTCATCCGCCTTGTCGTTTGGATTTCCCATGGCACTCAGGTTGACTATCTTTCGGATTCCTCATAGGGTTTATCCATGCTGCAGTCACTTTCTCGCTTGAACTCATTCCAGCAATCCAGTACGAGATTTGCAGTTCAGTATTGCAGGTCGGAACGGTTCAAAAGTAGTCTCCGGAGTCGGATTTCAGCCAAGAACCAGTCGATATCGGGTGTCCTGCTCCTGTGCATGAGAAGGACAGCAGGGCCGAACTCCTCAGGCCTTACTGTCCCCAAGCCATCTCTCCAACCCTGACTGCTTGCCGGCTTGTTTGGATAGCTTGTATAGTTCAGCGATCTTGTCCAGTAGCTCCTGCTTGTAGCGTGAGGTCACTCCTTTCGAGCCTTCGTCTCGGACGGCAACCTCTCATAGTCGCGCCGACTTGGCCCAAGACTTGCCAACTGCTGAATGCGCAAGATTGGCATTAGAGCAATAATTGAAGGATGTGAGCACGATCTAATTTTTCCTAGAAAGCTGCGAGACAGAGACATAGCCAAGTCGTAGCTTTGGAGGACTCACCGGGGTGAGCTTGACTGAGTCCCATCTTTGAGCCGTGACTTCGTAGGTGGCCGCTCGGTAGTATGGCAAACCCTCAGCGTGAAAGAGTAGCTCCAAACCGAAGGAACAAGGCATAGCTAGACTAATAGAAGATACTGTCGGCAAGTAAATTTCATTTGAGCCCTTCAAGGTAAACAAGATGGCGAAGCCTTCTGGCGGGCCAGCTCCGTCGAGGCGGTCGATGGACCTCTTGAATTGCTCATCCTTTACTAGCGCATACGCAACCTTTCCTTTCTGTTCGTCAAATTCGCTTTGTTTCCACTTCCACTGCACTGCCATACGCGGGTCTAGTGGATAGGGGCGAATTATTGCGATTGGGAACAAGCCGCGAAATCGATCTGGGTCAGGGATACCATGTAACCTTAGAAGCGGCCTCACGTTTACCGCGCTATCTTCACCGAGATTTAATACGGGCATAAAATGGAACTGTGCCGATTCCTTGCGAACCGAACGGTCTGGTAGAATGACATCTATCTCATACTCTGTGCCCGGGTTTGGGTCTTGCACTGAGAACTTGGGTTTCCGTTTCTCCTTATCCCAACGTTCAAGAAAGAAAAGTAATACTGGCGCCGATATCCCTGTGACGATAAGAACTGCTAGAAGAATGTTCGCCGTCGCAAGTGCCTCCAGAGTGTTCACCGGAAGCGACGAAAAGAATACTATCACCAATATGCTGACTACTACAAGGATGATCGCAGCATTTCGCCAGAAGGTTGCCGATGGCATATTCAGTAGCGGGTTCTGACCGATATTTAAGCCGTTGAACGATTCTTGCTTTTAATGCAACGGAAGCCGATTCATCACGTATCTCCACGGTTGAACGAGTGAAGTGGTTCCAGTCAGAATTATTCTGACTGCGTCTACAGAATTCTCTTCTGTGAAATGCTAGCGTCTATTTTGCGGGCAATTCCGCAGTCTTCTCGATCAACATTGATTTGTATTGAATGCAAGTCAGATACTGTTTGGCCGGACTATGATAGAGGCGAAGTCGTTTGCAGAAACTGCGGACTCGTCCAGAAGGAATGTGCAACGGAGGTAATGACTAGCTGCTCCTCGACTGCCGCCTACGTTCACGATGAGTTCCAAGAACTTCGGGCGAGGCTTTGTGGGGGCATGATCGGTTGGGGAATCTACGGCCCAGGAATGATTGACGGAGCTGGAAATAGGCTGACAGCGGACCAATATGCAAGGAGCAAGACCTCCGTCAGATTTCAACTCCGCAACTCAACGGGTACATCATTGCTCAACCTAGTCAAACTGGTTGAAGGCACAGTCGCACGGCTCCATTTACCGAAGATTGTGGGAGTAAGGGCCATAGAGATCTATCGCAAAGGACATGGAGCAGGCATCAGAGACCCTCTTCGACGAATGGCAGCCGCAGCAACATACATCGCATGCCGAGAACGAGGCTTCCCGATCTCAATCAAACAAATAGCGCATCCACATGATATGCGGCTGGTTTGGAAGACCCATAACAGAATCATGTTTGCACTAGACCTCAAGATGCCTCCTCACGATGCTTCCCGCGAGGTCCCTCGGATAGTCGCTGCCGTGAAACTGCCATACAAAGTTGAGAGAGAAGCCATTCTGTTTCTTACCAAACTATCCGAAACAGAACATGAAAGAGAGTTCCATGCGACTCCGCTGGCGGCCGCGGCAATCTATCTTTCTTCTCTGCAGAACGACATGGAAGTGTCGAAGAAGCAAATTGCCTCAGCCGCCAATCTAAACGAAAATACGATCAGAAGATACTGCAAACTCATCGCGAAAGCCCTTCCCCATGATTCGCATGGGCTGAGGTCAAGATGACCGCAGAT
>Ga0315281_10005938_pt1 | contig 17424 bp, 16 predicted proteins | sample YL17G07_0_MG_FD_204540 | JGI IMG/M metagenome (GOLD analysis project Ga0315281, IMG submission 204540) | Sediment microbial communities from Yellowstone Lake, YNP, Wyoming, USA - YL17G07_0 | ecosystem: Environmental > Aquatic > Freshwater > Lake > Sediment | place: USA: Wyoming | collected...
GAACATGGGTATTCTCCCTTGCCATTCGTTCAAGGACTGTGAAATTCCGGGTGAGCGCACGGGTGCTTGCATCGCTGCAGATCAGGGTTTTCTATCCGCCACCTTAAGTGTATTGCCATCCACGGCGTGGATAAACAGCACCTGGCCCTGGTCGAACTCGCGCTCGCCCTCGACCTCGGCATCCCACAGCGTGTTGCGATACTTCACCCGCGCCGCGCCCTGTGCCCGATTCACCCAGGAATCGAGCGTGACTGATTGACCGATGTCGAGCGACGCCATGTCGGGCTGCGGCATGTTCTTGCGATGCTGCCGCACCCACAACACGCCGGCGATCGCGACCGCCGCGGCGCCCAATGCCTCCACCCAGAACCCCAGGCCGAACCAGGCCATGGCCGATCCGGCGAACGCCGAAATGCCGAGGACCAACAGGAAGAACGTGCCGGTGACCAGTTCGGCGATGACCAGCACGAATCCTGCGGCAAGCCAGACCAGGTAAGTTTCCATGAGTTTCCCGAACAAGCACCTGGCTGGTATCATAGCTCAATATTCCAAGCGCCGGATTCACGCCGCCGCGACCGGGCAGCCAGGCTGTCATGCGCGCACAGGCGGCAAAATTGCAACCGGACGACAGGAGGCACGGATCAAACGCGATAACAGCGCCCGCCGCGAAACCGGCGCCTTGGCCGGCATCCTTCCAGGCGTCAACCTCGCCGCGGAAGCGGGCCGGATGGACTTCTACGGGCGCGCCCGCAGTCGCCACCTCGCTCCCCTGTGGCGTGTGCTGCACGGGCTGGTCACCGATAAGCCGGCGCCGCGTTGCGTGCCCGCCATGTGGCGCTACGCCGAAGTGCGGCCGTACCTGATGGAAGCGTGCAAGCTGATCTCGACCGAGGAAGCCGAACGCCGCGTCATGGTGCTGGAGAACCCCGGCCTGGCGGGCGAGTCGCGCATCACCCAGAGCCTGTTCGCCGGACTGCAGATCATCCTGCCGGGTGAGATCGCGCCAGCGCACAAGCACACGGCCTCGGCGCTGCGCTTCATTATCGAGGGGCACAAGGCCTACACCGCGGTCGCCGGTGAGCGCACCATGATGGAACCCGGCGATTTCGTGATCACGCCGTCCATGACCTGGCACGACCACGGCAATGAAGGCGACGCGCCCATGATCTGGCTGGACGGCCTGGACATGCACATCGTCAACCTGATGTGCGCGAGTTTTCGCGAAGCCTATCCGGGCAGGGTGCACCCGCTGGACCGCCCGGAAGGCGCGGCCATGGCCGAGGCCGGGCACAATCTGCTGCCGGTCGACCAGACCTACCATTCGCAGGTTTCGCCGATATTCAATTACCCGTACCGCAGCACGCGCGAGGCGCTGGATCAGCTTGCGCGCTTTCGCGCCGCCGATGCTTGGCACGCCTACAAGATGAAATACATCAACCCGGTCTGCGGCGGCTGGGCCATGCCCACGATGTCCACCTGGATGCAGCTGATCCCGAAGGGGTTCAAGACCGCGTCCTATCGCTCCACCGACAGCGCAGTGTTCACCGTGGTCGAGGGTACCGGCTCGAGCAGGATCGGCGGGGAAACCTTCGACTGGGGCGCGCACGACATTTTTGTTGCGCCGAGCTGGGCCGCGCACGAGCACACGGCCTCGAGCGACGCCGTGATCTTCATATACTCGGACCGCGTGGTGCAGGAGAAACTCGATTTCTGGAGGGAAGAGAAAACGGGGGCGGCGGCGGGGGCGTGAGCCGATTCTTCCGGCCGCGAACGGATTTCTTGCCACGGTATAATGGCCACAACGCGCAACACCACAAGTGCACGCGCAATTTGCTGATCCTACGAAGATCCTGAGGATAGTCTATGCAAGCAAAATCCGATAGAACGCCGAGCGTCGCGCAGGAGGAGCTGCGCGGAATTTCGCGCACCGTCGCCGAAATCGAATGGCTGCTTCTGATCCTGGTGCTGCTGTACCAGGTGTTCGGCGGGCCCGCGCCCAAGGACCAGGCGGCGATTTCCGTCGGGCTCTTCTTCTACGGCGCGTTCGTCCTCGGCTTTCGCTATACCAATTTCTACAAATCCGAATCGCGCGCGAAGATTGTCGTCGAAACGTTTGGGATGATGATATTCATCACCTGGGCCCTGTGGTACACGGGGAAACTCGCAAGCCCGCTGATCAACGCCTATCTGCTCGTCATCATCACCAGCGCGCTGGCGCTGGGAAAGCGCGTCACCATGCTGGAGCTGGGGCTGATCGCGACCTGCTTCGTGCTGCTGCTGGACCTCTCGAGTGCCGGCGAACTGCTTTCGCTCGGCACGATCGGCGGCTTGGTGGCGCAGCTGGCGCCGATGCTCCTGGTGGGCTACGTCGCCACCATGTTTTCGGCCGACATTCGTTTCGGCCTGAACCGGGCCCAGCTGCTGTCGGAGACCGACACTCTCACCGGCCTCTACAACATGCGCGGTTTCACCATCGCGACTGAACGGCTGTTCGCCCAGGCGGTGCGCTATAACCGTCCGGCCAGCATGCTGATGCTCGACTCCGACAATCTCAAACCGGTCAACGACCTCCACGGCCACGAAGCAGGAAACCGCATGCTGAAAATGGTGGCGGACTGCATCAAGAACGAGTTGCGCCATACCGACGTGCTGGCTCGCTATGGCGGGGATGAATTCGTGGCGCTGCTGCCGGAAACGCCGCCTCACCGGGCGATGGAGGTCGCGCAGCGCATACTCACGGCGGTGGCCAATACGCCGCTGGAGTTCGAAGGCAAGCAGATCCGGACCAGCGTCAGCATCGGACTCGCGTGCTTCCCGGAGGACGGCGGCAGCGTCGACGCCGTCCAGGGCCGCGCCGATCGCGCCATGTACCTCGCCAAGCAGCAGGGCCGCAACCGGGTCGTGAAATTCACGCCCTGACCGCGGTCCAACATCTCGCGCTGCGGAAAGCCTGTAAAATTGCGGCTTTGCCGGCATCCGCGACCCGTGCCTAGCTTCCAGGAACTCATTCTCAAGCTGCAGTCCTATTGGGACCGGCAGGGCTGCGCGCTGTTGCAGCCCTACGACATGGAAGTCGGCGCCGGCACTTCGCACACCGCCACGTTCCTGCGCGCGCTCGGCCCCGAGCCCTGGCGCGCCGCCTACGTCCAGCCCTCGCGCCGCCCCAAGGACGGCCGCTATGGCGACAACCCCAACCGCATGCAGCACTATTATCAATACCAGGTGGTGCTCAAGCCCTCGCCGCCGGACATTCTCGAACTCTACATCGGCTCACTCGAGGCGCTCGGCATCGATCCCAAGGCGCACGATATCCGCTTCGTCGAGGACGACTGGGAGAATCCGACCCTCGGCGCATGGGGTCTGGGCTGGGAAGTGTGGCTGAACGGCATGGAAGTGACGCAGTTCACCTACTTCCAGCAAGTCGGTGGCATCAACTGCAAACCGATCACCGGCGAAATCACCTACGGTCTCGAACGCCTCGCGATGTACCTGCAGGACGTGAAGAACGTGTTCGACCTGGTGTGGACGCCGGGCGTGACTTACCGCGACGTCTACCACCAGAACGAGGTCGAGCAGTCGGCCTACAACTTCGAGCAGTCGAATGCCGAGATGCTGTTCAGGCATTTCAGCGATTACGAGGCCGAGGCGAAGCGCCTGATCCAGGCACAGCTTGCGCTGCCCGGCTACGAGATGGTGCTCAAGGCCGCGCACACCTTCAATTTGCTCGATGCGCGCGGCGCCATCTCGGTCACCGAGCGTGCCGGCTACATAGGGCGCATCCGCAACCTGGCGCGCGGCGTGTCGCAGTCGTATTTGGATTCCCGCCTGCGCCAGGATTTCCCGATGTGCCGGCCGCAGCAGCTGCAACGCTTGGGAATCGATCTCGCCGCGCTAAAAGCCGACCTGCACCAGCGGGAAGCAGCGCGATGAACCAGAGTCTGCTGGTAGAGTTGTTCACCGAGGAACTGCCACCGAAAGCGCTGAAGCAGCTGGGCGAGGCGTTCGGTTTCCGGCTGCAGGCTGGGCTGATGCGGGCGCAGCTGGTGGACGACCTTGCGAGCGATGCCCGGATCTTCACCACTCCACGCAGACTGGCGGTACTTATCAAGAATGTGCGGTCCAAGGGTATAGACCGGACCGAGTCGAAAAAACTCATGCCCTCCAAAGTCGCGTTCGGCACCGACGGCAAGCCGAGCGCCGCGCTGGCAAAACGCCTGGCAAAGGAAGGTGCCGCCGCAACTCAGCTCGAGTGCAGGATCGAAGGCGATTCCGAATACGCGTTTCTCAAGCAGACGGTCCCGGGTATGACGCTGACCGCCGGCCTACAGACCGCATTGCAGGAAGCGATTATTGCACTGCCCATTCCGAAAGTGATGAGCTACCAGCTCGCGGACGGAGCCACAACGGTACAGTTTGTGCGCCCGGCGCATGGCCTTGTCGCACTGCACGGATCGGAGGTCGTAGCGGTATCCGCACTGGGCCTGAATGCCGACCGCATCACTCACGGTCATCGTTTTCAGGGCGTGACGGATATTTCCGTGGCGACGGCGGACGGCTACGAAGAGGCGCTCGCCGCGCACGGCCAGGTCATCGCATCGTTCGATGCGCGCCGCGACGAAACCGAGAGACAGTTGCGCGCCAAGGCCGCGGAATTGGGCGCGTCCCTCGGCCCGGAGGAAGACATTGCGCCCTTGCTCGACGAAGTCACTGCGCTGGTCGAGTTTCCGTCCGTTTACGCCGGGGAGTTCGAGTCCGCATTTCTCGCCGTGCCCGCGGAATGCCTGATCCTCACCATGCGGCAGCATCAGAAATATTTTCCGCTGTTCGACGCCTGCGGAAGACTCGCCAACAAATTCCTCATCGTCAGCAACATGCGCCTGGCCGATCCGAAGAATGTCGTCGACGGCAACAATCGCGTGGTGCGGCCGCGCCTCGCCGACGCACGCTTTTTCTTCGACACCGACAAGAAGATTCGGCTGGAAGCGCGCGTGCCTCAGCTGGGCGCCATCGTCTATCACAACAAACTGGGCAGCCAGCTGGAGCGCGTGGAACGCGTGCAGCTGCTTGCGGGAAAAATAGCGCGCGAAATCGGCGCCGATCAGGCGCTCGCCGAGCGCGCCGCCTGGCTGGCCAAGGCCGACCTCGTCACCAACATGGTCGGCGAGTTCCCGGAACTGCAGGGCATCATGGGACGCTACTATGCCGGCGCCGACGGTGAGCATGCGCAAGTGGCCGAAGCGCTGGGTGATCAATACCGGATCCGCTTCGACGGGGACGGCGCCCCCGCGAACCTGGTGAGCATGAGCCTGTTCATCGCCGATCGCGTCGAGACGCTGGTCGGGATCTGGGGCATCGGACTCAAGCCGAGCGGCGACAAGGATCCATTCGGTCTGCGCCGCGCCGCCCTCGGCCTGATCAATGCATTCGAGTTGCTTGGAGCAGCGGCCCGGGCGCAGAATCAGGCTTTCGCGCTGCGGCTGGACGATCTGCTGCAACTAGCGGCCGGACTGTTCAAACCGGGCATCATCGAAGAGCATGCGTCCGCCGCGATCATGGAGTTCGCTTACGAACGCTACCGCAACCAGTTGATCCCGATTTTCGACCGCAACGCGGTCGACGCGGTGATCGCGTTGCAGCCGCCCCTGCACGAGGTGGTGCAGCGGGTGCGCGCGGTTATCGAATTCGCGGCCTTACCCGAGGCCGCGGCGCTTGCCGCAGCCAATAAGCGCATCGGCAATATCCTGAAGAAGGCCGACAGGAGCGCGTTTCCGGCCGATTTCTCGCTTCTTGTCGAACCTGCGGAGAAGGCGCTCGCAACGGTGATGGACCAAGTGCGCCCCGCCGCGCGCGAACGCTTGGCCGCCAACGACTATGCCGGAACGCTGAAGTTGCTGTCACGGATGAGGGAACCGGTGGATGCGTTTTTCGATGATGTCATGGTCATGGCCGAAGACCCAAAACTGCGCGCCAACCGCATCGCACTCCTGCGCGAACTGCACGGCCTCATGAACCAAGTCGCCGACATCTCCAAGCTCGCCTCATGAAGCTTGTAATCATCGACCGCGACGGCGTGATCAACCGCGACAGCGAGCAGTACATCAAGAGCCCGCGCGAATGGCAGCCCATCGCGGGCAGCCTGGAGGCGATCGCGCGCTTCACCCAGGCGGGCTTTCGCGTGGTGGTCGCAACCAACCAGTCCGGCGTGGGCCGGGGGCTGTTCGACATGGCCACCCTCAATGCCATGCACGACAAAATGCACAAGGCCGTGAACCAGCTGGGCGGGCGCATCGATGCGGTGTTTTTCTGCCCGCACGCGCCGGAAGCGGCTTGTGCCTGCCGCAAGCCGCAGCCGGGCATGCTGCTGGAGATCGCCGCTCGCTTCAATGTCGCGCTCGCCGCGGTGCCGGCGATCGGCGACTCCCTGCGCGATCTGCAGGCGGCGAACGCGGCCGGCGCCCGGGCGATCCTGGTGCTGACCGGCAAGGGCGGGCAAACGCTGGAGGCCGGAGGATTGCCCGAGGGCACGGAGATCTACACGGACCTGGCCGCCGCCGCCATGGTGCTGGCCGCATGAACTTCCTGCGCGCGCTCGTCTACTACTTCCTGCTGGTCATCATCGTCATTCCCTATTGGGTGCTGGTGATGTGCGTCGCGCCGCTGCCGCGCATCCCGCGCTGGAAGATCATCGCCGGCTGGCCCAGCCTCGCCGCCTGGCTGGCGATCCATGTGCTCGGCATCCGTTACGAAGTGCACGGCCGCGAGAACATCCCCGCCGAGCCGGTGGTGATCCTGTCCAAGCATTCCTCGGCCTGGGAGACCCTGGCCTACTCGGCGATTTTTCCGCCGCATGTGTATGTGATGAAGCGCGAACTGATGTGGCTGCCTTTCCTCGGCTGGGGGCTGGCGCTGTTCAGCCCGATCTTCATCAACCGTGCCGATCACCGGAACGCGATGCGCCGCACGGTCGAACTCGGCAAGGAGCGCCTGGCACAGGGCTTTTGCATCATGATCTACCCGGAAGGCACGCGCATCCCGGTTGGCAAGCGCGGCAGATACAAGCTCGGCGGCGCCAACGTTGCGCTGCAGACCGGCGCGCGCGTGTTGCCGGTGGCGCACAACGCCGGACTGCTATGGCCGCGCAACTCCTTTCTGAAGCGCCCGGGCAAGGTGACGGTGGTGATCGGCGAACCCATCGCCAGCGCCGGTCACACGCCCGAGCAGCTGATGCGCCAGGTCGAGGACTGGATCGAAGGCCAGGTCGAGATGCTGGTGCGCGCCGCGCGCGACCATGCAGCTTGAGTTGCCGCTCGCCGTCGCGCCCGCAGCCGCGCCGCCGGGTACGCTGCGTTACATCCAGCTCGGCAGCGAAATCGTGGGCTACCGCTTCCGCCGCGCCCGCAGGCGTTCCATCGGTATCGTGATCGACGACGACGGCTTGCGCGTGGCCGCCCCGGGCCATACAAGCATCGCCGAAGTCGAGGGCTTTATCCGGGAAAAAGCGCGCTGGGTATTGAAAAAACTGTCCGCGTGGCGCGCCACGCCCAAACGGCCGGTTGTCAACTGGAGCGACGGGACGATAATCGCACTGCTGGGGGAGCCGGTGAGAATCGAGCTTCTGCCCGGACAGCGCGGCATCAGCCTGCAGGACGGCCGCCTCGGCATCGGGCTGGTACCTCGCGGCGAGCCGGCGGCATTGAGAAAACGCGGCATCGCCTGGCTGCAGGAGCGGGCTCGGGCGCTGCTCGGCGAGCGCCTGGTGCTGTACGCCGCCATCCTGGGCGTGCCGACGCCGGTGCTGGCGCTGTCCAATGCCCGCACGCAGTGGGGCGTGTGCCGGGAGGATGGGCAAGTACGCCTCAACTGGCGTCTGATACACTTGCCGCTGCGCCTGATCGATTACGTGGTCGCACATGAGCTGGCGCATCTGCGGGAAATGAACCACTCGGCAAGCTTCTGGGCCGTAGTCGGCCGCCTCTATCCCGATTACGAGACGGCGCGCAGGGAACTGCGCGACTGCAACCACCGACTGCCGATATTGTAGGAAGGAGGAATCGCGATGAGAATACTGCATACGATGCTGCGCGTGCGCAACCTGGAGCATTCGCTGAAATTCTACACCGAGGTCATGGGCATGACGCTGTTGCGCACCACCGACCGGCCGGAGCAGAAATACTCGCTCGCCTTCGTCGGCTACGGCCCCGAGGAGACGCAGGCCGTGCTCGAGCTCACCTACAACTACGGCGTGTTCAAGTACGACATCGGGACCGCATTCGGGCACATCGCGATCGAGGTCCCGGACGCGTACAAAGCCTGCGAAGCGATCAAGGCAAAGAACGGCGTCGTAGTCCGCGAAGCCGGACCGGTCAAAGGCGGCAGCACGGTAATCGCCTTCGTTGAAGACCCCGACGGCTACAAGATCGAGCTGATCCAGCGAAAATAATCAGGCATCCGGCCGTGCCGTTCGTTCAAGGCCCGCCTAGAGCGTGGTGGCGCGATACTTGCGGAGCACGCTGGGCTGGCCGATCAGCATTTTGGCGAACTCCTCCAGCAGCGCCTCGTTGATGTCGCCGGCTGGAATGCGCAACTCGTCCGCGCCCAGGCGCAGGAAATGCTTGCCCTTGACCACCAGCCGGCCGTTCTCATGGTCGGCGGAGATGATGATGTCGCAGGTGACGGCACTGGGCACGGTGAATTTCGTCTTCTGGAAACCACCGCCCGGTTTCTTGATTTCCTCTTCCGTGAATTTAATGCCGAAACTCCACAGCGCATCGCTCACCTTTTTTATCGCGACGGGCATATCGCGCTCGAGGGTGAGGTTCGCCGGCGAAGCCCATTTGATAAAAAGGGTGATCAGCTCGTAATAGTTCTCGTCGTAGAGCTTCTTCTTGCGGTAGTCGATGAAGGACTCGGCGAACTCCAGGTTCTGGAAATCGCCGATACCCGGGATCGAGAACACCGTCGGGTTGACCGGCTTGAGCACCGCGAGCTGCTTCAGCAGATCGTTCAAGTAAAGGAAAGTCTGGTGCATCTTGGCTTCGACCAGTTTAGTGCTTTCCTGCAGCATTGACTGCTGGGAAATCTTCTGGCTCTTCACTATGTCCGCCTGTTTTTTCAGGTCGTCGAGCAGGCCCATGCAATTCTCCGGCGTTGAAGCTTCGCTGATGCGGTGAGGGAGTCTATTGTGCCAGCAGCAGGCGCGTTTGTGAATATCAATTCGGAGGGCGCGTTTGCCGGCAGACCCTAGAACTTTTCCTGCCGCGCCAGGAAGTTGCTGATTGCGACAAAATCGGCCACTGCCAGATTCTCCGCCCGCAGGCCCGGCGCGATCCCCAGCGCGGCATAGTCCTCCGCCTCCAGCAGTCCGGCGAGGGCGTTGCGCAGGGTCTTGCGCCGCTGCCCAAAAGCGCGCCGCACCACCTGCTCCAGGCCCGCCTGGCTAGTCGCCGCCAGCCGCGCCTGAGGCCGCGGCAGCATGCGCACCACGGCCGAATCGACCTGCGGCGGCGGCGAAAAGGCGTCGGGGGCTACTTCGAACAGCAATTCCATGTCGAAACGGTACTGCAGCATTACCGACAAGCGGCCGTACTCGGCGCCGCCCGGCGGCGCCACCATGCGCTCGACCACCTCCTTCTGCAGCATGAAATGCATGTCACGAATCCGCTCGGCATAGCGCGCAAGGTGGAACAGCAGCGGTGTCGAAATGTTGTAGGGCAGATTGCCGACCACGCGCAACTCGGGCGGCAGCGCCGAAAAATCGAATTCGAGCACATCGCCCGCATGCACCGAGAGCCGGCCCGGCGGATAGGCCCGGTCCAGGCGAGCGATGATATCGCGGTCGATCTCGATCACATGCAGGTGACGCAGCACGGCGGCGAGCGGCGTGGTGAGGGCCCCCAGCCCGGGACCTATTTCCACCATGGCATCGCCGGCCTGAGGCCGGATCGCAGCGACAATATCGGCGATCACCGCCTGGTCGGTCAGGAAGTGCTGACCGAACCGCTTGCGCGCGATGTGCTTCATTTAAACAGAGGGCGCGACCCTTGATGCGTGCACCATCTCCAGCGCCATTTCTATCGCCGCAATCAGGCTGCCCGCATCGGCCTTGCCGGTGCCGGCCAGCTCGAGCGCCGTGCCGTGATCGACCGAGGTGCGCACGAAGGGCAGTCCAAGCGTGGCGTTGACGCCCTTGCCGAAACTTGCGTATTTGAGCACCGGCAGCCCCTGATCATGATACATCGCCAGCACGCAATCGCCGCGCGCCAGCACCTGCGGCGTAAATAGCGTATCGGCGGCCAAAGGTCCCTCGACCCGCATGCCCGCCAGACGCAGCCTGTCCAGCACCGGGGAAATGACCTCGATTTCCTCGCGGCCGAGGTGACCGCTCTCGCCGCCGTGCGGATTGAGCCCTGCGACCAGGATGCGCGGGTCGTGCAGGCCGAATCGCCGCCGCAGCTCCAGCTGCAGGATGCGCAGTGTCGCTTCGAGCGCTTCGCGCGTGATCGCGCCGGCGACCTCGGCCAGCGCCATGTGTGTGGTGGCCAGGGCCACGCGCAGACCGCCGCCCGCAAGCATCATTACCACGCGCGGCGTGGACGTCAGCGCGGCAAGATATTCGGTATGGCCGGTAAAGGCGATACCGGCATCGTTGATTACACCCTTGTGCACCGGCGCAGTTACCATCGCCGCAAAGCTCGCGTCCAGACAGCCGGCAACCGCACGCTCGATCAGAGCGAGCACATACGCGCTGTTGGCCGGAGCGAGCTTGCCCGGGATCGCGGGCGTGGCGAGCGGCAGATGCAGCACTTCGAGCTCGTCTTCCGCCGGGGGCCGCTTCAAGTCGAACGCGCGCATGCGCAACGCGAGCCCAAGCTGCGCGGCGCGCTGCGCAAGCAGGTCGCGGTCGCCGAGGATTACGCTGCGGCAGCGCAGCCGCCGGTGTGGCAGCGCAAGACAAATATCCGGCCCGATGCCGGCGGGCTCGCCGGAAGTGACCGCGATGACTGCGCGCGCGCTCATCCTAACCCGGACAAGCCGGAAACAAGCAGAGTATCTCCGGCAGGGGAACGAACCTGATCGCACGAACAAGGGGGGCGCGCCCGCTTCGCCCCGCGGGCGCCAGCCGTTTCCCCGGGACTCACCTGTCCTCCTGCCGATACTCCACGAAGGCGCGATCGCGCAGCTGGCGCAGCCATTCCTGATAGGCCTCGTCGACCTTGCGCTCGCGCAGGACCAAGCGCGCCTCCTGCCGCTTGCGCTCGCCCGAGACGTCGCCCTGGCGTCGCTCCAGCACCTGCACCAGATGCCAGCCGAAAGGCGTCACGAACGGCTCGCTCAGCTGCCCCACCATGAGGCTGTTCATCATGCGCTCGAATTCGGGCACGGTGTCGCTGGGATAGATCCACCCCAGATCGCCGCCCCTGACCGAGGACGAATCGTCGGAATTCAGCCGGGCCAGTTCGCCGAAATCGGCGCCGTTGACGACGCGCTCGCGCAGGTTGTTGAGTTTGCGCCTGGCGTCGGCTTCTGACACGATCTCGCTGGTTTTCACCAATATGTGCCGTGCATGCGTCTGTTCGACCAGCGCCGGGGCGCCACCGCCGCGGCGATCGACCAGCTTGAGCACATGGAAACCGGCCGGGCTGCGGATGATGCCGCTCGCCTCACCCGGCTTCATCGCATCCAGTGCCTGGGTAAACAATTCCGGCAGCCGGTCGCGCGCGCGCCAGCCCATGGCCCCGCCCTGAAGCGCATCCGGCGCATCCGAATAGCTGACCGCCAGCTTCGCGAAATCCGCGCCATCGCGCAACTGCAGGAGCACCTGCTCGGCGCGACCGCGTTGCCTGTCCACCTGCTCCGGGCTCGCCTGGTCCGGCAGCCGCAGCAGTATATGCGCCAGGCTGTACTCGCCCGCGGCGGCGGGCGTGGCCCCCTGCTGACTGAAAAAATAGTCGATCTCATTGTCGGTAACGACGATGCGGTTGTCCACTTCTCGCTCGCGCAGCCGCGACAGCACGATCTCGACGCGAATCTCCTCGCGGAATTTGTCGAACTGGATCCCGTCGCGTTCCAGCGCGCGGCGGAATTCGGCCAGCGACAACTTGTTGGTCTCGGCAACGCGCGCGACCGTGCGGTCCAGCTGCAAGTCATCCACGCGCAGCGCCGTTTCCTTGGCCAGCTGAATTTGCAGCCGGTCCATGATCATGCGCTCGAGCACCTGCTTTTCCAGCACATCGACCGGAGGCAGCGGCGTGCCCTGACGGCTCAGCTGCTGCGTCACCCCCCGTACCCGCTCGGCAACCTCGCGACTGGTGATCACCTCGCTATTGACGACCGCGACGATGCGGTCCACCAGCACCACGGCACTGGGCGCGGAGGGCTGCGCGAGGAGGTCGCCGGCGCCGAACGCCAGCACGGCGCCGGCGAGCCACGCAAGTGCCGCCGAAACTGAAAATCGCATCTTATTACTCGTAAAAATCAAACGGTCGCGAATCCGGGCGGGTCTGGTTGAGGCGGCCGTAGCCGGGGATGCTCCGCTTCAGCGTCTCCAGCGGATTCGACCCTATGCGTGAGAATCCGTTCAATTCCAGCTGCACGAACACCCCGCTGCTGAAGCTCCCGGTGGCCGTGGCGAAGCGCTGCAACACGACCCGGCCAATCCAGCAGCCGGCATTATATTCGAAACCGCCCAGACTTTCGACCAGCCGGTTGTCGCGCAGGGAGTAGTTGTAACGGCCAACGCCATACCAGCCGCCGCCCAGCGGCCACTGGGCTGAAACGTCGACCTGGCTTAACGAAGCGCGGGTGAAGCGATAGCCCAGGTTCAAGGCTTTGGCGGTTTCGGGCTGGAAGCGCGCGTTGACGCCCAGGCGATCAAAGAAATTTCGCTGCACGTTGTACTGCAGCGCGCTGTCCAGGGTCCAGTCGCGGGAAAGATGTCCGCTCAGTCCGGCCAGCAAATCCGACGTCTTGTCGGTGCGCGTCGGGGTAAGGCTGTCGAGCGCCACCCGCTGATTCTGGAAATAGTAGCGCTGGCCAATAGTCGCCTTGAGCACTTCCTGGCCGCTGGTCGGCGACAGGAGCCGGGAGGTCGCGGCAATCGTCAGCTGGTTCGCGTCGGCGATGCGGTCGCCGCCATTGAACAGATTCTCGGAAAAAATCTGCGCATAATTGAAGTCGGCCAGACCCGTATCGAACAGCGGAATATTGCTCTGTTCGCGCAATGGCGCATACAGGTAATACAGGCGCGGTTCCAGCGTCTGGCGGAAACGCTGACCCATGATTCCGGCGTCGCGCTCGAACACCAGGCCGCCGTCCACGCTCGCGATGGGAAGCGCACGACGAATTGTCTCCGGGGTGTTTGCCGGGTTGCGCTCGAGGCTGTAAGCGGTGGAGTGAAAGCCCAGCTTGGGCGTAACATACGCGCCCGGTGCGATCAGCGGCCAGCTCGCGCTGGGGTAGACGGTAAGGCGGCTGCCGATGACGCTGGTGGGGTGATAGAACTTGACGAACTCGCTCGCCAGGGCCAGATCGACGCCGCCGACATACTGGCGCGTCGCATTCAGCGTGAACTGCGGCACCCGGCCGTAGGGCTCCACTACCGGATTGAGCGCGTCCTGCAGGGTCTGGAAACGCTGCGCCCGCGCGGCCGCGGTCCACCAGCCGCCGTTGTAGTTCAATATGCCGTCGCGCGGCAGGATGGTCTGCGAGGTGATGTTGATGCGGCTGGACAGGTCGCGGAAATAGTTATCGTCGGAGACCTTGTTGATATTGAGGTAAGCGCTCAGCTTGTCGTTGAATTTCTGATTGTGCTGCAAGGTCGTGGCAAAGCGGCTGATGCCTGTCGACCGGTCGTCCAGATGCTCGTAGCGGGCATCGCCGTCATAGGCGAGACCGACGTAGCGAAGCTGCGTCGCCAGTTGCAGCCCGCGCTTGGATAGTTCACGCGGCACAACGGTAAGATCCCGGTTGGGCGCGAGATTCAGGTAGAAGGGCAAGCTGATTTCCACCCCGCTCTTGGTGCTGTTGCCTATGGTCGGCGGCAGGAGACCGGTCTTGCGCTGGTTGTGCAGCGGAAAATCCACCCAGGGCACGTAGACGACGGGCAAGTCCTTGAACACCAGCTTGCCCCTGCGCGCCACGCCCAGGTCGCGCGTCATGTCCAGGTCGAGTTCTCTAACCCGTATGTACCAGTCATCGTTTCCGGGTTTGCAGGTGGTCAGGGTCGCGTTTTCCAGGTGATACTTGCCCTCGCCCTCGAGCTTGATCACCTCGGCCGCACCGCGCGCGCGCGTCGGGGCATAGCCGCTTCGGCCGGGCCGCGTGAACTCGTAATCGGCGCGGTCGAACTGGCCGACATTGTCCTGCAGGCGCAGGCGCAGCCCGGCGCCGTTCAGGCGGTCGCCGTCGCGCGCGAGGCGCACGCCGCCGCTCGCCTGAACTTCGTCGGTGGCATAGAGGTAGAGCAAGCGGTCGGCATGGATGCTGACCTTGTCCTGGCGCAGTTCGGCGTTGCCACTGGCGCTGGTCTCCCGATTGGCGTAGCCCTCGATCCGGTCGGCGGTGATCGTGACCGGCGCCGTTGACATGCCCGGCTTGCCCGCGGGCGGCGGCTTGAGCCGCGGCTCCTGCCCCTGTGCCGCCAGCGCGCAGAACAAAAAGGCCAAAGCAGGCGCGTACTGGCGCATCGAAAACTTCATGGTGGATGAAAGGGAGGGTGTGTTTTTGGATGCTAAAATCGCACACTTTCGCTTTAATGGCAATCGGAAAGCATTTTGCAGCGAACACTCGCGTTACAGGCGTGGATCGACAGCATTTTCCCTGCCGAAAAATGGCAGCTTGAGCCGGCTTCGGCCGATGCCAGCTTCCGCCGCTATTTCCGCATCAGGCTTGCCGACCGCGGCGAGAGCCGCATTGTCATGGATGCGCCGCCGCAGAAGGAGGACTGCCGGCCCTTCATCAAAGTTGCAGAGCTGCTGCGGCAGGCGGGCCTCAACGCGCCAGCGGTGCTGGCGCAGGACCTGGGGCAGGGCTTTCTGCTGCTCACCGACCTCGGCTCGACCACCTATCTCAACGCACTGCAGGAGGACGACGCCAGGGCAGACGTCCTGTTTCGCGACGCCGTCGATGCGCTCCTAACGTGGCAGATTGCCAGCCGGCCGGGAGTGCTGCCGCCCTATGACGCCGACTTGCTGCGGCGCGAACTCGACCTGTTTCCAAACTGGTATCTGGCGCGGCACCTGGGCCTGGTCCTCGCGCCGGAGCAGCGCCAGGTGCTGGAGCGCGCGTTTGACCTGATCCTGGAAAGCAATCTGGCACAGCCCGCGGTCTATGTGCATCGCGACTATATGCCGCGCAACCTCATGCTCTGCGCGCCCAATCCGGGTATTCTCGATTTTCAGGATGCGGTCTACGGACCGATCAGCTACGACCTGGCGTCGCTGGTGCGCGATGCTTTCATCAGTTGGGAAGAGGAGCGCGCCCTCGACTGGATCGTGCGCTATTGGGACAAGGCGCGCCGCGCCGGGCTCCCCGTCAACGCCGATTTCGGCGACTTCTACCGCGACCTCGAATGGATGGGCCTGCAGCGCCATTTGAAAGTGCTCGGCATCTTTGCGCGCATCCACCACCGCGACGGCAAACCCGGCTATGTCGAGGACACGCCGCGCTTCGTGCGCTACGTGCGCGCCGTCGCCGGCCGCTACAACGCGCTCGCCCCGCTTGCGCGCCTGTTCGACGAAATCCAGGAAGAGCAGGCAATGCGGGGTGGCGTTTCGCAATGAGAGCGATGATTCTCGCCGCCGGACGCGGCGTCAGAATGCGTCCGCTCACCGATGCCACGCCCAAGCCTATGCTCGCGGTGGGCGGCAAACCGCTCATTGCGTGGCAGCTGGAGAAGCTGGCACGGGCCGGATTCGCCGAGGTCGTGATCAATCACGCCCACCTCGGCCAGTTGATCGAAGCCGCGCTCGGCGACGGTTCGCGCTTCGGACTTTCCATCCGCTACTCGGCCGAGGGCGAAGCGCTGGAAACCGCGGGCGGGATCGCGTCGGCTCTGCCATTGCTCGGTGCGGAGCCGTTTCTGGTGGTCAACGCCGACATCTACAGCGATTACGACTACTCGGGCCTTCAGGGATTGTGCCTGGAGGACCGCCTCGCGCATCTGGTGCTGGTGGACAACCCGCCACAGCATCCGCGCGGCGATTTCGCGCTGGACGCGGGGCGCGTGCGCGAAACCGGCGAGTGCATGCTCACCTTCAGCGGTATCGGCGTGTATGCGCCGCGCCTGTTCAGCCGCATTCCGCCCAAAGCCAAGGTCCCGCTGGCGCCGCTGCTGCGCAAGGCCGCGGCGGCGCAGCGCGTGTCGGGCGAGCACTATCGCGGCCGCTGGCGCGACATCGGCACCGTTGAGCGCCTGCAGGCATTGGATCTGGAACTGCGCGGGAGCCTGCCCAAGCCTGTTTCGGAGTGATTGCAACAGCTATTCAACCACGAGCATGAGGAAAGCGTGCACGTTCCGTCTTCAGCCGGCGCTCGGGCTTGAAGTCCCGATCCGGGCACGGCCGCCCCCTAAACTGTACAATCGGTTCCCTCCGCAGATACCCGACGCCCAATCCATGCCCAGCCGCCTCCGATGACCGATATCAACATTTACGCCCAACGGCGCGCTGCGCTGCTCGCCAGGATGCAATGCGGCATCGCCATCGTGCCGACCGCGCCCGAACGCGTGCGCAACCGCGACAGCGAGTACCTCTACCGCTTCGACAGCTATTTCTACTACCTCAGTGGTTTCCATGAACCGGAGGCGGTGCTGGTGCTCGTCGCCGGCACTGAGCCGCAAAGCATACTTTTCTGCCGCGAGAAGAACCTCGAGCGCGAAACCTGGGACGGTTTCCGCTATGGCCCGGAAGCCGCCAGGGACGCCTTCGGCGTCGATGCCGCTTATCCCATCGGCCAACTCGATGAAAAACTGCCCGCGCTTATCGCCAACCAGCCGGCGCTCCATTATGCGCCGGGCGTGGACCCGGACTGGGATGCGCGGGTGATGCGCTGGCTGAACCAGGTGCGCGCGCAGAGCCGCGCCGGCATCAGCGCTCCGCAAAGCATCTACGACGTGCGCGCCGCGCTCGACGAGATGCGCCTGATCAAGGACGAGCACGAACTTGATCTGATGCGCCGCGCCGCAGGCATCTCGGCCAAGGCGCATGAGCGCGCCATGCGCGCCACCCGACCCGGCAGGATGGAATACGAAATCGAAGCCGAGTTGCTGTACGAGTTCCGCCGCCACGGCGCGCAGTTCCCGGCCTATTGGCCCATCGTCGCCGGCGGCGCCAACGCCTGCGTGCTGCACTACAGCGACAACAGTGCGCGGCTCGAGGATGGCGCGCTGCTGCTGATCGATGCCGGCTGCGAGCTCGACGGCTACGC
>Ga0315281_10005939_pt1 | contig 17423 bp, 27 predicted proteins | sample YL17G07_0_MG_FD_204540 | JGI IMG/M metagenome (GOLD analysis project Ga0315281, IMG submission 204540) | Sediment microbial communities from Yellowstone Lake, YNP, Wyoming, USA - YL17G07_0 | ecosystem: Environmental > Aquatic > Freshwater > Lake > Sediment | place: USA: Wyoming | collected...
CTCTGCATCAAAAAAATGGGCAATATCAGTGCCCATAATGAAAAAGTACAATACGACCTTCAAGGATATCTTTGAGTTAACCGCCGCTGGCAACGAGAAGAAGCTTCAGGAGATAGCACCGATAGACGAAGTTACAATTATGATGATGATAGAGCACCTTCCGAATCCGAAAGAGGCACAGAAATACCGTGTGCCTCAGATATGGCATGGTGATTTAAACAGCGAGGATGGCAAGGCGATGACAGGCGTTGAAGTTAATGCAAAAACGAACATGATCATATTCAACATGACCTACGATCAGCACGGCGGCGACATAGCGGTTGGCAGGATCTTCTCTGGAGTTGCAAAGAAGGGCGTTGAACTGCATGTCAACAACAGAAACCAAACACAGCCGCTGCAACAGGTTGCGCTCTACATGGGCCCCGACAGGGTGCTCGTGAACGAGGTGCCGGCGGGCAACATTGCCGCGCTTGTGGGCATGAAAGATGTCAACATTGGGGATACCCTCAGCGAGAACATAATAGAACCATTTGAGCAGATAACGCACTACTCAAAGCCGGTTGTCACAAAGGCGATAGAGGCAAAGGATTCAAGAGATACGACGAAGCTCATAGGTGCGCTGCACCAGCTCTCAAAGGACGACCCCACAATCGTTACTGAAATAAACACCGAAACCGGAGAGCATCTTGTAAGCGGCATGGGCGAGCTGCAGCTCGAGATAGTCGAAACAAAGCTCAGGGACGAGTTCAAGATACCAATTACAACAAGCCCGCCGATCGTCATATATCACGAGGCAATATTCAACAAGGCCGGGCCGATAGAGGGCAAGACCCCAAACAGGCACTCAAGGTTCTACGTGACCGTAGAACCGCTGCCGGAGTCTGTGCAAAAAGCGATTGACGAAGGCTCGATAAGAGAGGGCAAACCAAAAGGTCAGGTCGCAATAGAGGCGCTTGTCAAGTCAGGCCTAGACAGAGTAATAGCAAAAAATGTGGTTGACATATCAAACAAATGCATATTCGCGGACACGACCCACGGAGTACAGTACATGAACGAGGTTATGGAGCTTCTCGTTGATGGTTTTGAGCAAGCGGTTAAGGACGGTCCACTTGCAAGAGAGAAATGCACCGGCGTGCTTGTGAGCGTGGTTGATGCGACGATTCACGAGGATCCCGTTCACAGGGGTCCGGCACAAATTATACCCGCAGTAAGAAATGCAATATACGCAGGCATGCTAAGCGCTGGCGTGTATCTTCTGGAGCCAAAGCTGAACTTCACAATAAGCATGCCGCAGGACTACGCATCAAACATAATATCGTTCCTGCAGAGCAAGCGCGGCCAGATCGCAACAATAAACCAGGAAAAAGAGGAGGTTACGATAATTGTAAAGATGCCAGTTGCCGAAACCATAAAAGGATTCTCAAACGACCTCAGAAGCCTGACCCAGGGTAGGGCAATATGGTACATGGTGTATGCGGGTTATGAAAAACTGCCAGGCGAGCTTCAAACAAAGATAGTCAGGGAGGTAAGAGAAAGGAAGGGCCAGCCTCCAGAGCCTCCGAAGGCGAGTGACTTTTTGAGCTAAAGTAAGCTATATCTTAACCCTTTCCTTTACACTTGGGTTCTCAGTTTTAGTTTCTACCACTTTCTCTTTAAGTCCAAGAAGCCAACCAAAACTGGCTTTCGGTATGAATAAATCTTCCATATTAAAGTTTTCTTTTGCTTCAGAAAGTTTTTGTAATTGGTCCCATGTAAGACTAAACGGACCGAGTACCGGGTTGCAATGATCGCACCCCTCCTCCTGCCTCCAAACATCAATGCCAGTCTCATTGAGACGAATCACGTCACTTACGCTTTCGGTACCCATAGAAGCGACACTGCATATAAGAACATTCTTACAAGGCCAAAAATCAGAACCGAACCTCTCTGGACTTAAGAGTAATGCACCTAACATGTGAAAATCTCGTTTCAACATGGCGGTGGTTCTTCTCATCTTTTCTGAAGTACTATCTCGCTCTTCTTTATCAAAATCTTGCAATGTTGGGCTTGCCATAAAATCACAACTTATTGTATAGTTTCTATTATTTAAATGTTCTATGGCGGCGGGGGCAAACCACTCTGACAAAGACTTAAATACCTTTATTACCAACTAAATAAACTGCTTTATTCTTCTTAACCGATGAAGTTTAAAACCTAGGTGTTTCTATGGCAAAGTCGTACGTCAAGTTCGAGGTATCTAACGAGATAGTCGCAAAGACATATGAGGCGTTGCAGCTTGCAAAGCAGTCCGGCAGGGTCAGGAAGGGCGTCAATGAGGCAACCAAGAGCATTGAACGCGGTCTGGCATCCTTCGTAGTAATGGCCACTGATGTAGAGCCCGAGGAGGTAATAGTACACCTGCCAAAGATCTGCGAGCAGAAGAACATACCCTTCTCGTATGTGCCAAGCAAGCTCGAGCTGGGCAAGAGCATAGGCCTTAATGTGCAGTGCTCAGCCGTGGCAGTGGAAAATCAGGGCACTGGTGCCGCAGCGTTTAAGGACATTATCGCAAAGACTACCGGTTCCATGCCAAAAGCAGAGCCAAAGATCGAGCCCAAGCCTGCGACAGAACAAAGGCAGGAGAAGCAACCAAAAAGAGAAAAGGCACCAAAAAAGTGATAGTTCATGGCAGAACAGCAGGCTCAGCAGCAACATGCGGGTTTCCTTGCAGAAATAGTCGAGATAAACATGATTACAAAGACCGGAATGTATGGCGAGGTATACCAGGTTTCATGCCGAATCCTAGACGGTCCCGATAGGAACAGGATCATAAGAAGGAATATGATAGGTCCAGCAAGGGTCGGTGACGTAATAAGGCTGCCCGATACGAGCAGGGAGGCTAGGGAGATAAGGGTAAAGTAGTGGTGCAATGAGGTGCACATACTGCTCAAAAGAGCTTCCAAGAGGCACGGGCACGATGTTCGTCTTCAGAACAGGCAAGATAAACTACTACTGCAGCAGCAGGTGCTACAAAAACGGCATTATTCTGAAAAGGAGGTTCAACACAAAAGAGGCAAGGGTCAAGCCAGCAAAGTAGCTATCTCCTCGATTCCGACTCAAAAACTTCATCAAGGTCTATGTCCTTCAGGCTCTCTATCCTCTTTTCTATCACTTTTTCTTCATACTCTGGAAAATCAACTCCGCTTACGACAACCATTACCCTCAATACGTCCTTTTGCATATCTGGCTCGATCCTTGCACCCCATTTGAGCAGCGCGTCCTGACTTATCCTACTAGATACCTCTTGGAATACCGTCTCTGCTTCTCTCAATGTTAGGCTTTCACCACCAACAATATTTACCAATGCCCTTTTGGCGTTTGAGAGGTCTGCATCAAGCATCGGGCTCTTCAGTGCATTCTCTAGCGCAATGATCGCTCTTCTTGATTCCGCGCTTGTTGCCATGCCCTCGCCAGTGCCTATGACCGCATAGCCTGAATCGCTAAGCACCGATCTAAGATCGGCAAAGTCGATGTTGACCATTCCAGGCTTCGTTGCCATCTCTACTATACCCTTAGTAGCGTTTGCAAGAATCTCATCCGAAACCCTGAACGCCATGTTCAATGGTAGGTCGGGGGCAATTGAAAGCAGTTTGTCGTTGCGTATCACTATCGCAGTGTCGACAATCTTCCTCAACTTTGAAAGCCCTTCTAGGGCATTTCTGGTGCGTGTCCTGCCCTCGCTTGAAAAAGGCAATGTCACTATAGCAACAACAAGCGCGTCTGCCTCCTTTGCTTCGTGGGCAATCGTGCTTATCGAACCTGTGCCAGTGCCCCCGCCGAGTCCGCAGGTTATGAAAACAAGATTTGCATCACCAATCAGGCTTCTGATTTCGGCTTTGCTTTCGAGCGCAGCCTCCTCACCAATCTTCAGGTCGCTGCCCGCACCAAGCCCCTTTGTGGTCTTTTTGCCAAGGAGAAGCTTTCTCTCAGCTCTCGTCTTTACAAGATGAGCCGCATCGGTGTTCATTGCGATAAGTGTTGCGCCATCAACTCCAAGGCTGGAAAGCCGTGTTATGGTGTTGCTTCCACTGCCTCCTGATCCGATCACGTATATCTTGGGCTTTGCGCCTTCTATAAAACGTAAAATATCTTCATCATCTACGCTTGTATCTTCCATCAAACGACCGTCGCCTTTTATAAATACTCTACAAAAAGTTAAAAAGCTATCTTGAGTAGTTATACCTGAGATGCTGAAGTAAATTAAACGCTCTCTAATTTTCATGCAGTGGTTGTACCATGCCTAGCAAAAAATCAAACGAGATAAAAGAGGGGCTTTTGAAAAGGCCGGTAAGGGATGTCCTGATCAAAAAAGATATGAAAGTAAGGGAGCTCATATCGGCGATGCAAAGCATAGGGGGATTCTCGGCGCAGCACATGGTTGATGGCATAAGCACGCTAGATGCGATGCTTCGCAACAAAAACTCATTCAACTTCCTTTCATTTCCTGCAGACATAGTTTCGACAGGCCTCAGGGGCACGCTTGCCGGCATGGTGAAGTACTTCGATGCAATAATAACAACAGGAGGAACGCTCGACCATGATATCGCAAGGGCGTTCGGCGGCAGATACAGCATCGGCACCTTCAACGCAGATGATGCGAAGCTCCATTCACTGGGCATATACAGGCTTGGCAACGTATTCATAGAAAACAAGGAGTACGGCCTCAAGCTCGAGCAGAGCTTCAACAGCGTAATGAACGAAATATACAACACAAAGGATTACAAAAAGGAGTACAGCGCAAGCGAGCTTGCTTACGAATTTGGGAAGCGCATCAGGGACAACAATTCCATACTCAGGCAGGCATACCTCAACAACGTGAAGGTGTTCAATCCAGGTATACTAGATGGCGCGTTTGGGACGCAACTCAGCATATTCTCACAAGACCATGACTTCAAGCTGAACTTGATAAAGGATGAGCTGGAGCTCAGCAATATAGCTTTTGACAACAAGGTTACCGGCGCACTTATGATCGGCGGCGGTATAAGCAAGCATCACGTGATTTGGTGGAACCAGTTTAAGGGCGGGCTTGATTACGCGGTTTACATAACAACCGCAACGCAGTTTGACGGCAGCCTTTCGGGAGCAAGGCTCACCGAGGCGGTTTCTTGGGGCAAGATAAAGGAAAAGGCAAAGTATGTAACAATAGACGGAGATGCAACTATAATTCTGCCAATAATGGCAGCATCGCTCAATCTTGTATAGAATTAATTACAGAAAAGTGAATAAAAAAATTGAGAGCACATAATAATAGTATAAGATAATTTTATGGATATTATTGAAGAGTCTGGAAAATTGGCCAAAGAGATGAGTGAAAAATATGCAAAGACGCCACCATTTGAACATACCGAACTTATAGTAAAAAAAGGGCAAGAATTAGCAAAGATATTAAATGCTGATATAAAAATTGTAACAATAAGCTGTTATTTAATTGATGTAGGTCTAAGCAAAGCTTTACAAGAAGGTAAAATCAAAGAACACATAAGAATAAGTTCTGAGATTGCAAAAGAATTCTTGAAAAGATTTAATTTACCCGCAGAAGACAAAGAAAAAATCATTAATTGTATTGAAGCACATCACGGAGGGGTAAAACATAGTTGTATTGAAAGTGAAATAGTTAAAAATGCCGATAACTTTAGATTTTTAGATCCAGCCGGTTTATTAATATCGTTATATCATGCACAGGAAACTGGGAGAAGTTTATCAGAATGGATAAAAGTTGCAAGAGAAAAAATCGAAGAAAAATATAAATTAGTAACGTTAGACATTTGTAAAAAAGAGACCGAAGAAAATTATAAAATAATAAAGAAATTTTTCAATATCATAGATATATAATTATTTTTAAGTCGGAAGAGCTGAGGAAAAATAAAATCAGAGATTCTTCTTCAGCCAACCTTTCAGTGATTCTTTTGGAACGGCCCCAACGTTCATTGCCTTTATCTCGCCATTTTCTATGAGCAGCGTTGTCGGTATGCTCATGACATTATATTTTTGGGCCAGCGATTCGTTGTCATCAACATTTATTTTCACAAACTTTACCTTTTTATCATACTCTTCCGAAACCTGTTCAATTACCGGAGAATACATTCTGCAAGGGCCGCACCATTCGGCCCACATGTCAATAACTACCGGTATCTTTGATTTCAAGACCTCGCTATCGAATTCCTTTTCATTAATGTCTGCAACTGCCATAACCTCACCAAAATATAATCTATTACACCTTTAATTTCTTCGCAATCTCATCAATTTTTCTTTCAAGCTTCTTAAATTCTTTCTTACTCCACTGCAGCCCTCTCCATTCGATGTATATCGTGAACACGAAGTCGACTATCGACCCCAGCACTATTCCAAATACCAGGGACAATAAGTCTAACACGGTTCAACACCAGTCATTACCAAATTCGTAGTTGATATTATACGCTGATAAATATAAAAATACTAACAACTTATTTACGCCCCTCCTATAAAAGCCGTGCTTCTCTGCCTTGCAGCAACGTTTTTATTATTTAGACACGTAACTAGGATGTGATGAACTGCACTTTATTGTGCTGAGCAAAGCTATGATGACGATCTTGAGTGCTGAGATACAATGATGGCATGAAAATACAACCGACAGCCATAAAGAAATACGTGAACAAGACACTAGGCTTTTCTATAAACAACGAAGCTGCAAACGAGCTTTCTAAGATGCTGGAGAAGCGAGTGGCAGAAATCGCCAAGCAAGCCGTCGAAAGGGCGAAGAAGCGAAAAAGCAAGCACATTGACGTTGAGGACATACAAGCCTACAAGTTTAGGACTTCGGAGTGATCAAGTGACTGAGGCTCTGCTTTCAGAAAGTCCAAAGCGCGCATTGAAGCTTGAATACCAGTCAGACGGTAAATCCGTTACTATCTTGTGGGAGCGTCTTCATTTCAAGTCGATCCTTCAAACGGTCTTTGACGGGCATGGCGGTATTCTGGATCAGAAGGTTATCACACCAGACAAGCCCCTTGGGGAGTTTGTGGACTCGTTTGCAAAAAACGAGTCGTTTTCTATAAAGAAAACAGCCTACAAAGAGGTCAGTCTCAGCAAAAACTGTCCCTCGTGCGGCTCGAAAAACCTTGTCAGATATGCAGAGCATTTATCCAACCCGAAAGACATACCGGTAATGCCGATATATCTATGCACAAAATGCAGGTCGAAAAGCTATTACCTGACAGACGGCTATCTAAATAGGCTTGTCAGCGAGCACCCCGGCCTTTTTAGCGAGGGCGAACTGAGCGTGCTTAATGAAAACAGCAGGGCCTTTGCACAAGAGCTCAAAGAGTACATAGTAAGGTTTTTTGCCGCAAAGAAGGTGCTAAATATAAAATGATATGCTTCTATATAATTAGGTGTTTATATGCTGGTTTCCGACCTATACGGCAAGCAGATCATCACCACCTCAGGCAATAGACTGGGAATAGTCGAAGACGTCATCATTGACTTTGAAAACGGTGCAATATCCAGGCTTCTTCTTACAAAGTACGAGATGCTTGCAAAGGCGGAGAATACGAGAGACATGATGAGGCGCTACAGCGTCAACTTCGCAAGAGTCAAAAGCATCTCAGAAAGCATAGTGGTTGGAACCGAGAACAAGCAGTCAAAATAAGTCAGTCTGTAGAAACATCAATCGGGATGTTCGGCCTCTTCTTTATTACTCTTCTGCTTCCGCAATAAGGGCATCTAACTCCACCGGTAACAGAATCCACGTCCTTTCCACATTCAGCACATACGTATGCCATAATCTCATCATTTTATACGGTTTGAAATATTTATTGTTTTTCATCGTAGCTCTTTAGCCACTCTAGAAAGTCCTTGAAGAGCGCCCTTTTGCTAACATCTATTACCCTGACCTTAACAGCGCCGGCATACTGCTCATCATCAAGCTTCAGTATCTCCTCATAATCTTTCTTGTGGGTGTAGTGCACCTCCATCCAATGCACCTTGCCATCGAGATAATCTTCCAAGACCCGTTTTGATGACACGGGCAAAGGCGTGAAACCAAATACAAATCCATTTCCCCAGTATAACGGCAGAGCTCCGCTTGGCGTTACACGTTCTCTTAAAATATTATCTAATTCCATTCTGACCACATCGTGCACGATCAATGTTTGGGTTGGCTGATGATTGACCTTTACCATACTATCACTTTTTCAGGTTTGATATCTGCCTTTTTGCTATTTCACCAGCAGCGGTGCTTAGCACGTAGGCGCCACCGGCGAACGTGGTCTTGCAGTGTCTGCATTTCCATATACCGGATGCGACCCTCTCAACAGTGATTCTACCGCATGAGCCGCATCTGTATAGCGCGATCTTCTGCTGCTTAACCACCCTGTAGCGCTTCCTCAGGCTTGCGCCGTACCTTATCCCTCCGCTTACCATAGTATCATCTGTTCAGCACCGATTGAATCTGCTTTTTCAGCTCGTCGTATTTGCTGAAGGATATCTCAACAAGGTTATTAATATCCTCTATTGAAAGGCTGCCGCTCAGACCTTTCTGCATCGCTCTTATGCACGAGCCGTCGGTAGTGATCGTAAGCCTTGTGCTCATAGCCGCTTCCTCTGCGCCATTTGGATCCAGTACTATCTTATTGCCTATCTTGCAGAATGTTGTTGAAGTTATGGTATTGTCTACCCTCAATGGCTCATCACTTTCGGTATGCTTTATCTCTTCATTTTCGAACTTCGGAATTTTTGAGGTAGCCAAGGCGCTCATTACCGCCAGCGTGCCCGCATCAAAAAGATTGCCGTCATAGTTCAGCACATACAGGTCGACGTAGACGCTCCACACGTGCTCCTTGTCTATACTCAGGTTTTTCAGGTCTATGCAGTTGCCCGCCCTTATCCCCCTGTCAACGACCCTTGCGAGCTCTATCGCGCTTGGGCTCGGCGGTCCCGTCTCATACTCTGCTGATGCGATTGGCAGCAGTTCGGCAGAAACGATAAAGTTGCCCTCATCCGGCGTATCAGAATGCGGTTCTTCAACGACCATCTTAACCCCGGCAAGAACTCTCGTATTGCCAAGATCTACCTGTGCCGAGCCTTCTGCATTGCCCAGCACGTTGCACTTTATTGCAATCTGCCTGAACTCATTGATTCCTCTAGGTTCAAGTCTTTTGCCGTTTTCCAAAAGCTCCTTAATATATCCGCTTCTTATCAGGTCCATGCTGCTCATTTGCTCACACTCTCGTAAAGTTTTCTTATCGAATCCTTTTGCACCTCTGTTATCTTTTCTCCGGCAGTAAATATCATCTCAAACGCCTTTTTGAGTTCTTCCCTTGTATAACCGCCGTCCATCTGCAAAAGCAGAATCTCTTTGTTCTTTGGTGACACCGCAACGGGCATATCCGCATCAGAGTAGTTGTCTTCAAGCATGTGCGGATCAATTACTAGGTTTTCTCCTATTTTTGCCGCACTTACAGCATAAACAAGATCCCTGATCGCTATGCCGGCGCTTGCCAATGCAACCGCAGCAGCGGTTATGCCCGCCGTCCTTGTACCGCCATCCCCCTGCAGGATTTCTATGAATATGTCTATCTCGCTGCCGGGGTAATCGTTCAGTATTATAACATTTTCAAATACCTCCTTGATAACCTTTGATATCTCGGTGGCACGTCTGTTGGGGCCGCTTCTGCCATGCTCTGAAAGCGATGAGAACGGCGCCATTGAGTACCTGCACTTTACAATCGCCTTCGTAGAATCTGTCAGGTGCTTTGGCACAACCTCTCTTGGTCCATAAACGGCTGCAAGCACCTTGTTGTTGCCCCATTCCAGGTATGCGGAGCCAGCCGCATTCTTAAGTATTCCTGCCTCTATCTTCAGCTGCCTTAGCTCGTTGAAGTCCCTCCCGTCTGTCCTCTTCCCGTTTATTATTAGTTCTGGTTTGTTTGCATGACTCATAATATCACTTGCCTGCTTGCAGCATCTGCTTGACTCTTTCGGTAAGGCCAGATGTATGGGCCTCTTTCTCTATCTTAACCAAAGCAGAGATTGCAAGATCAATATTCCCTCCGTTAATCCATATCAGTCCGTTCCTTCCAACTGCGATCTGGCTTTTTGTAAATTCCGTAATCTGTTTTATCATCGTGTCGCCCCTGCCTATCACTCTGGGGATCTTTACCGATTTTATGTTTAGGAGTACGCCCCCCTTTAAGACCTCACATCTTTCGAGAATCGCCCTGTTCTTTCTTTCAACCGCGCTTATCGTTGCCCTGATCACATCTCCCACTTCGAAATGCTCCCTGCTATATCTGTCAAGTATTATAAGCCCTCCGACAAAGTCGGTAAGCGTTACTTCATAAACGCTTTTCTTTGAATACGTGATAATCCCAACGACGCTTTCTCCAACATTCGGCAGCCAGACTCCTTCCAAGGGCACGAGCGTGCCGCGCTCATCGTCATACATTCCAACGACCGCCGCATAGGTTTGGTTGCTGCTTACGTATGCACCGTTAATCCTCTTCGCACCGTTCTGTATGCTCTCTCCAGGTAAAACTATTTTTCTCATAATTTCACTATGCTATTATCCTTGTTGTTGCCCTGCCCTGCGTGGCATTGTTTATTGCATTATAAAACTCGGCCTGCATCCCGGCGGGAAACTCAACCGTTGCATCGAGATTGCCGTTAGAAAGCCACTTCTCAGATTTCAGGCCATATTTCTTAAGCACGCTGTAGCTCCGATTTGAAAGCTCTGCGGGTATTACGACCTCGATCTTGACAAGCGCGAACTTTATCGGTATTATTGGTGAAAGTTTTTCTAAAATGTCTTCAATCTGCTCGTTTGCGTTTTTGAACGGATCTATTGTAATTCTTGCCTCCCTCATCGCATTCTCTATTCTTGTAATTGGCATGGGTGCGCTGGTGCGCGGGTCTATGGCATTCCTTGCGATCGTATCTATTACCTGCTTTCTTTTCTCCTCTATGAGCTTGTTGCGCTGCTCTGTGGTTATGGGCACGTTGCCCTTCTTCAGTATCGTGCCTACGACGGTTGCGAGGTCCGTTGTGCCGAATGCCTTCCTCACCTTATCCTCGCTTTGACGCTCTCCCTTGCCGACGTCCTTGAATATGTCGTCAGCTTCAAGAACGCTCAACGGATCTGATCGCTTGCCCGTTATGTATTCGTAGGCCAGTTCAGAATCGATTAGTATTTCGAACGTTTCCTTGTTTATAGTATACTTTGCTATTACCGACTTTGACATTTGATCACAATGCCAGAAGATGCGCGGCGCTAAAGATAGCTTGAAATCTCCTTTGATGTTAGCTGCACATATCCTTTCTCTTTTGTTATTGTAGAAATATCAATGTTATCCGGGCTGAGCCTTCCCTGGTCTATCTTTTTTATTATGCCTACTCCAAGGTTTATTGCCTCACCCATTTTCATACTTTCCTTGTATTCCTTGACGAGCGCTTCCTCTGCAACCTTCTTTCCAGATCCTATTGCATCCGCCTTGTACCCAGAGAAAGAGGCTCCAGGATCGACCTCGTATAGCCTTTTGGTGGTGTCAACGCCGCCTATGAGCAGCGCAACAGCATAAGGCCTAAGCCCGCCGTACTGCGTTACTATCTGCATTTCTTCTGATATCTCGCGGGCTACTGTTTCAACAGACTCGGTTTCATCGTAAACCATCCTGTGGGTTTGGGTGCGTTCGCGTATAACATTAACGATGTGCAGGCCGTCAGATACAAGGCCGCTGTACGTAACTCCAATAAACGAATCTACCTTGAAGATCTTCTGCACGGTATTGGGTATTACCAACGGCTCCACAATATTTTTGTGCGCAACCAGCACGACTCCCTCTTCGGTTATCATGCCTATCGAAGTGGCGCCCCTTCTCACCGCCTCTTTTGCGTAGTCTACCTGGAAGAGCCTGCCGTCTGGACTGAACATCACTCCTCTATCATATGCCTGTACATTAGGGAACATATCAATTCACCATAAAAGCAAAAAGCCGTTAAGTATTAGTGTTAGCACAAAATAAATACTTATGAGGCATTCAAACAGAACACCTATAATATAATTCAAAATAAGGGTTTATAACCTTTTGCCTAATAAAAGCGCTGCCTCTATAAAACCCCTAATCAAGGCTATGCAAGCACTCGCATATGCGCTCTCAGTGCCCTGAGTGTTCCTGAACTCCTTAGCGTAAAGAATGCGATGTCGGCGTTGTCGACCCGCTTCAAAAATGTAAGTGCGCGTATGAGCTCTTCTACGCCAGATAGATCCGCCTTTATGATGAACAGATCGTCGCTTGCAAAGTCTATCACCTTTGGGTTGATCTTATGGTATCCAAGCTGACCGACGATTTCAATTATGCTGCCGTATAACCGCTCTGTAAAAACATGCTTGTCATGCACCTCCTTGCTCGTCTCCACGAGAATGTATCTCTGCTTTGTTCTCATTTTACCAGCAATTCCCCGTTAACGGTGCTTATGCTGTTTCTTGCAAACTGCTCGTCAGCGCCAACCAGTTTTGCAATTTCTATGAGCTGCATGTAAGAGCACACGTGCAATTTTGAATCTGCAATGCTGATGAAGCTCACCCTGATGTGCTTTTTGCGTGCGGTATCCAGCAGAATCCCCGCCCTGTAAAAAAGTTTTGACCTCTCAATGCCCGACCTGGAGGTAAAAACGGTAGTCGGTATGCATAAAATGCAATTATTCTCGCTCATAACGCTCAGTAGCTTACCATCAGCTCTCATATCCTTGATTGCAACTCCCCTTGCCCCAGAACCAGCGAGCGCGGTAAGCCTCTTTTTGTCAGTGCCGTACGCTATGCAGTTATCGCACGAGGTGCCCTTTTCACTATCCGAATCTACAAGTTTTATATCGACTCCAGCCCTAAATACCCTTTCAAAGCCGAGCCTTTTTGCAAAATCAGCGCTGACCTCGCAAGAACCAGACACAAGGTCATAGTACTTCAAACGCACACCTATTCGACCGTTTCGGGCTTCCTGCCCTCACTGACCCCGAAAATGTCCTTTTCTAGTACGAACCTAGTCTTCTTCGACGAATATAGTAGCTTTATCAGTTTCGTATGGCCTCGAATGCCCTTGCCCGATTCAAACGAAGCAATCAGTCCCTGCATCTCAAGTTCGGCTACGTAGTTCCTATACCAGCGCTCGCTCTTTGGCGGCCTGTGCAGCCCTTCTGCCAATGATTTATACCTGTTGTAAACCTCGCCGCTGAACAGGTAGGTGTCAACGCCGTCAACTAGCTTTTTGTAGGTTCCGCCGCTCTCCGCCAGCAGGACAACCGCATAAAGAACAAGCTTCTGATGCTCTGGAAGCGTTGCTATCAGATCGTAGACAACGTCGCTCTCCGCGGCCTTTACCGCGCTCTCCGCATCCTTCAGCGTAAGCGTTGGACTGTCATGCTCCTCCGCGAGCTCTCCAGTCTTTGAAAGAATCTTGAGCGAAAACCTTGCATCGCCACCCTCCTTTGCCGCGGTTGCGGCAATGTAGTGCAGTATGTCGTCGTTTACGGCGCCGTGCTTGAAGCCGGCCGACGCCCTCTCTTTAAGTATCGCATATAGCTCGTTTGCGTAATACGGCGAGAATACGAGTTCGCTCTCATAAAGCGTAGAAAGGCTTCTGGGATCCAACTCTTCCTTAAAGGAGATCTTGTTCGCTATTCCTATGATCGTGACCCCTCCCGCCCTTATGTCGCTGTTTATCCTTGTAAGCGTGTATATAAGGTCATCAAGGTCCTTCACAACGTCTATCTCGTCAAGCACTATTACAAGTATCTTGCTATCCTCTTCTATCCAGCTTACGAGCCTTTCGTAAAGATCAACCGCACCGTAGCCGCGCTTCGCATACGTTGGCAGATGATCACTCACTATCTTGCTCAAGACCCTGAACCTAGAATTGTAGATCCTGCAGTTTACATACGAGATTTTCGCCTTAGAGTTGGGTAGGTCGTTTATTTCATTGGTTACGTACTTTGAGCACGAGGTCTTGCCGGTGCCCGTTCTTCCATATATGAAAAGGTTTCTGCCGCGTTCGCCCTTCAGCGCGGGTGCAAGCGCCTTCTCTATATTCTCTATCTCCTTTTCGCGAAAAACAAGCTTTTGGGGGATAAAGTGGGGCGAGAGTATCTCACGCTTGGCAAAAATCTTTGATTCACCCAAAAGGTCGTTAAGCGCCATCTTATCCCCACACTGTTTATATTTCGCCAGAATAGTTTAAATGTATTACCAACTTATTCTTCTACTTTCCCTTAGCTTGCTTATGTCCAGCAGGCTGTAACGCCATATTATGTCTCCTTTAGTTTCGCCCTGCACGCTCCACGGCTTTACGATTACGGTATCATTCTCCTTTATCCAGAAGCGCCTCTTGAACCTGCCGGGTATCGTACAGAGGCGCTGTTTGCCGTCATTGCATTCCACTACGAAGTTGGTTGCGCCTACGCACTTCAAAATCTTACCCACAACCTCTCCCTCTTCGGGAAGCTTTAGCCTGTACGCTATCGGTGCGCCCCTTCGTTCATCATGCCTCTCTCTTGGCCTCATTCAATTCCCTAATAGCTTTTGACCGCATAGCGCGAGCCGCAAGCCTCGCATACAAGGTAAAACATACCGCCGCCCGCGCTTTCCAGGTGAGTGTCTGGCTTCTTGCATTCCTTGCACACGACATAAAGCTCGAAGTATCTTGCAACCCTCTTGTTAAGGTCGTCTGAAGTGAACCTGCCGTTTATCACGAGCCTTTTTTCATCAGCGCCGACCGGCACGCCGAGCTCCTTGCTTATGTATCTGGCAATCTCACTGACCTTTCTCCTGCCCGCGTCTGCAATGCTGCTGATGTTCCTTACCATAGTTTTGCTTCCCTCAGCTATCGACTCTACCTTCGGTATTATGAAATCTGATTTTGCAGCAGATACGTCAGGGATCTTGGAAAACGCCCTGTCTAAAAGTTTGACATATTCCTCTTCGTTCAAATCTGTCACCATAACTGCCTTAAAACTTATGCGCAGAACCTTATAACCCTTTCTGATTTAGCAGAGACAAAAACTTCAAGCGGCATCACAGCAAGCGCCCAGCGTATCGCAGCAAAATTGGCACATAAACCTTTATAGCAATATCGCGAATACTATTACTGGCAGATAGGCGGGGCGCCAAGGGTGCCCCATACCGCAAATCCCTTTAAGGCGGGCCAATGCTGGCTGAATGTTATGCGGCCATCTAAGGCCTGCACAGAGGCAATGATGACTTGCCCTAGAGGATAGTTTGATATGTCAACCAGGCCAGGCCGGAAGGAGCAACCTTAAGCATATAGCACCTTAGCAAATGCTGGGAGCGTGCAATAACTCTATGCTTTTAGGATACAGGTTTGAGTTGATGTGCAGCAAACCTTATTTGATCGTGTAATGTAAAGCTGGCTTCTGCCACGATGCCGGGGTCGCCTAGTGGTAGGGCGGCAGCCTGCTAAGCTGTTTGGCAATTTTGCCTCCGCGGGTTCGATTCCCGCCCCCGGCGTCTTTACAGCAAGATTCAAATCCGTGTATATGCATAATTTAATTTAGTGGCTAGTCGACAAACTTTTTACACAAAACAGAGTCAGTTACCCTTTTATACCTTCATGTATTATAATGTTATAACATTATACCTCATGATTATATGAATAATCCCAATATCGTTATGGTGGTTATTGATGCATTTAGGCCGGACCATCTAAGCCTGTTCGGATACAAAAAAGAGACGGATGTTAACCTAAAGAGAATAGCAAAAGAGAGCGTGCTCTTTAGAAACCAGTTCTCGGTAGCAAACGGGACAACGCCAGCCATAACCACAATATTTTCTGGGTTACTGCCGAGCACTCATGGCGTTATACACCAGTTCCCGTATACGAAGCCAGAGGAGTATGAAAGGGCTGCAAAAATCGCTTTCTGGTTTCCAAGTTTTCTGAAAGACAGAGGCTATGAAACCATGGCCTTCGACTGGCTTGGCGAATGGTTTGAAAAAGGATTCGATTACTATAAAGAGAGCGAGGAGGAGCTAGAAGGCCTATTTGCACCTACCAGAATGACCGTTGATCTGGCAATTTCAAGAATAAAAAAGGCAAGGAAGCCATTCTTCGCATTCCTGCATCTTTGGGACACGCACTTCCCGTTTCCAAACACGCCATATAAAGGAAGCGGCGCAAACGATGTTGACAAAATTCTGCACAGCATAAAGGACGACAAACAGAGAGAATACGTGAAAAAGAGAATTGAAACCATAAAACTTTACTCCCTTGATGACATAATAGGGAAGTACGATGAAACAATCAAAATTATCGATCGCGAGATCGGAAGGCTTTACGATTTTCTTAAGCAGGAAGAGCTGCTTGACAACACAATAGTAATAATCCTTGGGGACCACGGAGACGTGATAAGCGAGCACGGCATCTATTTTGCAAATTGCGGATTGTTTGATGAAGCCGTGAAAGCTCCGATGATAATCAAACTGCCCGGTCTGAAGGGAAAGGAAATAAACGAGCTAGTGCAAAATACAGATATCGTGCCGACGATTCTCGATTTTATGGGAGAAAAGGAGGCACTGGACGGTCACTCTCTCCTGCCGCTAATAAAAGATGGGAAGAAGATACGAAATGAGGTTACGCTAGTTGATGCCTTCGCTAACGAGGTAAAGGCGGTAAGAACCGACAAGAAAAAGCTGATCACGGCAACGGATAACTTCTGCAACATGTGCAAGGCGAGTCATCATTACGGTACAGAGGAATACGATTTGGTCAAGGACCCTCTCGAAAAGAAGAACGTGTTCTCCGGCAAATCAGAACTCTTAAAATACCTCAAATAATTCGCTACTCGAATTAGGTCTAAAAAGAAGGCCTTATGTAATAAACGCACTACTTTGGTTGTGGCCAATGCATTAAACCCTTTCTTCCAGCCCAAATCATCCAAAGCAAAGCCTCTGCAACTCCTACAACAATCAAAGCAACTATAACAATTACTATCTTTTGGAAAAGGCTGTACCCATTGGCATAGAATGCCACGTAGATGAGAGAACCGACTAGAAGAACTGCGGGTATTAATACGGCAATGACAGACATCCATACCATTTCGCACTGCGATACTGTTCCTTTTGCCATGATACCTAGTCGATGTGTAGTAATTTATAAGTTACTATTTGTGTAAAAAGTAGCTTAAAAAATCGGACTTATTACACAAAGTCCAAAAAGGAAACCCTTATATATCTACATGTTATAAAATGTTATAACATTTAATAACAAGAGGTAATAAAAATGGACAAGGAAGACAAGGAATTCATGGACGAGAACAATCTAGGTGACAGGTTTACCACAAAAAGGACCGACAGGTGCATAGAGCTTATGAAGCCGGAAGTGAGGGCGCTTGTAGATCTGCCTTCG